>Ga0065711_1027281_pt1 | contig 51455 bp, 27 predicted proteins | sample Hoacrofraction12_FD_59098 | JGI IMG/M metagenome (GOLD analysis project Ga0065711, IMG submission 59098) | Hoatzin crop microbial communities from Cojedes, Venezuela - Epithelial fraction 12 v2 (version 2) | ecosystem: Host-associated > Birds > Digestive system > Esophagus > Crop | place... | reverse complement strand
TTCCCTGGGTCCTCCTTCTTGCCCTTTTTGAAGACTGGAGTGACACTGGCTTTTCTCCAGTCCTCGGGCACCTCTCCTGTCCTCCAGGACCTTTCAAAGATGATGGAGAGTGGCTCAGCAATGACATCCACCAGTTCACTCAGCACTTGTGGGTGCATTCCATCGGGGTCCATGCATTTGTGGGCGTCCAGATTGCTGAAGTGATCCCTCACACAGTCCTCCTCGACCAAGGGAAGATCATCCTTTTCCCAGGCTTTGTCTCTTGCCTCCGGGGCCTGGGATTCCTGAGGGCCAGTCTTAGCACTAAAGACTCAAGCAAAGAAGGCATTCAGTAGCTCTGCCTTCTGTGTATCCTCTGTCACCAGGGCACCCACCTTATCCCTAGTCTTCCGTTTGCTGCTGATGTACTTGTAGAAATCCTTCTTGTTGTCTTTGACATCCCTTGCCAGATTCAATTCCAGGTGGACTTTAGCCTTCCTCATTGCATCCCTGCATGCTGTTTGGTTTTTGTAACCTAACATTAACTATCAATGTCTGCATTATCTATTTTAGTTTTCATTCATGCTATCTCTTGTATAAGACTATTTAAAAATATGAGCAGTGATAGGCCTTGGAGGTTATAGACTCAGAAGGGTATAGAATCACTCTATCGTATAGTGATTATGCACTATAAAATAATGCTGTGTGTTTACACAGTTGTTGTTACCTATAAGGTTATATTCTAAGTTGTCCCAAAAGGAGAAAAAGAAAGTTTAGGGACCCTCTCCTCCATCTTTCCCAGTAGCAAGGTCTTGAATTTGTGCTTAGCTCTAGAGTTCAGTGCGGGATGCACTGGCTTTGGACCAGTTGTTAAGACTGACACCTCTGGCATTAGAGTTCAGGGTCCAACCAGGTTCCACATCCCTGCGATGGCAGTGGGGAGAGCAATCGGGTGAATAACAGATACGTCTTTATGAATGGTGTAAGCTGATGTTCTCACTCTCTGAAAGCAATACGAATTTAAAAGCCAAATGTGTGAGTAAATTGATCAAAAGATTCACCAGTAAGCAGTTTGCTGAGTCAGTAGTGAGGAAGTTCCATTTGCACCATGTAGTTGAAAATGAGGATATTAATCACTTGTAATATTTTTTGAGTCTTGTCCTTGTGGTAGACATTTTATTTAAAAATACTACTTGCACTACTTGCATTAGAGGAATCCTTTCTAGGAAACTGGAAATTAATTTTCTTCTACTCTTTGAATTTATTCTATATTCTGAGGTGAATTTAATATGTACTACAAATGAATTAAGCATTGAACCCTTTGATTTCTCTTGGGATTGCTAAATCAGTTAACAAACAGGTTTATCATCGCTAAAATGAAATGCCATATGGCTCAGGTTCAATGTTGTTTTCAGATATATGCTAGAAGATTGAAGTATGCTATTAAGATGAAATTACATGTTTCAAGCTCATTTTTCAATTTATTAATAATAAGAAGGAGATTTTCCTCTTACATCAGAAAACTTGGTACTCATGGTTCCAACAAATGCTTTGCTGTATATGACAACTAGCAAAGTTCAACCTTAATTCTACACATTTCCATGCACAGGAGTATCGGCAAAACTGGTCCAGTTTGTACTCCTGTTTTCAAGCAGGTTTAGGGTTGAGGTATTTTCTAATAATATATTAAAAATTTTGAAATGTAGACAAACTATCTCTAATTTACATGTCACTAGAAATATATAAAAGTCATTCAGATTAATAAATTTAGATCTTTTTAATGTTTACTATAACACCTGTTGATACTGATGATGACACATACATGCCTTGCTTGTTCGATATGAATATTGTCCAAGGCAAGTATCTATCTGCAAACTATAGGATGCCGTATGCAGCTAAATAAATAAATAAAATCCTCTACACTGAAGAGCAGTCAGTCACATAAGAGTCATTACGCAGTAACGATGTGGCTGCAGGGCAATTTAAGGTTATTTAAGCACAGGCTGCCATTGTAATTCAGCAAATGCTTTAAGCCAGCACTTGAGGCATTGCTGCTACCACAAGAAGCTGTCCTGCCCTGCTTTTGCCTCCAGCAGCTCCTTCTCATGAGCATCACTGCATGGTCCTACAGGTGCTGGTGCTGGCGCAAGCGGTTGAGCAGCTGGAGAGCACAAACAGCAGCTGTAGGTGGGAGAGAAAAGAACTCCTTTTGGTGGCAACAGTGCCGACATAGGCTAGTTTAAATTATTTGCGAAATTACGGCCTAAATTACTGTATCAGGTAGGAGGCAGAAGACTGTAGTGAAATAACGATTGTGCTGCTATTTTGATGTAGCAGTTGTTCCTCGTGGTTTGTAGATCTGCAAACCTTATTTGTTCACGTTGTGTGTTCTGTGCTAGGCACAGTTGTAAAGTCTAGGTTTGTACATTCTTAGAAAGAGTGGGGGAAGAGGAGGAAGAGCGCCACTTGAGATCTGCTTTGTTTCTAAATAAATTATGCAATTTCATTTACAGTTACTGTGGAAAAAAAGATACTGCTTTTAAATGCTTACTTTGTTTTCCAGTGCAAAGTATGCTAATGAAAATAGTCTGCATGTCAAACCCATTCTAGAGTAATGAGAATGATCTTTGCTTTTACTTTCAGCACCAAAGGGAATACTCCATCTCTCTCCTGATGTTTATCAAGAGATGGAAGCAAGCCGCAACAAATCAGCCCCTGGTACCACTGTAAGCTATTTGTCATCCAAAGAAATGAGCCAGACTTCTAGCTCTTTCTTCAGCATATCCCCTACAACAAATAGCACAGCTACGATTGCCAGGGAACTTCTCATGAATGGAACGTCACCAACTGCTGAAGCCATAGGTCTAAAAGGAATATCTCCTGCTTCCCCCTGTTCCGCAGTGCAGCCTTCAAAACAGCTGGAGTATTTGGCAAGGATTCAAGGCTTTCAGGTATGGGAGGGGGAAAATGAAGCTCTTCAGCCAGAATCATAGCATTGTCATCAAGGTTTCACTCTTGCTCTCTTGAAAGTGGGCATGCATGTAACTTATCTTGTAAAATTAGCTGGTGTCCAAGGCAGTTTCTGGGTCCAGGAGTTACAACCCTGCACCGATTTACATGTCCCTCCTTCTCTTTTTTTTTTGTTCCTTCCTTCCATTCACCTTACTGCAGGCCATCTTTGTCTCCTTTGTTTATTCTGTTTAGATAATTACAGGCTTAGATTGTGCTTTTTACTTGCACTTCTTTGAGAGTATTCACCTCTTGACATTAGAAGCTTTACATGCTGCTCTGGCATTGGTTTCGCTCTTTGACTCTGATCCAGAAGATACTGACGCACCATCTTAACTTTGTGTTTGTCTTCTGGGCTGTGTCGTTAAAGCCGTTACTCTGCTTCCCACCCTGCACCTCCTAGTTGTAGCCTGCAGAACAACGTTTTGTTCAGAAGGTGCAGCCTAGGAGCAGACCTGGTGTCAGAGCATTGCAGAATGTTTTTTGACATCACAGTCAATACTAGAGAATGTAAGATGTGCCGCGCTGGGTCAGCGCAGGAGTCCCTCAGCACTGATGACCTGTATCCAGCAATGGCAGACACCCCACATTTCATAGGACAGGGGCAGCCTCTGTAGTACATCCAGTCATTTCTGCAGTCTGGAAGATGGGGAAAGGAAGCCTCTTCCTGATCACTGTTACATGCAAAATTACACACGTGCATGGATAGTAGCTCATTTTACTGTGTTGCACCATTGGAGGATAGGACCAGCTATGTAGAAATATTCTTTTTCCTGTCATAGGTTTTTGGTTTTGGGTGGGTTTTTTTTTCAGTGTTGTGAATTTGTTTCGTTTGAAAAGTTGATTTCGTATGCTCTAGTGTATGTAATTTGATCATGTAACCAAATTCTGGAAATGGGAGGTTTCTGTTAAAATTTTTGCATGCCTGATAAGGATTTTTTTTTTTATCAAAGCCCATGTAATTTACAAAGTATGCAGTTGTTGGAAGTGGTTTAAAAGAGGCTGCTAGAATTTAAGAAATAGTATCAGATGTTCTGTTGGCATAAGCAGCATAGTTAAATTACATTTGCGTACATCAGATGTCACCACTTGTGGATTTGACCTAACACTGTTTCTGTCTCAAATGTACATTCAGCTTTCTCTTGGTCTTCATTTTTAAAATGTCATTTTTGATTCATTAGTTTGAATGTCTCTTAATGCAAGAAATGATAAAAGTCTAAGCCTCACCGTAGTAAAGTTAAGCTGCTAATAAGAATTCAGTTTTCCTGAGTTCCATTTGTTACCTGCCTGCGGTAGAAACAGATGAATTCTAATGAAAAGAAATTCAATCTGTGAAGTTTTCACTGCTCGGTTTCACATCTTGTCAGATTGCTTGTGTCTACTAGTAACACTTATTTTCATAGAACTGATGCACAATTTATGTCACTGTTTTGATTCCTACTTGCCTACAGAATGTGGTTACTGTAAATTGATTAGTTGTGTTTGTCCTGGGGTTTTTTTCATGCTTTGATTCTAGATGCCTATGTAGAAATTGTTTTTAAAGGGTCTTACCTTAAGCCAAAAAATATAATCGTTTCATCCCAAAACTAGACTACTACTTTTTATTTGGCCCTGATACAAACCAAGGAGTTTGGTAGAGAATCTCAGTTGTTAACATCTATCTGCTGTGTATGTAACTGATGGTTTTACATCATCTTAGCATGCTTTATAACACCTCGCTTGAATAAGCCTGATAGTGATGTGAAACTCTGCCACTGCTGGGTGGCTGAGCCGAGCCGGAGCAGTGAACAGAATCTCTGTGGGAAATGGCTTAGTGGCCTGTCACGTGCAGATCCCAGGTCTCTTCACTATTTCAGCCTAGAAAGCTCTTTGTGTTGAAGAGTTTAAAAGCCGATTTCTTTACAGGTTAACTTTCTCAGGCACATTTACTAAGTAGAAAACTACTGCATTTGCAAACAGCTAGCTTGTTTCATGTTTCCTGAATGACCCAAAATGATTTTTAAATTGTTAGCATGTATTTGTATTCTGGTCCGGATGATAACCATAGTTTTGTCTTTCATTGAAGAACGTATACATTCTGTTCTGTTACAATGTATTTTTGGATTTTTAAAAAAATCAATAAATACTCATATGATGTTTCATTTGTAAATGTAAAAAAATGTTATTTGCTTATTTGAATGGTTTTTTTGAACTTCTTTAGCTGCAGGGGACACATCTTTAAAATGTGGTTATTTAATTTAAATTCTTCTAAACTGTTTGTAAATGATCTCAGCCATGCTCTATTGTAAGCCCTTAATATTAACTTATTGGAAACAATGTATGAAAAAGTACTAAAAAATTACATTTTTATGTTTTATGGCTCACTATTCTAAAGATATTTGTAATTGATAAGCAGCAGCTCAGTGTCACTGAAGAACAGGTGTTTAGCTTCGATACTTTCAAGGCTCAGGCTTCAAATTACCAGTGATAATTAAACACAAGTACTTCAAGCAAGCCTTTACAAACTCTGAATAAAGCATTTTTAGTGCTTGCTTTGTATTTATGAATATGATCTACCAGTTAATTGTTTTGCAGACTCTGCCCGGAGATTGTTTAAAGGAAAATTCAACTTTGGTAAAGTTGTTATTTTTAAGCAACTGTGGTATTTGGGCCATTGTTTTGTAACTAGATTCGGAAAGTTACAGTTATTTTTGCTGACTGTTTAAGTGCAGTAAATTATGATGAGAATTTGTTTAGATGGAAACATTTAGAGAAGCTGTTTACACATGAATAATTTGAGCGTCCAGTTTTTAATGAGGCAAAACACGAGTTGCAGGTAGTCCAGTAGGAAATTCCCCAGGGAGTTTCCCCAGGGAGTTTCCATGAAGCAAAGATCGTAAAATTTAAAAAGCCATGACTGAGTGCCCACAGTCAGTCCCGGTACGTGGCCGCGGCCATACCTGGCTTCCTACATTGGCAGGACATAGAGATCTGAACTTTTTCTCCGTAGTGGCTAATAATAAATAAACCCTCACACAGGATTTAGTTTCTATGTGATGTATTCCTTTCATTGCAATGGTTACACGATTTATATTCCCCCCCCGCCCCCCCCCCGCATTTGTTTAGTGGTTAACCATTCCATTTTATGCATTGAAAGGTTTAAATGTTTTATCGTTGGGCATTTCTAAATGTTTCTCGTTTCCCCAGCCAGTAGCAAAGGCACATGTGTTTGAGTGACTGCAAAGACCGGAGAAGTCCTGCTGGGCTCTAGAGTCAGGTTTTCTTGTGGCCCCTATGTCTCAGCGCGTGGCTGTGAGTTGTCGGCAGAGGTGGGCCTGAACTCCATTTCCACACTTTGTACGTGGGTTGACACTGAGCTCAAACCTTTCGCTACGCTGGCTTTAAACAAAACAAACACTCGTTTCGCTTTGCTGGAGGGTGGATTTGGAAATCAGCCCAGGAGTGCTTGGATCTCCCTACTGACATACGGGCCTGAGGAAAATTTCAGGGAAGTTCAGCCCCCGGTGAATGTCATGGAAAGCGCTGTGGTTTTGGTCTGACCTGTACCTAACTGTGAATTTCTTGGAGTAGGTCAAACTTTAAAAAGCACCTGAATGCCATTTTCCAAATTGTCACGGGCACTATGGATGCTCATAGCAAGTCATTTAGAGGTGCAAAATCGTCTAAAAAGGTAGATGATGCTTGGGATATTCATAAATGCCCGTGCAGATTAGATACTCAACTTCCAGGTTGCTTGTGAGCCTGGGCACCCTGCGTGGTGTTTTGCAAATTTGCCGTGAACTCGCTGCCTGAAGTCAGTCACTCCCGTGGGACTTCTGCCCTCCACCGCCTTGTCTGATGCAGACGCGTCCTCACGTGCTGAGGGTCGTTGTGCTGCTGCGCATGGTAACGTTGCTTTCCTTGGTCTCTGCTCGCCGCTTTTGCTGAAGGACGTAGTCACTGGCAGAAAGAGCGAAAAGGGGCAAGTCTGGCCTTCCAGCCTCGGCGTAGGATGTGAAGCCACCGTCGGTCGTAGCCCAGGCCATGCTGTGGCCGTTTGCTGGTCGCCCTCGGGCTGATTTGCAGCTGCTCACGAGTGCGGCGCTGCAGAACCGGTGCCTGGCTCCCGGAGGGAAGGACGGTGGGTCACCCTTGCGTCCGTCCAGCCTGAGGCTGCCAAGGTTTGTGAACCCCAACCCTGCTTTCACCCAAGATCTCTTTGACCAATATTAAACTCGCTGTCAGAACCCGTTGCCAGTGTTCTTGATAGTTAAAGAGTTCTTGGTCTTTTTGATGCTGAAGAGTTTGGGCCTGAAACCATTTTTACAGCAAACCTCCTAGACACAGCCGTGAAAATCGGATCTGAGTTCAGTGGGAATGTTTAATGCAAAAGAAATGATTCAGCGTTAAGCCTGAAGGAAATAATTGGGATATAAATTATTATCATCACAGCTTTTGTGTCTTGAATTTTAATGCAATTGCCTTTAGCTTCCTTCATTAACATTTTGTGTCCAAGTATGCCAACTCGTTGATGATGCCTGAAATAACAATTTCAATTCAAAAGCTCTTTTCCAGAGCAGGTCATAATTAAGAAATTTTGCTTACTTAAATGAAAATTCATTGGACTTCCCCAGGTGGAAGCAGCTCTCCTTTCATTAGTTCTTGTTCATTACATGACCCAGTGAGATATGCATACTTCATTTGCAAGAGCTCCCTGGGAATCTTGATGTTAGCAATTTCCCTTCTTTCTTACCTCTGAAGCTGGTTGTTACCTCAATAAAAGCAACATCTTTTCCCTTTTCAGTCTATCTTTTTCTCTTCCCACAGCAAGCAGGATTTTTTTTCAGTTGAAATTGCATCGGTCTTTGCCAGAACACCAGGATATTTATTTCTGATGATCTTTGGTATAGCTTAGGACAGGAAAACTAACGCCAGATCGTTTACTTATACAAATTGTTTTATCTCTGAAGGCAAAAGAGTGACACATCGGTTATGGATTTGGGCAATGGGACTGCACTTCAAAATTTTCCATAAACTTCTCACATTCACAAAAAAAGCCATGATAAATAAGAAGGAGAAGAAGGTACAGCAAGACATTTACCAGTCTTTTGAGCTCTTGAAGAACACAAATCTCTGAATTAGCTTTGAAAATTGTAAGAATTCATTGGTATGGATTGCAAAGTTAGGGCAAAAAACAAGCAGGAAAAAACGCCCAAGCATTCCCCATTGAGCCCAGATTCAGATAGCTACAGTGAAGGGAATTATGAGACCTTTTTATTATTTTGGTGAGTAGAAGTAAGGTGAAAGCATTCTGAGAAATGCTCAGTATGGCATCTCATTCTCATCAGAATCTCCCTGCTGAGGAGGCCAATAGGAAGAAATGAAAACAGACTAACGAGAATGCTGTGATGGAGGTGGAAGCTTCAACAGAGGGCTTTGAAGCAGCACGTTAAAATGAAACTTCTGTGGTTTCCCAGAAAATCAGTGGGCATTTCCTGTCTCTGATGGGCTAGAGACTACCTTCCCATCCCAAATGTCCTGTCTCAGTTTTTAATACAGACCATCTTCTTTTCTGTTGTTGTTGTTTTCATTTCCATTCCTTTTTCAGGACAGAAACCAGCAACTTCTCTTTGCTTCTTTTGGCCTTTCTCGTGGCTCACTGCTTTGCGTAAAGTGCCCTCCCCCCCCCCAATGTCATTCATCTCCAGTCTTCCTCAGCAGTTACCTACTGAGCCTACACAGAAACACTTTTAGTTGTAAGTTTAATCATTTTGTGGTGACTGTGTTTGAGTGATCGTTTATTTAGGGGTGAAATGGAGCTAGGCTGTGGTAAACAGAATAAAAACCAAACCATCTGTTATAAGTCATGAATGGCTGATGTGATTTTCCTCAGATTCCCTCAAATCACTTTTGAGAAACAAAGCGCAAAATTTTACTATGTTTTGGGGGGAGTGGTTCTATGTACTGAATCTATTATAATTAATATCGTTGTAATTATAGTGTCAGTCATCAGACAGAGTGTATTTCAAGGTTCCCTGCAGATGAATGAATCAAAAGTTATGTTTTAGCAAGTCTCCAGCTAAAGCCAATGAGGGAAAGTGTAGCGAGTACTAGAAACCAGAAGGTAAATGCAGATGATACTGCTCTGTCCTTGAATATGTCAGCTGCAGGAAGGTTTGTGGCCACTCAGCCTGGGGCTGAAATCCCAGCAAATGGGCTAGATCCAGATCTGGGGAGTGCAGAAGTCTCATTACTCATTCGAATTAGAAAAAACAAACAATAATTAAAGGAAGCTTTTGGAATTGTAACTGCAGGCTTCCTGGCATCATTAATGTAAAACAGATTTGAAGGCTATGTCAGCAAACTGTTTTTATATAAATGCTTCTTTGAAGAAGATCTTACCTTCAAAAATCAGGAAAAATTAAGATATTAAAAAATGAAAGTGTTTGTAGAATAATGTTAGATAATACTTTTGAAATAAGGCTGTTAAAGCAAATACTGCTTCATCCACATTTGGGGTCCAAACCCTCTATAATTCTATGTATGTAACTGTGCATCTAGCCTCCCCCTCAAGGCACTGGAGACTTTTCCCAGCAGGACTGACAAGACTGCAAATATGAGTGAAATTGTTCTAAAATAGTATTGTACAGTCAGGCCCAGAGGGAATTGTGATCAGCTGTTTTGCCTTGATGTTAACACTCAAAGGGCAGGGGGAATTAATGACATTTGTATTTGAAAATAAGTACTTGTGAAACCCCTTGAAGTAGCTTGAGAGTGACTGTGCTGCCATGTATTATCAATACCTGCTTCCGCAAAGCGAGCGGTGGAATTGGGCTTTTGGTTCTTGTCCCGGTGCCTTGGGTTGTAGTCAAGTTTACTAGCACTGTACCTTCTTGTTGGTCACACTGGTTTCTGTAAAATGAGGTGAGGAATTATGTTATCTCTCATCACTGAAAGCATTGAAATCTGGCCTTTTGCAGAAGGGTGTTCTCTTCCTGTGTGTTTGCACTATGTCATGCTCAGTGGCCAGTGCAATAATCTCAACAGCAATGTTTGTCTCTTTCCCACAGGGAGTATAAACACCTTTAGAAGTGGTTGACAAAGTCCTCATTATCTCAGCTTCTCTCTCTTCTGGATACCTTTTTTTCCTAATGTGAAGTTTGCGCTTCCACCAATTACCGCACTATTGCCTGGTTTTCAAATGACTATAGACTTTTGTTGTGGGTTAACCCCAGTGGACAGCTTAAGCCCCACACAGCTGCTCGCTCACTCCCCCCCAGCGGGATGAGGGAAAGAATCAGAAGGGCATGAGTGAGGAGACTCATGGGCTGAGATAAAGACAAAAGCCGGGCCTGCAACCAAAGCAAAATAAGGGATTCATTCACTGCTTGCCGTCGGCAGGCAGTTGTGCAGCCATCTCCAGGAAAGCAGGGCTCCATCACACGTAACAGTTACTTGGGAAGACAGCTGCCACAACACTGAACGTCCCCCCTTCCTCCTTCTTTCTGTAGCCTTTATTGATGAGCGGGATGTCATAGGTGTGGGATGTCCCTTTGGTCAGTTGGGTCAGCTGTCCTCACTGTGTCCCCTCCCAGCTTCTTGCCTGTCCCCAGCCTACTCGTTGGTGGGGTGAGGAGCAGAAAAGGCCTTGACGCTGTGCGAGCACTGCTCAGCAATAGCTAAGACATTGGTGTGTTATCAACACTGTTTTTGTCACAGATCCAAAACTTAATACTATACAAGCTTCTATGAAGAAAATTAGCTCCATCCCAGCCAAAACCAGTATAACCTCTACCGCTGATTCCATACCATTTACATCATGCTCAGGCCACACACTATCCAGCAGATCTTCATTAACCCCCACCATCCTTCCCATCCTTTGATACATACACGGATATCATTCCTTTAGTCTATGGGCCATCCCTTTAAAAAGTCTGCAGTAAATCCGTGGAGCCCTTTTAGTCCCTATTTGCTCCATCTGTTATGACAGATACTCAGGAGAAGAGAAGGGGTGTGTTGTGTGGCATTATCGGGCACCAAAGTTAGCTCAGCTTGAGTCACTGCTGCACTTTCACGTCTTCTGAGGCGTGTGATCCGTTGGTTCAGATGGTACCTGCTACACTACTTGATATAACATACAACTCAGATCCTGGTTTACAACAATTTAAACGTAAATGTGTTGCAGTCTTCACCCTTGGTCCCTTTGGACTAAGCTGTAGGGTTTAGCATTACAACGAACTCCTCCCCTTGGTCCTTCTCCAGCATGGGCTTGTCCACAGGCCCACTCTCTGTTCAGGGGTATGTGCTCCAGTGTGGGCTTGTCCACAGGCTGCAATCCCTTGGGTAGGTACCTCCTCCAGCTTGACCTAACCCATAGACCACAGTGCCTCCAGGGGAGTACCTGCTGTGGCGTGGTGTACTCCACGGCCACATATGCTTCTGGATGTGCCTGCTCCAGTACAGCAGCACAGGAGCAGCAGCAATGCCCTGGCTATCTGCCAGCCCGTTCCTGTTACCACCGTGTCCCCAGGCAGAGCAGAACGGGATGATAAGGAGAACAGGGAACAGCAGAAGCAAAAACAGCCACAAACAAGCACAAGGCTCTCATCTACAGGGAAGCAAGCAAGCCTCATGGCAAGCGCAGGAGCCTGCCACTTAGCAGGCTATAAATTTGGTCTAGCATACTCTGATCAAATCTGTTGTTATCTCCAACCCCTCGTGCCCCACAGTGGGTGCCAAAAGGGACTGCTACGGGTTAACCCTGGTGGGCAGCTGAGCCCCACACAGCCACTCTCTCACTCCCCTCCAGTGGGATGGGAGAGGGAACCAGAAGAGTAAAACTGCGAAAACTCGAGGGCTGAGATAAAGACAGCTTAATAGGTAAAGCTGTGCGCACAAGCAAAGCAAAACAAGGAATTCATTCACTGCTTCCTGTTGGCAGGCAGGTGTGCAGCCATCTCAGAATCACAGGATCACAGAATGTTCAGGGTTGGAACGGACCTCTGTGGGTCATCTAGTCCAACCCTTCTGCCGAAGCAGGGTCACCTACGGCAGGCTGCAGAGGACCTTGTCCGGGCAGGTCTTGAATATCTCCAGAGAAAGAGACTCTACAACCTCCCTGGGCAGCCTGTTCCAGTGGTCCGTCACCCTCAGAGGGAAGAAGTTCTTCCTCATGTTCAGACGGAAATCTGATCTCCAGGAAAGCAGGGCTCCATCACGCGTAGTGATTACTTGGGAAGACAAATGCTATAACTCTGAACCTCCCCTTTCCTCCTTCTTCCCCCGGCTTTATATGCTGAGCGTGACATCATACAGTGTGGGATATATATCCCTTTGGTCAGCTGGGGTCAGCTGTCCCGGCTGCGTCCCCCCACAACTTCTTGTGCGCCCCCAAGCCACTCGCTGACAGGATGGTATGAGAAGCAGAAAAGGCCTTGATGCTGTGTGAGCACTGCTCAGCTGCAGCTAAAACATGTGTTATCCACACTGTTCTGGTCGCAAAACCAAAACATAGCATTGTGCAAGCTTCTATGTAGAAAATTAGCTCCATTCCAGTCAAAACCAGTACAACTTTTTATGCTTCATTGGCATCTTTACAATAGTGTGGCACTGGGCAGAAGTCAGGAAATAGGAGAGCTCCTTTTATCCGTGTGAACTTTCAGCCATTGTGCTCTCAAGAAAACTTACACCCTTTTATCATGTTATTACTTGCCACAAAACCTCTCCCTTTATTTAAGCCAACTTCTTTTTGTTGTATTTACAGGGAAAGAGGTTTCCTCCAAGGAAAGGCAGCAAGTCAGTCAGGATTTTATTGATAATTTTAGTGGCATCTCCGATTTGCACATCACCAGGCTATCCATTAATGGAGAGTCCTTACCTGGCTCTCAGAAACTTGCAGGTGTCTTGCTACAGTGAAAATCAACTTGACATCAAATGGCTGTGTTATGTAGGTAAGGGCTTCAGGCTCTCCAAACCCTAACTTGTACATGACTAGCCAAAAGCAAGAAAACACGTTGGGAATGTGAAATAGAGGAAGAGATAAAACAGAACAACCCGATAACAATAGTGCTCGAGAGAGAGCTTAATGTAAAAAGCAAAGCACCTGGACTTCACTGGAATCTGGTTAATGGAGTTTTTTTAATCAACTGGCTCCAGAGGGAAGGTAGACAGTACCACAGTTGATGGCAGTGACCCAGAGTGGATCTACAAGAACTGATTGCATTACTTTCCGTTTATTTCAGAAATGGTTCTGTGGACTGTAGTCCATCTAGTCCATATTATCGTATTGACCTCAAAAGAAGTCAAAATAGTGGTAGTCATTCTGCAAAGAAATAACCATAATGATCATTCTCATATCAGTTTCCATAAGGAAAGGTATGCAGGTTTAGAAACCTAGTGTATTCATGCACAGAGCGTACTGCAGGAGGTAATATTTCCTGCAGGAAGAGTGTTTCTGAATTAATTTAAGAGTATGCAGAATTAGGAAAAAAAATCCAAATCTAGCTACAAGGGACAGTAGATTTTCTAACATGAGGTTTCCCACTACCTGGCTTCTGGCCAGAAATCTGTCTAAACTAGCTTTCTTCCGTTCTGCCCATTGTTACTTGTCTCCCTCTTACAAGGATGAAAGCCCTGTGTTCAAGTGCTGCTGAAGTTTTGCTCTTCTTGCCTCTGGAAGCAGCCAGCTGCTGCTTTTTTGTTTCAGTTTCTAAAGTGAAAGAAGGTAAATGGAGGATAACTGGCCAACGGCTCAGCGTGGGTCTCCAGGTGGGGTGTGGGTGTCACCTTGGTAACAGGTTAGCTTTTCTCCCCACCAACTTGCAGATAACCATTCAAATCCTCCCACATATCCCTGCACATAACTTGGTCCATGGAAAAATGTGAATTACATTTTCATGACCAGCTTTAGGATTTAGGGGGTTTACATATGAGAAAGTTGAAAAGCTGTCAGGGTCTCTCAAAATACTGCAGCCAGCACTAAATGCACCAGGCCGCGTTCCCTGCCAAAATCTTTCTAAGTAAATCCTAACGTGACTCGATAACTTAGCTACGGACCTTGGCTTGGAATACAGCCAAAACTGTGAAAGACTGCAAGTTTCAGCTGGCAAAAATGTGAAGGTGCGACAGTGAATTCGTACCAGACTGGGGTTTAGCTTTAATTATAAGAAGGGAACTCGGCTCTCAAGCGAAAACACTTAAAAAGAGAAGCAATAAGGACAGGGGAAGGAGAAAAGGGATGAATTACTGAGAGTTGAAGCCAAGGCTCTCAGAGGTGTTTTCGGCTGTCGTCTCCTTCAGTCTCATTCAGAATTCTCAGCATGATGAAGCATGATAATTTTCAGAAGTGAAATAATGGTTTCTTGTTTGAATTAAAGAAGGGTGGTTCTTTCCGCGTGCTGCCCTGTATCTACGTTAGGGCACAAAACTAGCGTCTGTGTCAGCATCAGCCTTCTCAGCTAGCTCAGGCAGCCGGTTTTGTACTGGTGGTTTCACAGGGCTCCTGTTCCCTCTGCATCAGGGCAGCGTTCGGGGCTCTCACGTCCAGTCTGTAAACAGAGAATACGTAATGCTTGCTTCACTCTTCAGTGACAACCTTCAGAATGAAAAAGAGTATACATGAAAACATATTTCCATTGGTGCTTTTGCTAGAAAGTGATTTTAAACCCAAACTATTTTCTCACTCCAAACTAGCTGAGCTCCTCTCTCCCTTTAGTCAGCTGCTCAGGGTGCTTGCTGAGACACAGGCTCCTCCACAAATGCTCCATTCCACCCTCGTCCTCTGGGTACTTTCTTAGCAGAGCACAAGCTGCCTCACGTCCCACCTAGGGTTGCCAGTTTTTCATGTTTTCTTTGACTGTGAATTACAAAATTATTTTCAGCCCCTCTCCCTGAAAATTGAACATTTACCTGAGTAATTATGGGTGAACAGATCAGAGGCAGACAAGTTTTTTGTGCAGAAACCATGTCAGGTATAACTTACATTATTTTGCAGTGCTTTGCAGTGTTTTAATTTCTGAATAATTCATTTATTATTTTTTTATCATGTTTTTCTTATTTTTTGGGGGGAAGATTGTATTCAGTGTTTTAGATCACTGTAGTTAAACTACTCTCTACTATGTCTACAAAATAATGCATATCTTAGCTCTAGAACAGAGGAAGTGAACAGCGTAGCAAGGTACTCTTCAACGTAAATGCGATTTTTTATAGAAAGCCGTGTCCCATCTCCTGGTTTCAGCTTCCCTGTCAAACAAACAGGTCTCTTTGCACCCCTGAATGCCAGCCATTGAAAATATGGTTGCTGGCTTTGCACGTGCTCCACAGGAAGGCTGTCTTTGTAAATAAATACCTGGGTTAGCGTTTAACAGACAGAAGGTAAACAGTAAGCAGCTTACTCTACTGATTATACTGTATGCTGCTGCGACAGCAGCAGTATTAGCTGATTTTGTCTAAATTAGAAACAAACATCACATCCAGAGGTAGGACAAAGCTTGGTCTCCCTTGTTTGGCTGAGCATGATGTATGGCCAGACTTTCCAGCTCCCCTGCATCACTGAAACAGGAGCTCTGAATTGAGAGGGTAGCTAAATCGCGTGAAAAGAAGGGACGTGCAAGCTGCTTTGGCTCAGATGGTAAAATTGTTTGCATTCAGCAGATATTTTATGTCTTCTTTTCGGGAATGGAATCAAGGAATTTTTTTCACTGGTATTTGTACTTTGCATGTTTTTATAGATGTCAAGTATCTGCCTTAGTATGGTCAAGAACGTAAAATACTGCCGCGGTACCCTGTGACAATGCCTTTAGTCTGCTCGTTGTTCCCTATTTATGGTACAGTGTTGGCTTATTGCTTAGTCTAAACCCTAGGGCTGTATTTTAATGAAGATTTAAGGCTACGATACAGCTGCTATTCAAACTGTGTAAGAGAGGAGCCTGTTGAAATAGCTCAAGATTTACTGCTGAACTGTCAGTCTATGAGCTACCGAGTGTTTTTACCCTCCGTGCAGTAGCAACGGTCGAAACTTTGCCCACTGCTGTGAAGCAGACACAGCGATTAATGAACCTGAGGCGCGCTAATCAAACATATGTTTTCTTGACACAATGATTGTGTTATATATCACATCCGAATGTACAGGCCTTTATCTTTCCTTAATGATCTAGCAAGGGGGCTTTTTTAAATGTGGGTGTTTTTCATGCACTCCTTAGATTTGTTCCATGGGGGGTGACCGTTAAAAACATCTGACGGGCATGCAGTTAGCCAACTCCCTGCTGAGATTAGTAAAATACTATATTTAGTAATCGCACTACATCAAGGAACTCCAGCATTGCAGGAAACAGTTTGATTCAACGCTTTTTAACTGATTTTTTTGAATTTTTTTTAATTGTATATCTTATTCTTTCATCTGGGACAATTTTTTTTCATCTCGGTCTTTTTTTTTTGTATCTATGCTTCAACTTTTCATAAAAGACTTTGTTCTTACAGCAGGATTTTGCCCCCAATTTTATTTTTTTGTTTTTACTGTATTCCTGTTTCACTCTCACAAATAAAATACATGGAACTGTAAAGCAGGTATCAAGTATGCAAAGTGGTATTCGGAGTCTCTCTCATGCTCCTCCATGTCTGAAGAGACTAATCTATTATTTGTTAGGAGAACTCTGTGGATAATACAAGGATTCACACTTTGAAGTACTGGAATACTATACTGTGAAAGCTGCTAAAATTGGCTTTGAGAAACTGGTTGAAATAAGCAAGTATATTTAATTTATTTTTGCGTCAGGAGTATTTCTTCACCAATAAATATGCATGAAACAGAGTTTGAGCTCAAACCAACATGATTGTTTCATGGGGTTTTTTTTAGTAGATGACATGGCCAGCAGTAGATGAGCAACAGAAATAGGTAGATAAAAGACAAATATGGAAAAGACAAGCATTTCACTGGGAAGCTAAAGGAAGAAAAAATGTTTCATGAGACTTTAAAAATTACTGTTTTAACATCTGATTTTTTGAGCCCATTCGGATTTTCTTGTCACTGTAAATCCAGAGCAACCTATGTAAAATCTTGGAAATTATTCTGTAAATTCAGGACTAAATTGGGTGCTTTCCCCTTAAGGGGCAGATTTAAAGGAATACTGTCCTTTGTTCTAACAAAATAGTCTGGGCTTGTCAATCCAGAAGATTTGTGCATTGCTGAACATAATGGCATTTTATTACCTAGTTTATTTCTGTCTAGCATTCTAAGACTCCTGCTGATGCTTTGACTCAGAGTGCTCTTTGGTTTGGAAACATGAACTCCAGTGTCACAGACTACTTCTTTCTTTTAGTAATTCATATTATTTTTTTAAGTTATTCAGTGGTCAAGAAAGAAAGTGTTTGGTCAGACAAAAGTTGTATTTCAAACTGTGAACGTGTAAGCAGCAGTGTGTGAAAATAATAGCCTTTATTCTTGCTCCCCTCTGTTGTTAATGCATGGTTAACTAATTTCTAACAGTAGTTTAGTATATTATAGTTAAGCTTAACTACTATGTAGTAGTATAACAGGTCTCTCACCTTCCTCAGTTGTGAACCAGTAAACCCTTGTTCACACAGAAGGACAGATGTTCAAATTCAGAAGTGCCCGCTGAAGACCAGCAGACTCTCCTGTTCTTGAAGTTAGGGACTTTGTATTTACTGAATAATTTATGCGGATCAACTATGGCCATTATTTGAAATTGCATATGGATCCAGTGTGTTAAATAGCTTATTGCAAGACAAATCCTGCAATATTTTTACAGTTTCTATCAGAACACTTGCACATAGGGAAGGGTATTACAGTAAAGCTAGATTCAAGGGACCTGTTTATATAAATACGAACGAAATGGGAAATTTCCTGCTTGTGGAGCAGCATTATGATAGAAGTAACCTTAAATGTAATTTCTTAGGCAGTTTTATGCCACATAATTTAGTTTTTCCTTTATAAAATAACGTATAAGGTGGAGAATTTTGGCTATGCCATTCCACATTCAGTTGTAACATTGTATTCATTCATCTAATATCTTCCTTTATGTGAAGCTATAAATGTACATCAAAATATTTGCATCTCTTCAGTAATTTAGAATATTAAAAACGAGGGCCAAGTTTCAACATAGTTGTCAAATGGTTTCAGACCTTTGCATACATTTCTATCTACATACGCCAGTTAGCGGTACCCCCTCCATACATGCTCATACCATGCAGCTTGTTCCTGAGGGGAGCGATCTGTGAAAAGGATATACAGTTGCACCTCATGTGAATGTCAAACATGAAAGCATACACGTATGAGTAAATCCATGGCATGTTCTTGTGGAAGAAACGACTTCTAGAATTTGTTTCATTATTTTGATGCGCGGGATGCACTTTGCGTTTTTACGCACGGAGGTTTCGTGCAGTGCCCACACAGCACAACAGAGTGCTGTGTTTGGGATTCCTGAGCTGGTGGCACGTGATTTATCTCAGGTACTCCGTGTGTGTAGTCAGCCCAGAGAAAAACTAGCAGTGCTGTATGCTTTTTCCAATAAATGAGCAGGCTCATTGAGAGTTACTGGCAGGATCTTGTTGTGGCACTGCTTTGTGTTGTGTAGCCATATCTTGGAGGAGAATTTCGTGTAAATCACTCATAATAGTCTGAGGCTGGAGTCTTGCATTTTGCACAGAAACTTGCACAACCCTTACTACAGACATCTGTATGCTGGCCATTATTTTCTAACAAGATCCTAATGCTGTTCTATAAAATCTCTACTTAGATGTTATCCAAATAAAACATTCTGCATATTAGTAAGTGAAATTTCATTGCTGTTTAATCCTTAAAATGCACTGAGCTAATTTGTGAGTGTCCCTTAATTACAAAAAATAGAAGTCTGAAAATTAGGTCCTGGACATAGATAGTAATTATTTTCATAACTCTTTTATTTTTAACCTCCGTAATATATGAAAAGGGAAAATGACCAACTGTGGTTAGGCCAGAGGCCTTAATGATGGGTTGTAGTCCCAGCACCGCCATTCACTCCTGCCAGGGCTGAGTGAATTTGGATGAGTCATTTGACGTCTGTCCACAAAGTGCCCTTACCTGCCTCACAGAGTTACTGCAGAGATGAGCTGGAGTTAAGCACTCTTCACTCTTAAGGCACTGTGGAACTTTTAGAAAAGTATTATTGTTTTTGTGAATCTGGCCATGTAATCGCTGTTGGAGCCCTTGGCCAGCCTTCAGTCACCACGTCTTGATCGCAGATACTGAATCAAGTATTTGCTGTGCCTTCATGTTCCCCTACCTTAGACAATATGGTATCCTTAAATCAGTTTTATAGACATTCAGATTCCTCCCATACTTAGTCATAGTAGCATGGACATATAAACAGAAATATTTGCAACGTACTGCTGGCCGAAAACCTAGAAGCGTCTGCTGCTGTTCAGACTATTTGATAGCTATTCAACCACTACCATTTCTTTAGGAGTGCCTATTTTGGACATTCCGCTCAAATAGGTAAATACCTAACCCTCTTAGCTGACAAAAACCCCCAAACTTTAGACCATAGATCAAATGTGAAGAAGAAAGGAGTAAAACAGAGAGTTTCAGAATGTAGCAGCTGCACTGATAAATACCAAAACAGAGTTACTGGGAAATTGCACATACGCATCCCAAATGCAGAAGAAATCGGAATGTTTCTGCTGACTGCACAAATCTCTAAACTGGAGAGGTCTGATGAAAGAAGAGTTTTATTCTGTCCCCCATTCAAAGTCCAGTCTTTTGGGTTTTATATTCATGTCATTAACATAGAAAGTGTTTATTTTGGTTTAGCTGAAGAACTTCAACAGGGTAAGAGATAGTTAAAGGACTGTTGTCTAAAAAATTACAAAGTAATGGCCTTGATGCATTTAGATGAGGCCAAAATTGCATTGTGAAATTCCTTCAGGAAAATTAAGCCTAGAAAGATACCAAAATTATGAATTTATTGCAATTTCAATGTGGAACTCTAAAGGGGGTGTGGATCAAATCTGCTATTGCAGATGGTAGTGTCGTGTAATAATAATCATAATTTTTCCTCTGGATATCTGCTGTTCTTTTAGCTTGTTAGCCTTGCTTTATTCCAGTGGACATTAGCGAAGTGTAACCTTATGAATATTGTTCTCATTAAAAATAAGGCTACAAACTTGCTGTGCAGTTCAGAAAGTGCCATTTTTCCATTTCTTCATATGTGGTCTAAGATATGTACTATTCTTGGTCAACAGATTTTGCCCCTTTTGCTATGTCATATCTGCAGTACAGAATCATCCTCTTGACCTTTTCTGCCCCATTTCTCCACATCGCATTCCCACAACACGTACTCAGCAGAATATCTAGCTTGCAACCAGATACCGCAGTTGTGGAAGCTTGATAAGTCCTTGTCATAACAGTAGTCCCTGACATTTAAAGAACTTCAGTTTATATTTGCAAGCCAAATTTCATACCTTCATACCTCCTTCAATTAATCAAAGTTAAACCATTGTATATGTGAAGGGGCCTCTTGTGGTTTCTAAGTAAGTAGTATGGCTTTTCTGGCAGAGAGCCACCAGCAATTTAGTAGGCACATACTGTGGGGGTTGAGAGGAAAAGGGACAGGGATAATCCAGAAAGCTTTAAGAAGGGCCGAGTGAATTCAATATTTCTATTCTGTACAGTACAGGAATTTTGCATTCTGTATCTTACTTTTGGCCACAGCAAAACTGTTTCGATGTGTTTTCAGTAAAGTAATGCTGAAATATAGCATCAGCTTAGTTTTCCTCTCCCTCAGCCAGTTTTGCACTGGTTTTGCTTCAGCTGAAGTATTCTGAATTTGCACCTGTGGCAAAGAAGAGTTAGGCACAGGGGATTTAATACGCATGGTGTGCAATGAAGTATCGTATACATCACTAAATCACTTCCACAGGAATAACTCTTGTATGTTTCCTAGTTGTCTTCAGAAATAATGAAGTTTAATTTGGTAGCTTACATGTCAAGATGAGGCTTTATCATGTAACTTTTGCCTGAGAGCTATACAGCTGTAAACAGATACTAACATAAAAGGTCTGTCTCCAGCAGAGTTGATCTCTCTTTCCATTTCTGACAGGGGTCACATAGCCAATGTAAATTACCACCATAAACTAAATTCCACCTCTCCTGTAGAACAAAGTGCTTGATCTGCCTGTCTAGAAGTCAGGAGCTACGCAGAGAACTGTAATACTTCAACAATTCAGCAGGAGTGGCAACCCGTTCTTAATAATGGCAACATTTAATTTCATTTTGTCTCAACATATTAAAATCCATCCTTTTGTTAGGCGATTTAAGCACTATCTGAAGGGAACCTGGAGACGAGGAAAGTAATTCAAGTAGAAGCACTGTCTTCCTCTGTGTTTCGTGCAAGGTTCAGGTTCAATATGCGCATCTTGGCATCAGTAGAGAAGGAGTTACTCTTAGAAAAGGATAGCATAGACATCTCAAGAAGAATGTGAATTCTTCTCCATGTTGTCTGTCATTTTGATTTGACTACAAAATCAAATTCAAATATGCAACATTAGCCATGTCCAAAGAGTTAGTGGATTTTGGTAGAAATGGAATTACAACTGAAAAATTTAAACTGTTATTGTCAAGTTTTTGGAGGTATAATGATTTACATGGATGTTTTATAACTAAGGTACAAAATGTCATTAAAAATGACATCTAGGCTGGAAACTGTAACTTGAAACCAGATTCTTATAATTGTATAGATGCAACATCTTGAATTCGGTCTCAAGGGTCTCAGAAACTGAAGAACACAGCACTTCAAAAACTCTCCGACAGACATATCAGAAAATTTGGCCCCAGTTCAGTATGTGACTACCTAGAATATTTACACACTCCTTGTTTTATATTAAAGATGAATTCAATGTAAATGTTTGGAATTCTTCTTACAAACTTGTTGAAAAGGGACAGTATTTTAGCATGACTCCCTTGTACAAACCTGGTGTTTAGCAGATTACGTATGTTATTCTGTTATAGGTACACTACAGTGATAGACAAAATGGCAAAGAGTGTATGACCTGTTTGACACTGTCTCCTGTGCAGATGACTTTCCAAGGTTTCGGAAGCTCCATTGAAGCCAGCCATGACCAGGTATAATACCTTCACCCCACACTCTTGTAATTTTATTAATATCTAGTAAGGCCAGAATGTCAGTATTAGTAAATTTTAAATTTCAACACATCTTGTGCTTTTCATATGGCATGTTCTTGTCACTGGGATTTGCCTGTCTTGCCACAGTAAAATCCTGATTAGATCTAAAGAGTGACCCAAAAAGGAGACAAAACTGTGTTGCCTCTTACATACTTTTAAGACATATAGGAAAGCCTGAAGAGATTGCTTTGGTTTTAAAGTCAGATGTAAGGTTTCTGCAAAGGTCTTGTTTAATTTTATATATGTATCAGGTCTTGTCTATCCTATTTTTACTACAAGACTATGGGTAGCTGAAAAAGCAGAGATGAAGTCATCATCTCTAGCAATCTTCTGTCGCAAGAAACTGGCATGTGAGAGGGGAAAGGGATTTTTAACCAGACTATGTAAAACTCCCATTTTGTTTGGCTGCTCTTAAAATGTTGAATTCAATATTCTGGTGAAAAGCCAAGAGAAAAAAAAAATCTCAATCACTCATCACCCTGCTGCTTCAGGTGGGAACTGAGGGGGACTTCCATTCTAACCTTCTTGTCCTCCAACACTCTTACATATAAAAGCAAGACAAGACTTTGATGCTCCAAAATTTTTAAAAGCAAAGAGGAAACAAGTAGAAGAAAACTTTGAACCAAACCTTGCACCTTTCAGATCTTCAGTAGATTGGAAAAAGTACCATTTTTATTTGCCTTCACAGGCCATCTTTAAATTGTGCTGTGTTCACATTTACCATACATTTTATCAGACTCTATGTAAGATTCTCTGAGGAAAAAGGAAAACTCACCTTAAGAATTATCAGAATTAGTTACTTTTGGGGAAAACGTTCAGACACAGCCGTATTTTAGGTTGGTGGGTTTTTTTATTGGAAGTTTCTAAGTTAGTTGTTAACATAAACTAAGCCCATTAGTTATTTACATGGTAACATGAGGATACTTCCTGTCCTGAAGTGTTTGGTGGTTTACAGTAATGGAGAGCTGTGGTAAGTCAGACCATACTTCAACAGACATAATCCATTCAATTCTCATTTCATCCAGCAACTTGTTTATGCTGGTCTAAAGTCACTCCATTTTAATTTCAGTAAAGATCGCCTTTTAAAATACAGTTATAACTCAAATACAATATTTAGACATTTCAATGAATTTAAGGTGGTCCCTGTCAATTGGGTAACAACTACATTCTGGGCTACCAGCCAGCTTGGCCTTTGTCTTAGCATTTATTTAGGCTAGAGTATGATATGTAAACAGAAAAAAGACTTTGTAAGCAAAAAGCACATTTAAACCATCTGAATAATTATATATTTAAGACATCTAAATGAATAAGTGTTATTGAGCCTGCAGAGTCAAGCACCTAGCATTAGGAAATTCCAGATTGTGTGCAGCGTTAGTTTGATCCCAAGTGTACCCATTCAGTGCTCCAAACAGGACATTCTTCTGGGAGGAAAAAAAAATGCATAAAAATCACATAGATAAAGATTATATGATAGCATGCTCACAAATGGGTAGAATTAAGTTTGCTTGGGGCATTATGAAGCTAGAATTTCCTAATCTTGCTTCAATTTTAAGTTTAAAAAAATTTTCATAATTGGTTTTAGTTATGTAATTTTCCACAGGGTTCTCAAAAAGGAAAGAGAAATGTTTTGTCATTGCATGATGGGGTGGTTGTTGCGTTATTGAACCCACATCACTTCTGCAAAGGTTTCATCTGAGCTGAAAGCCAAAGACAATAATCATCTAAAAGCCAAGTGCCAACCAGTGGGTCATAAAATAGATCTCCACACTGGTCAGGAGTCACAAAGTTCTGCTCATCCACTTCCTAAATATCAATGGAATTCCACTTTCGGGGGAAGAGAGATGCTACTGACTGCTTGTGTTTGATAAGGGGGGTGGCAGGACTGGATTGAAGCACTATTTGCACCACCTAAATAAGCAGAGAAAAATGAATCATTAGCAAACAAACAGAATGTGCATCAAGTATTTGTCAGGAACTGGAATTAATTAATGACAAAATTAGAGCTCTTAATGGACCAACTTAAAAAAGCACAACTTTTCTGTCTTGTTCCTGTGTGATTGGTATGAGTTTGCTTCTTTTTCTACAATTTCCCTGACAGCAGGTTTATTGGATACTCTTATTATTCTTGTAGAAATAGGAGACAGAAATGCTGTGCCTGTGTTAAGCAGAATTATCTGCATTTTAAAGTTTCAGATAAAATAAGTGCAGCATAGCCATATGCTATAAAACTTAAATTCTGGATACTCTTCTTAAACTTAGGTCATCTGTTACTTTTAAATCATCTCTTTTGTATTACATGATTAAAAGGCTGTGATTTCAATGGAGGCATGTTGTTTTGTGTCAGCTGTGAGGGCTGACATAGTTTGACTTCAAGATCTGTCCACTTCTGTTCTTATGAAGATAATTTTTCTCACGATAGTTCTAAAACACAGATTCTATAAATCCTAGTTTTTTTAATGGAGGACTGTCTGAATGTGTCTGGAATAGTTTCTCTGTGCCAAAGTAATGGAATCTGTTGTATGAGAATATCTAATAAAACAGTTGTATACCAGATTTGTCACTATATTGTGGCAGAAGAACTACAGCTGACCACATACCTTGATTAAGAAAAGACACAGAAATGAAAAAAAAAAAAAAAGAAATACAGGTTCCCAATGGCATCTCCAGCACTCAAATCTACCTTTTAGATTGGGCTTGTGTTTTGTAATATAGATATATCTCTCTATTCACAGCCAGTGGGAGATTTGTTACCCAGCAGATACTAGTGTGGTTACAATCCAACATAAGTATGTTATCTTGCTTTTTCAGATATGCCAAGACTTGACACAGCAGTTTTTTCAAGTCACTTGCTCTTTTGCTATACTCTGCAGGGAGTTTTCATTCTTTTGATTGGTTTAGCTTGTGATTTTAATGAGTTCAAATTTTTTCCCCACATACTTCATTTGAGCAATTTAAGATTAAGATAAACATTTCATAGTGGTACACTAATTAGTGTGTATTTCAAATGTCTGATTGACAAGGCATATCTCATTTGATCATGAAGCAGTGTTGTGGACACAGTTTCTGGTCTTTCATTTTTATTTTGGCAAACTGTAGAAAAGGGAAACATTCCTAAAGTACCACTGCAGTCTAGCCTGCTACATGTTTTGTTGGGTTTTGCATTCAGGTATGCCAACCACTTTAGTAGAAATTTAGTGTTTCTTAGAGTATTTTATTCCTGAATGATTTGTTTTGCTATTTTATGTTTCCCAGTATCTGACTATAACTATAAATTTCTCTTTCCGAAATGGCCACTATTTGGTTTTTTTCAGTAGAATTTAGCTACAATTAGCTTTTAGTTAAAATGCTCACCGCTTTCTAGTGGCTTTCTGAAGCAAACCAGAGGTTGTCCTTCATGGTAATGAATCTTGGTATTTTTTTACCTTGCTGTGGGACTGGAGGCAATCTATTTTCAGGGCTTGTGATCGTCTTTAGGCATACAGCGTGAAGCTGAGGAATGAACTGAATGTGGGTGACACAAAATAACAGAACGGAAGTCTAGGTAGTTACTCTATTTGTGTGACTAAGAAAATTCAGGTTATGAGAAGAGGGAGACAGAAAAGGGAAAAATTCAAAGATGGGAGGCTATATAAGCAAAAACAGGTGGAATGGAGCAGAAAACTAAAAAGTGCAGGGAAATGGGGCAGTGAATGTGTAAAGGCCACAAAGTGGGATAAAGAGAGACAGTTAGAGGTAGGTGGAAGAGAGTGCTCAAAAACCACACCAAAATGAATAAAGACATCTTCTCTGCTACTTAGTCTGAAAGTCTTAGAGGGTTCTGCCTGATTAACTTCTCAAAGTATTGAACACTGGATTGCTTGTTACTGATACAGTTAGAAGGTATAATGCTATCAGAGCAAACTATTGAAGGAAATAGAGATTTCTGTTTTCCCTGAAGTATTCTAGTCAATACCATAAAGTTGTTAAAGGTGTACTGCACTCAACACAAATTATTTGACTCGGTATCATGGTGCCTAGGTTAAATTTGACAGCCTGTGTCATACAAGATGGCCTGTGACATAGTTGCAGTCTAAGAAGTGACACTTCTGCTACGTCTTGAACAAGCCAGTGTCAAACTCAGCTTCCACGTCTGCATGTATATTCTGGAACCTTGCAACGTTACAGTCTTTACTGGCTTTATAGTAATTGCTGTTTTTCTGAATGCTTCAGCTCTAAGTGACTGTAGAGCTCTGCTGCAGGGGTATCATACCCCTGTGACTGTCATAGCTGTGAAGAAAACCCTGGAAAAAATATCTTGGATGCATTCTTAAGGCTTGCTTAGCAGCAGGCAAATTTAAAGTATGAACATACATTTTTTAATAAAATTATTTTAAAGTCAGTCCTGGTGATGAGGAAGAACAGACTGGGCTCATTTTAAGATTTTTGAATGCTTGCCATGGAGTACTCTGCCTGTAAAACTGAATTTTTAACCCCCAGTAACTTGATGTTCGTTGGGGGGTGACCAGTTCTCTAAATTCCAGGAGACAGATCAAAGACCAGTGCATTTTCTTAAAGTCTCAGTACTTTAATACTTTTTGATGATTTTGAAGTTTTTAACAGATGCATGTTTTTTTGAGCTGGCAATACTGCCCATTTGTTTGTTACTGACTTCTGCTGTTTACTTCACCCAATAGTCCCAAAGAGACGTGCTGTTAAAGTGATGACAAGGAATCTTTTACTCTTATACTTTTAGTCCCTGCTTTCTTAATCCCATCCATTATACTCATGTGGTATCTTAGAGCATGCTTTTAGAACCTTCCTACACTTTATAATGCAAAAAATAGAATGCTTTTATCTTCTAGGACAGGTAAAAATTGTGTAATGTTATATATAATCTACCTCTATTACCACTTTTATTTTGAAATATAAAAATAGCTGGAAAGAGAATAAGCAGGGACAGAAACTGTAGAAGTGGAAGAGCTACTGATGAGATAGACTTGATAAGAGAGTCCAACAGGGAGGGGCTGTACTGAAAAGAAGGTGCCACGCTCAGCAGTTTCAGAAATCGCTGATGGAAAGCTTGACAGGCAGCAGTGACAAGCGAAATGAAAAGTGGTATGTAGCAAACCACAGTTGTAGGCCTGCAAACGAGCCTTTCTGGGTGGGATTAACAGATTGTGGTCATGCCCAGAGGTGAGTAGCTCCTGATGTCGTTTGCATACAGCAAAGGTGGAAGTAGTTTTCTAGGGAAAAAAGACCTCAAAGGTGGACGAGAAGCTCAAGGGAAGGTGCTTGGAGCATTGAATTTTAAGGTTTTAGAAGAACTTTACCTCGTAACAGCAAATACATAATACATGTGAAGGTCCACATCTCTGTATTTGATATGGTTTGAGAATAGTTTGTAGAGCGTGCTCGAGAGGCAGCACTTAGGGAATTTATGCCAGTGGGAGTCGCTGATGGACTGCTCTGTAAGAAAGACAAAAGCCCCCCAAAATAATGGTGTAGTCAGTGAGTATGCAGAGGATGAGAAGTTGTCCAATGCTGTAGGCAAAAAAGATGTGAATGGGACTCATTTTTTTTGTTAAGATACCTTTCCACGTCAGAAAAAAAAGATTACTTACTGGACACTATATTAATTCCTGCTTAAAATAAAGTTTTTTCTAAGGCAAAATTAGTATGTTCTAGATGTACAGATTTACTTCACAGTGGGTGTTTGTGGCCTGAACATAACTAAAAAATGAGAAAATGTTAGGATTTTCTTTCAAAAATACATGTATTCCTTTTTTTGACTGGTGTTATATGCTTTACTCGTTAGCTCATTTCTACTTGATTTACTATAAATGCCATTCTTATTTCTTTGGCGTAGCTTCTTTAGTTTGACTCGGTAAAAAACTTCTAGCGCTTTCCCAGAGCTTGGCGATTCCTTCACAGCCCCTTCAGCATAAGGATTCCTACCTGATCTTGTAAAAAAACATCTCACGCAGCTAGGTCTCCTTCTCCTGCCAGTGTGATCTGGCTGCTGCCTTCTTGATGGCTCTGTAACATTCAGGGTGAGTCAGGCATGGCCACAGCTGAGTGCCTGGTGCTCCAAAAGAGACAGTTCACTTAGGACAGAAATATAATCTGCTTTTGATATATAGCACCACGCTTCAGTCTTCTCTTGTTGTGTCAGGAAAGTTGCACCTCTTAGGCTGACATTGCAGTCAGGAGTTGTCCCATCAGGTTTTAGTTAGGCTCACTAAGTTGTTGTCTGGTGTTTGGTACTTTTTCCTCATCTGCTGTGCTCCCCACAACTGTGTGTGGAAGCATTGGTACATTCTCTCCGTATTCTTCATCTTCTGTTTTGCATTATCTCAGACTTGATGTACGTGACAGCACATTTGCTTTTCCCTGGCAGCTGCTGAAGTTTTCCTTGACGAGCCTGAGATCAAACGTTTCTATTTGTTCAGGCTGTGTAATCTTTCATTTTCAAAAAGTGAGTTACTAATTAACTGCCAAATGGGAACAGAATGTAAACCAAGGCATGACTATCTCCCTGCCAGACCTTTTCAGTGCTCTCATTCAGGGCTTCCTGAGTAGCTTCCCAATGTGACTGCCTCTTGCTGAAGACAGAGAAAAAGATATTTCAGTGCTCTGTGTATGCATGTTTGTTTACATGGTAATGTCATCAGGGTATGAAACACTACTGTTGCAGTCTCTGGGTATCTCACATGCTTGGCATGTAAATGATGGCAAACAAAGACCGCGTATGTGGTATTCTGTTGGAAAAAAAAAAAAAAGTTGAAATATCCTGGTGACAACTATAGGTGAGGTTTCACAAGAGGGGTGAGGTTCACAGAATCACAGAACGGTTGAGGTGGGAAGGGACCTCCGGAGGTCATCTGGTCCAACGCCTCTGCTCAAGCAGGGCCACCTAGAACAGGCTGCCCAGGCCTGTGTCCAGGCAGCTTTTGAATATCTTCAAGGTGACAGACTCAGCTTTGGTTGTTCCTTCTCATTGACTCCATCTCCAATCCTGTCTGCTTCCTAAACTAACTCACGTTTTTAGCCAGCTAAGTGGGTTGAACGGACCCACTGGGGCTTAGATGAGTACCAGAGCTGAAACAAGGGAGACGTCAGGACTGCCCAGCCAAGAGAATAGGAGGGGGAGCCATCCCCTTCCACAGCAGCAAGCTATTAGATCAGCTTACCCACCTTGTGAAATGTCACTTGAAGAGGATGAGGCAAAAATCAACTGTACAGAAAAGTGATTTTCTTGTAGAAATGTTTGTCTTGTTTAGTACTGTTAAACCTGTTCACTGTGCAGTAGCATGATCTGGCATAAAGAAGAGAACAGGAATGCACACAGAAGGAAGGAGGAAGAGCAGGACTGTAGCAGCCCTGACCTAGAGAATTTCAGCTGTTTTGGAACTGCACCCTTAGTAGTTTCTTGCATTAAAATACCTTATCAGGCTTTCAGTGCAGTGTAGCATGTGGAAGTGAAAAGAAAGGCATTAACAGCGTGCAATGAGCCAACCTTCCGCAGACCACAGGCCAGCTGTTTGCTATCCTTAGTTTGCAATCTGTTTCTGGTTTGATTTGTTTTGCTGTTACTTTAGGCTCAGCCGGCCAATGGTGAAATGTAAAAGTCTTGAATTTTCTTGCTGCTGTGGCTGTTAGTGAAGGGAGGAAGCTTAAAAGGGAAAGGTGTTGGAGAAGTTTGGAAAAGCCAGAAGTGTCAGTTAGTTTTCTGCCTTCTCACACTGCAGCAGGAGATTCAGCCCACTTGCAATATCAAGAAGTCTAACAGCTTATTTTCTGCCAGGGAAAAACAGGGGGAAGACAACAGAGGTAGGTTCTTCTCCTACTCAACAATTAAAAATGGATAGACATACACCTACTAAACAAAACTTGATGACAGAGATGGAGCCAATAATGAAGTGGAAGGAGACCCCCCCCTAGTAGTTTGTGTTGCAGCTGCGATTGACAAGGGTCTGGATTTTTCACATTGACCCTGATGGGCAGCATTTTCATTTTAATGGCTATGTTCATTTTAATTTCTAGGACTGCTAACACAATTCAAACCTTATGAATTAAAACTATCACTCAGTCAAATTCCAGTTGCCTATTTTGTAGGCACCTCCATTTTAGACAAAGAAAGCCATTAGCAAAGCGTACACTTAGCTTTTTTGCCCACCTTGTACTTGCTAGAGCTATTCTGTGGCATTTTCCACATACTAATCAGAGTAATGCTATGTCTGTTTGTTGATACGTATTTAATCACTTGTCATTCTGTGAAGTTGCTTAACACACTAATTATATAATTGCCATTTCATAATGCATTTCCTTAACCATTCTGCAAGACAAAATAATGATTTGCACATGTTGCATCTGAAGAACTGCTTTTGCCAAAATTGTGTTTGCCACCTAATTTTTCCACTTCTCTTGAAATAATATCAGATGGCTGGCATTATGCATTCACCAAGTACAAATCAAGTTTCATAGGTTTTTTTGTTTGCATAATCATCGTGCAACCCCTGGATCTATATAGTGCAAGCAGAAACTAAATTTGACATCCTACACTCCTTCATTTCAAAGAAGTCAGAATCTCATAATAAATGTTCCAACAATAAACTTAAAGGGAAATGAAGGAGGTCAAGTTTTATAAGTAATTACAGAGGAATAGCCAAGCTTATGTGCTGTTAAATATGGTGGGATAACAAAGCTGAGCACTCCACTCTGTCACCACTTTAGTTCTATCAAATTGGCACAATTTTCCCTGACTATCTGCTCAGAGTTTAAACAACTTTTCCTCCTTCTTTCTGAGATAGGTCTACACTACGTAACCAGCCCTGGTGGTGAGCTAGTCTAAGTACTTCTGTAAACTCAGACTATCTGCCAGCACCATGTTCCCATAGCAAACTCTTGTCATCTGTTGTGTCTACGTAACTTACATACTTATCTGTATGTAGTTTGACCCATGCTTTTCTCAGTCTGTTGTGGGCAAACTAATGTCTATTCTGGGCAGAGGCAGGATTACCAGAGGAATAAAGGAATAGTTTTGTCAAGTAGTGGGAAGAGTATAAAAGCAGTCATACATGCATGCTCAGTGCAGATTCTGACAAGTTCCTGACCAATTTAAAGTTCAGTTCTAAAGTTACTGTCTCAGCTATACTATATGTAACATGTTGGTACATTAAAGGTCTGGATCTCCACTGAGCATGAAGAAGTTGTGGAGCTATGTTTAGGAGCACGAAGATTAAACTCAGTTCCTAGACATCTATGGTGTGACACATAGTGCTTTCTTCCTTGGATGTTTTTTCAAACACCTCATCAAGAAAGAACTGAAGACTTACCCTAGCTTGATCACTAATGGTTTACCTAAGAAAATGATTTCATTTTCATTTTTTACATGATTGCCATTGTTGCCCTTATGGAAAGTGTCAGACATTTCCAGGGAAAAAAGTGTGTATATTCTTTCCTACAACTCATTTAACATAGCATCTGAGTCCCTCTCTTGTCTCTGAAAGTCATTTCACATACAGGTTTTGTAGTCACACTGAGTTTCTCAGATCATCGAGTCAGAACATCCCACTGTTTGAGACATGAAGGAGTCACCATGCAACCTTCTCTTCAAACCATCAAATGTGCAATATTCTCACCAGATACAGGAGTTCCTGCATCCCCAGAAGTATGTACTTGTGTCCTTCATTTGACAGTCCTTAAAGACTGTCTGTGTTCTAATACTAATGCTTCATTCCAGCAAGATCCTTCACATATGCTAGATGTAAGACAGCTTCCAAGTAGTTCACTTTCTCAAGGATCCAGGACTTGAGATAATAAACACTAAAATGGAGGTATCAAGCAAAACCAAAACAGTGAACTCTTAAGTTAAACTTTAAATTTTGTATGTATTTCTTCATATCCATTCTTTCTCTTTCCCATCATTAGAGAGACTGTGAGACCTAGTTTTCCACAGATCCTTATGGCTGTACAAATAATTGATTTTGCAGTCCAAAATCTCCTCTCTCATCCTTCATCCACTCAATAAACCAGTTCAAATTGGTCCAAAATAAAGAAAGAAAATGCTTCTAGCAAAAAAAAAAAAAAAAAAAATTTGTACGTCGGCATTTGTACTGAAACTAGGAAGATGACCGAGATTCACAAGACTGGTGGGAAAGATGATGAATTATTTTACCTACAAGCTCAGTGGCTCAGGCATTCACACAAGGTGCAGAAGATGTAAATTTTATCCTATGCCTGTCCATACAGGAGCATGTTCCTCTATAGGAACCCTCCTCATGCTACAGAGCAGCACGGCTGGGTAGCCACGGGAACAGAAGGTGGTAACCACAGAGTAGTCATCTTCTTTGACTTAGTGTTGAAACAGTGGACTGGGTAGAGCTGCAGGAGCAGGAGAGTTTGGAGGAATTCTCATTTTGTGATACCCCACATGACATTAGTTAGGGAGGGAAAGGTGAAAAGAATGATTCAGATCCTCCTGGGAGTCAAAGAGCCTTAAGCTATGATTTCCCACAGTCCAGCGTCGACCATCAAGTGAATCTTACTCTTTGGTTTTCACTACAAATGGCCAAATCTGAGCAAACTATAACAGATCAAAGTTTCTGAGGTTATTTAGAGTTGAAATTGCAGAATAGCTGTCCCACGTCTGGGAGCAGATTTAGCCAATACAAAACTGCTTTTTCCAATGTGTATGTGTTATTCAGGAGGAATATGGTTACCTTGCTCTACAGCCAAGCCCATCCCCACCATCGGTACATGCCCAGCTGGTGGCGGCATTGTTCAGACCACCCAGCCATGTGCTGCTCCTCATGGTTGGAAGTTGCCACACGGACCCCAAGCAGGGTCTGACAGATCAGGCTACAAAGGCAATTTAAGGTAGTAAGACGTGTTCAGCTGGAGTCACTGTGTTCCCTAGCAGTACCCAGAAAGTTGTCTTCTTCCTCGCTTGTGTAATTCTTTTAAGCATAACCTGCAGACAAAATGAGACCTTGCCTTCCTCGGTGTTCAGCTCTTCAGCTTTCTGTAAAAAAGCTTTACGTTTGCTTCAGGGCTCTTAAAACTTGGTTACATGGCATGATTTCCTAAAGGACATCTTGGCATGCATTTATACCTCTCCTGTTGCTGAATCTCTTATATTGGCAGCCTGATATAGTAAGACAAGTGCTGAAGGCTCAAATCTCCGTACGCTGATAGCAGTGGGGCTCTGAGCAGCCCCTGTACCCGTCATGCCGCAGCTGTTTACATAAAAAGCACACCTTTTGCTGATACTGGCTACAAGGCTCATCCCAGTTAACGTAAATATTTTAGATGCCTTGTAAGATCATAGAAAGCCTGTTTAGCCATTATTTCAAAACATCAGTTCTATTTCAGACTACTCCGTAAATATTTCATACTTCAACATTTTTTTGAATAATTGAGGTAATTTTTTTCTAGAACAGCGTGCTGTGTGAAATTATGAATCGAGGAGACTTCTATCTTGTCATATTTGATTCAATATCCCATTGTCATTTATGCGAAGTGGTAATAATACACTGTCAGTCATGTAGGGGACAGCTGGGCATACATGAAGCTTTGTTCATGTGAGTGGGGCTACCCACGGTGCCTCAGTTCGTCAGTGCAGATAATACTGCAGGACCTGGGGCTTGATTTGGGAGAGTGCGAGACAACATGATTGTTCCTTCAAATTAAATAAAAATTAAACAGGAATCAGTGTGTCTTCATGTATCTGTCCATGCTTGTGAGGAAAATAATAGCAAACAAAAAAATTGGAAAGGAATGTTTTCTGTGATTCTCTAAGCTTCAGTTAAGCGAGAAGATAGGGGTTTGAGAAGGAGTTAATGAAAATGAAAAGGAGGCATCAAATGTTGGCTTGACCCAAAAATGGTGAACGCTCCATTTGCCCTTACAGAACAATAATATTAGCACAGAAGTCTGACATGCTGACAAATACATGATTTAGCTATTTCACACTACTTTCAGAAAATTTGCAAAATACTGAAATTTTTTTTGGTCCTCATTTAAATAAACTCATGAAGTTGTTTGGAACTCTCCTGATGAGTAACGCTTAAAACCCTTTTGATCAAATACCCTTTCTCAGGCAATAACACATTCTTAATTTTGAGGCCAGTTCAAATGACTGCCTGTTAGCTTCATTTAGCAAAGTTTCAACTGCTGCAGTTTTCCGATCCTTTTAAAAATGGCAAACAAGGAGAGTTTACACAATAAAAGTTCTTTTTTTATTCTCAAATTAATTATTTTGAAATATCTCACAGATTACATCAGTTTCTTACTTGCATTCATGTTGCAAGATGGCGACTATTGTATATTGCTAGTGATGCATTAAATTAGTTGTTTACATTATAAAATCTAAACATATTAGAATCTTTTGTGTTTGTCTTCAAAGATTCCTATCCTAATAAAGCTTTCTGAAACAAGTAAGGTTGTCTTTTTTGTTTAGTTAATGCATCAGTGGAGAACCTAAAGATTTGTAGCCGCTAGCCATCCCTGTCTGTGTTTAATAGAGTGTAAGGAAATTGTGTTTGGGACAATATATATTTTCGTTTAAAAGGGAAAGTTATACTTTTAAATTAATCATTTTGCACTTCGAAAAGGTAACACCTGAGCCAAATGTAGGTGGAAATAGTTGAAATTAATCCCCTTTTCTCCAAGACTGTGTTTTGCTGCGACTTTTAATCAGAGTAGAAGCAGTATGTATGGTGTACTGGAAAATAAAAAATTTTGGCTGTAATCTTCCTGTTTCTGATGGCTGTGTGTCTCTCTTCAGGTCAAAGTGTTTCAGAGTCTTAAGTGACAGAAGATCAACATTCAGTAAAGAACAGTATCTTGGATTTTAAAGAAACCCTGCAATTTGGACTCTCAGTTTCGTTCTGCAACTAATGTTTTAAAAGAGACATAATGAAACATGAAAAATAAAAGCAAAAGCTGACAACTTGAATACATCTGTAGCTGCTCTGTGAAAGTAACTTTCACTGCTGAGGGAGGTTCATGAATACATTTTTAGCAGCAAAGGAGCTTCTTGAAGAGCCAGCTGAGCAGGGTGGCAGTGAGTGTCCACACTTTTCCCTCAACACGCTCCTTTTAAGTGCAATACGTCTTAGTTCTTCAGCTAGAGATATGGCTGCTTTAATACACTCTTTAGGTCATACTGCATCTGCCTCATGCATCTGTGTTTTAATATGTTTAGACATACATCTTCCTATCTTAACAGTGTTGGCAAGTCATGATAAAACAGCAGAATATTTACGTGTCAAAAACCAAAATAACTTGCATGAAACTAAAGACTAAATAAAATTGTCACAGTTATACTTTATATCAATGAATGTCACTGAAAGGAAGAGTGGCAAGCTGAGAGTTAACTTCCAAAGCAGATTATTTTCTGTGTACAAGATATGCCTTTTGGGATAACAAGCCAAGAGCGCTTCATATCTAAATAGCCTCTAGAACATACAACAATATAGCAAACACTGAGTTATAGTAAGACTTGCGAAATGTGACAAAATAAGCAGTGGAACGAAGAGAACGATACTGAAACCAGTTGGAAAAACAGGAAATATAGAATTTGATGAAATTATGAAAGATCTTAAGGAACATCTTGTTTCTGATCATGACTAAGCAGTGAGAAAAGTGATAAGGACTAAACTGGCTATTTTCAATAAACCTTTAACTTCAGACAAAAAAGCTAAGTGATTAAAAGGTACTGAAGACAGTTTTGATTACATAAAAAGTGTAGCATTTTGAAGTAAAGTGTAAGATTCTTTAAAAAAAGAATGTATTCTTATTTGCTTGAAAGAATTTTTTAATGAAAGAAAGCAGGAGAAGGTAGGAAACAGTTTGATGTAACAGCCCACGAGGAGTTGTTTCAAAGGTTATCACTTGCTCAGATATTTAGGCAAGATGTGTTCCATCAGCAGCCTAAGGACAGTGCCATGTGTAACAGGATAGTAGCACTCATGATATCTGAGCACTTTTAGTAAAGTTAAAGGTTAATCATGAAGCCTCAAAAATAATATGGACTGTGATCCAAAGTCTAAAGTACAAGTTAAAGCCTCGAGAGAAAAATTAAAGGCTACCTTTCAAATATACCTTCTAATTCTGGACTTCTGATTTGAGATACTGTAAACTGTGGTATTCAGCAACAAAGAGTACCCACAGCTTTTAAATGGATAAATGCTTTATCTTTTGCAGGAGCTTTACCCATTCAGTTTGTAATTATACCAAATTTGTATCCACACCATTAGTTCATTAAGAAATTCTGACCAAATGTCCTGATCCTGTAAACATTTTCATACTCGTGTAGGTCTGCATATGAGTAGTCCCATTAGATTACCTGATGATTGGTCTGTGCAAATGTACAGACAGTCAGAAATGCAAGTTCAACTGATGTGAATGGAGGTTGATCTGAGGTGAAATACCAAACGTAGCTACATTGCCTGGGTTTAGTATCCCACCTTTGTTTTGGCTGGGTTCTTGTCTAAGTGCAGAAGAGTAAAACACGGCATCTCTGAACACAGTTGTACTAAGAACTGAGGTTCCTACAGCTAGTTTTTAGTGTCCAAACTGCATGAAAGCTGCAGTTTCCAGCCATATCACAATTTTTGTAGTAGGATGAATAATTTTCATTTTGAACTACCTCTTTCTATTTTCTTTTACAAGTCATTGTAGCTGATACTTGGCATGCCCATTGTGTCCTGCTGGCCAAAAGTGACTGAAGGGGAAAATTTTGTTCATGGTTTTAGAAAAAGAAGTGGAGAGAAGTATAGAAAAGTAAAGACTTGTTGTAGGAATCACAGGAATTCATGGCACTTGTCCTGAGAACAGATATGTGTGCTGGGTTGTATCTTGAAGAGGCACAGTGTCTCATAGGTCTCCTTTTGGGTAATGCCTCTTACTTGTCTCCTGGACCTCCCTTCTAAAACCTTGTTCCAGTTCACAAATCATTTCACAGTAAAGAGAGCAGCAGCCCAGAGTATCAAAGACTGGTATTTGACTGATGGTTTGAGCAGGAGTCAGTTTTGACAGGGATGGTCTTTATCAGATGGTACAAGACTTTAGGGTGTATGTTATGTACTTCTGCGTTCCCAGTCATGTTCTCCATTTCAAGTAGAAATTAGAAGGTAAGCAAGTCAAGTTGCCAGGTAGGTGTTGTAACCAGGTGACATGCTTTGGTTTCTGTTATACGAAGAAGTCAGAAAAGTCCTTTCAGGTCTCGGAATGGACAGTGCCAGTAGACTGGTGTAGTGTATTGGTACTGGAAACTTGCTAAAGACAACGTTTCAGAGTTTACAGCTGAAGTTCCCATTATGTTCCTTGTCTGGCAGAAGAAAGAAAAGGCTCAGTATCACTCTTACACTATTGTAGTCTGAGAGACGTTGTATGCCTTTCTTCTTGTCTGATCTTCCTCTACCTTTTATAGGATCTTGTTTTTGTCTTTTTCTGTTACTTTTGAGATGTTTCCCTCTGAATCTTTCTCATTGTAGTTACTGCAGGTCACTTGTTAGATTACCCACACCTTCTCTCATAAGCAGAATAACTTAAGCTTCTTTAGTCTTGAAATACAGGGAAGATTTTACATATTTGTGTTATTCTTCTGACTCTTTTCCAGAACCATCTAATCTGTCAATATATGTTTTAAACTTTGTAGCTTAGAGCTAAGCATGGTCAAGTTCTAGAATATCAATGCTATCTTTACTGGTAATAACACATTCCTGTTTCTTGATACCATTCTGACTTTGTTTCTAGGGGTTTTGCTCTTGCAGCTTTGCATTATTTTGCTAGTGTAGTTTGTTCCATTTTTTATATTTTGTCCTTTTTTCTGGAATAAATGAACTGCATCTGAATGAGATGGAACTTCCATCATTGCAGATGACCTGTTGAAAGTTCCATTTTTACAATGATCACGTCATCATTAGGCGTTTGCTCCAAAATAGCTGCTTTTCTAGTAATTCTTGCTCTTTACTGGGGAGAAAGCAGAGAATGAAGCAAGACTGTATTATCTGTGTTGAAAGTAAGTCTTTAAGTATAGAAAACAAGATACGATTATTTACCCTAAATCTCATTATTTCGTGAGTTGCATTCCTTGAGTACTGGGAGTAAAGTTCAAAATGCTAATATGCTGGTATGATTAGGATGATTTGATGAATGTGGTCTGTATGATGAATGTGGTCTGTATGAGACTGGGCTCCCATTCAGAATCAAGTGATCTGTGTCTGTCGAGTTTTGTAGGTAAATGTCATTAAAGGTTGCATTTGCTGAAGATGTATTTGTGTTCTCTGAATAATCATCTGGCATATTCTCTCCATAATATCCTTACATAGTGTCAAAAATTACAGAGAAATTAAATCTTGAAAAATGAAAGTCTTCTGTTTGCAGATGCACAGGAAGCGGTGTACATCAACAGTCTTCTTGAAACCAATTGATTAATCCAGTCTTATGTCAAAATACTTATACAATGTTGAATAAAACAAAATTAAAGCAATGAGTAGGAACAAAATTCTTACAAATTACCTCAGACCAGAAAATACATACTGACGTGCTGTCTGTACAACAGAGGAAGTAATGTATATATTTTATGTTCATTCTTACAGAAATGACAAAAACTTATATGTCAAATTACAAAGCACTTTTGCGAGTAGTTAAATTAATTCACAGGGATTACTTGTATGTAAAGTTACTCAGTTACATAGCATTTTGAAGAGCTGTCCCAGGCTATATGCATCTATCAACATACTTAAAACAACTTGTCACTATGGCGTATCCTGCATAAACTGATAATCTGTGTATGCATCAGATTCACAAATTATATTTCACATTTGAAAGATATTTAAAATATTTTCTTTTCATATAAATTTCTCCAGTACAATGTTTTTTCTGCTGAAATCTGAGATGAGCTCTTTAATTGTGTAGTGTTGTGTTTCAGTAATTCAAGTCACGGTGCAGGTGGTACATGCAGTTTACTGATGTTAGAGATAGTATTTAAACAACTCCATGCTCAGAGGTAGTATATCAAAAGTTTTTAAATTGAGGGTGACAGGAACTGGTGCTGCACTTTCATGTTACCCAACAATGTGCAAGAGTTTTGACATACAGCTGGAATGATCAAACTGCACAAGTTTTACTGTCTAACTTCATTTGACATGAATTGCAGAGGTATTTGGAAATTATTAAATTACGTGCTACATTTGGAGAGTTTACCTTCCTCAGGGAACTTTTTTATAAAGGCTGATATGAGGGGGCTTATGATTGCAAAACATTGCATAAAGCTGATGTATTTTTTTTGGTAAATCTCCTTTTATGTTTAATTTGCGAGTCATGCAGAAGCTATAGTTTCTACAGGAGCTGTTACAGTAAAAGTGAAGCACGCTGCTACTAACCTGCCCGCACTACTTTACAAATACTCTTCTTCCACTGATACAGGAAGAGACTGGCCTGAAAATATAAAAGATTACTTCAGATCATCAGTATTTTGTGCACATATAGGTAAAATTTCCAAACAAAGGTGAGAACAGGAAGCTCAGAGGTGTTTGGTGATACAAAGTTTGTTCTAATTCACGTCATAAATGATATAATTTGTGCAAGCTCAGTGAGTGTTGTAGAATACTTACTGGCTTGCTGCTTTTTGACAGAAAAACCAAGATGATTTGCTCTAAATTTTTTTGTTGTGTTGCTTGATACTGATGTGTCTCAAAGAGCATAGCTGTAAGCATAGAGATAAACACTTTTCTGTTGGGTAAAAACTGTATGTAATTTCAAATTTTCTGTGAATACTTCTGTTTCTTCAGGATCCTGACAGCTGTGACCTAGAGGACCTAATTTACTTTTGTAGTTACATGTATGCATGAGTCATATAAAACAAAAGATGTCTTCAAAACTTAACAAAATTAATTTAATTACACAAAAATGTTGTAAAAACTCATGATTGGAAGTTAGTTATTAAAAAAAATTCTTTTTGAAAATGGCTTCCTGGGTTTTTAATTTAAACTCTTTATTTTTTGCTTAGTTAATATAAAACATTTCCCTAGGATTTTATTTGTAGTCAGATCTTTTATGGCAGAGATGCCTTTTTCTGTCTGAGTACCAAGTGATTAGTGCATAGTGATTCATAACGAGTGCCTCGATATAATAGCATTTCATAATTATCTGACAAAACAGCAGATGATCGTTTGGTGTTTGCCGTGCTTATCTGCAGCAATAACAAAGGATTAAATACTTCCTCGCTCCCATGTTACAGTCCTCATACTTTCCCTGCTAGCCCACACGGGCGAGAGAGATGTGTTTATAGCATGTATAAAGTTCAGTAAGGACTGTAGGAGGGAGCTGGTTATTAAGAAATTGATGGAGGTCTCATATAAGAAAAAAGACCCCCGTGTCCTGTGCGGTAGCGATTGCTGTTAAGCTGAAGCCTATGGGGGAGAGGAGGACGGCGTGTGATTGAGACACCTGTTGCGAAAATAGGCAACTATTGACAAGTCTGATTCATGACTGAGTGACTGCTCTGCTAGTCTTCACATGATCCCCACCGAGAGCGAGCCTCGACCGCCTGCTAAACAAGGGCTGTTTGAAGTTTCTTTTTAACATTTCCAAGACGTTAATTCAGCAGGACATCTCCACTGGGGTTCTCGATGTCACCAAATCAGCAGCTGTTGAAATCCATTCACTTCAGCATGAAATGTTTGCACAAGTTTTTTTCTTTTTTTCTTTTATTTGTGACAACAGCAAAGTAAATAAAACCCTAAAAATCCTGTGGTCCTCAACTCATAGATGTGTGAGAACAGCTTCTGGTCACAATTGTAACTGCTAAGGCAAAATGTTTATTTGTGGAGAACGATGACAACTGGAGGAGTTTATTATGATACACAAAAAATACTTATTTTAATAGACATATCTGTGACATTTTTCCAGTGTAAACATTCAGTTAATTTTTGTGCCAGCTGTCGAACTTCTGTAAAAAGGGTTTTGAAATGGAATTGTCTTTGTTTTTCAATTCCAAGAAAATCTTAAAAGTCTAAAAGCAAATGTTTCCTATTTTTTCCAGTTAGTAAATGAAACGCTGTTTCTTGGGTAGGAAAACATTTCTATCTGACTCACATTTCCCTGAGAAAACAGCTTGTATCATAGAATTAGTTTAGTTTGAAGGGGAAACAGAACAAGGCAAGACATGTAAACATATTACAAAGCTTACTTTGATATTTAAATGCTTTTTTTTCTTTTCCTGGCCATCTGAAAAAAGGTGTGGTGAATGTAGTCAATTGTAAATAGAGACTCTGTATTTTCTGTCAGCTTCATTGTTAAACTCAAGAACTGCTGACCACATATGAAGACTCCTGGTTTGAGCCGTCCCTCCTCTGTTTATTGAATCTGTTCAGACTTAAGTGTATTTTTACAAGTTCATTAATGTATTCCATTCTCTCTGATGTATTTTTTCCCACTATTATCAGATTTCATTATATGGGAGGAATTATCAGATCAACCCATTATACAGCCAAGCAGCGTTAAGTCTGATTGGAATTTGGGCTTCCCTCCGTTTACAGGGGGAATATTGTGTAAATCAGACTCTCGGGTTTCAGTGGGAGGCACAGGGCTGCACAGCATCCATTTGTCAAGTTGATTGCACCTCAGCGAGGTTGCATTAGCTTGTCTTTGAACAGAAGTGAAATCCTATGCGAAGCTCCCCTTTCTGTCATTTACACTAACATCCATCCTCTTAAACCAAGGCCTCAGAGAAAAAACAAAGTGATGGCACAGTATAATCAGTCACTCAGTGTCTGTCATCTGTTTTCTTAAGGAAATGACTTTTAAGTTAGTGGAGCAGAAAATTGAAGAAAATTAGAAGAAGGTTGTTGTTGAAGCAGGAGGAATTTTTAAAAATTACAGATGTACGTAGAGAAGCTCAGTTGCGTACAGCAAATAGAAATGCAGTTGGTTCTGGTTTTCAGTTTAGTGTTAAGGTAATGCCAGCGTACCCGCTACGCAATAATTCAACTTTTAATGAAACTTTATCTATAAACTTGAATTGGGCTGTAAACGCACAATAAAAAGCTGGTATGCACATTTTCAGCTTTTATATCAGTGACTGTGTTTTATGGTGCTGAATACTCGAGTAATTTGCACTCTTTTCCATGTGTCAGGAAAGCTGCCTACGTATCGCAGATATGTTAAGCCGGAAAGACCATTGTAGACAGCTCTGTGAGGAGGCTTATGAGTTTTTTGAAAATCAGAGAACTGATTTTTTACTCTGATGCGAATGGCAGCAGTAAAGAACATCACTTGTTTAAACTGATGCACAGTGAAACTTACACACTACAGCTGCAACAGTTGCTACAGGGTTAATGGTGTAAAAGAAGAGAAGATAAAGATGTACATTTTGCACAAGGTAACAAGCACCACATTTTAATATACTTCTTTTTCTCGCATCTTCCTGAACTCTTCTTTTATCCACTATGGACATAACTTTTTAATTAGACATACTTTAGTTTAACTTCAAACAATGAAGAGAATAAGTTTTGTCTTGTGTGTCTTAAGGGAACATTTTTCAGCGTGGTATTTTTTTAAAGGAGGGTTGTGCATGACTATTTTAAGTTAGAGCAAAATAGCACATTCCTGGTTTAAAATAAAAACTGTGAGCTCTTGCAACAAACTGGTGTGAATTTTGAATTTATTTAGTTATTTTGGAATAGATACGCCTTCTAAGGGCTTTCCAGACATGCAGTAAGCGTGTGACTGGCATCTGTCAAATGTGCTTCTTTCTTTTCTTTCTTTTCTGCCTTTTTCGTTCTGCACGAGGGAAGATTGCATGTTTATATGATTATTTGTTTATATGATGCAGATACAGTAGTCTAAATCTTACAGCACAGTAACACAAATGTTATTGATCTTGGGTGAGAAACCTCTTTTCTTATATTCTTTTTTCCCCATTTTTTTTCCTGCTTTTTTCTACCCCTATTTGGGGCACAAAACCTCACAGAACAAGTCAGGTTATTAAACTGCTGCATCTTAACATGCCGTGGAAACTTTGGACAGAATATGATATAACAATACAAAATTCTGATACTGATTTATACCAATGTACTAGCACATTGTCACTTGGAAAGAGAAAGGAAGTGTAGAAAAAAGGTTACTGTTTTAACTACTATGTAAAGCATATTTTTATGATTTTCATGCACAACTGTAGTTTGCAGCTAGTTTAATTTTTCAGTCAGTACGTATTAGATTTTTCTTGTGTCCTTTGAAGAAAACTTAAATTGGCTTCAAAGTCTTGAATTCACTTAAATTTGAACAGTTTCACTCAATAGAAGTGTTGCGTACACTTAAGTCAGATACGTAAGGGTCTGCAGAATCAGAGCATAAGTGAGTCCATTTTTCTTCTCAAAAATAAATCTTAAAAGATTTTGGAAGGAAAGCGTTTTAAACATAGCATGTAAAATTATATAAAAAGTTACAGAATATAGAAATATCAAGTACACTGCTCATGCAACTCATGTTTCATTAAGATACATGTTACTCAAGTTGTGATATGAAGATAATAATGGCTACATTTTACACTTCGCTTTTATAACATAATGTTAACATTTAGGAATTCGGGAACTTGAGAGCCCTAGTAGATCAATCTTGATTAGTTTATTTTTCTTTGTAAAGATTTTGATAGCCTGGTAATGCTTTTGTTTGAAAGAGTATTCTTTACTTCCTCTTGTGGGGGATGAAATATTGTTACACCCAGCTCTTCCTCTGAAATAGTGAAAAACAATTTAGGTAACTGAATCTTTGGTGAGGAGACCTTAGAATGAAAAGTCTGGCATGTAATTGCCCTTTTACTCATAATTCTTCTATGTTTAACCTCCAAGGTGATTTAAAAAGTTACATCTTAATTGCATAGCCTCATTCAATCATTAGTACTTTGCCTTGCGGCAATTCATTACAACTTTATTTCCCTGAACCATCAATGAAGATGATGCTGAATTTTATATTAGCCAAATGTCCTTTTGAGATTAATGTGGCAATATAGATTTTATGCACACTTTTTCCGCTTTGATATTTGTGTTATAGATTGGGGTTATAGGTACAGCACAACTGCTTAGGTAGTTTAGAGAATGCCGCGTGTATTTCCTCAAGAACTGATGCCAGAGACTTATTTGAAACTGTGCATCTGCAAGAGGAAATAATAGCAGGGCATTCACTGATGTGCTTCTCTCTAGCTATTTTTACAGCTTACTCGCACAGGGTTTTCCCCTTTGAAGATAATAGCTGGACTCCTGGTGTGAGGAAAGCACTGTGATCAGATGGGCTAGGAGATGGGGATGTGGGCATAAGGGGACTGTGCCACACATGCCACTGCTAACATTGGGCAAGCGACTCTGTAAATTGTACTTCTCTTTCACAGCAGTCTTTTGGAGGTTCCTACATTCTCAACATTTTTAAGAGTTCCAGCTGCTAAGACTGTGAAATACCAATACCCCCTTGTGTCAGTGTTGGATCAAGGTAGAATTCATCATGAACGTGTTTCCTGTAATGTTCTCTAATTCATTTGGATAGATATTTAAACATGTCAGGTAGAAAGCATTGAGACACTTTATGCTACTTTATGTAACTGCCATAATTTAAAAATTCACAGTTTTTCTATACCATTCCTATCCAAATTCTCAGATTAGAACTGGCAGCTACTTGTCTCTACTATAGAAGCATTTTTGCTTGCACAGAGCTCAGGGAGATTTCAATGGATGGGGCTAGTTTGACGAATACTTCAAGCCAGGTGTGCTGACACTAATGCCAAAAACACCGTGCTGCCTTTCCCCCATTCCTGGCTTCTCATTCCTGACCCTCTACCACACTTTCCTTTGAGCTATTGCAGCTGTTTATCCTGAAAGCAGGGAGGGAGACGGGGCTAGGGGAGGACAGGACTGCTTACTTCACTCACACTGCTGGCACAACCGGCAGAATTGTTGGTGTGGATGCAGACTCTGGAGCCAGCTGAGTCGGGTACATAGGCAAACCAGAACAGTCTCCACAGCATTCCAAAAATGTGAACTGGTGGCACGAATCTTTGGGTGAAACACCATGGAACTTGGTGAAATTTACATACTTCCTTTAAGGAACAGTTAGGCTCATGCTAGCAGCAGTTCAAACAATAGCAGCCTCCACCCTAATCTCAGGCAAATTTCACCACCTGAAACAAAAGCATGTGTGGGGACACTCAGGCATTTGGACTAGGTGGAAGAAGAGTATGACTGGGTATTAAATTAATCTCTATGGAAATTGGGTATATCTGAAAAAGAAGAACAAAAGGAAAAAGAAATTAAAATACATAAAATGTTTTTTTATCAGGAGAAAAAGCATAGCAAAAGACTCAAAGGAGGAAAACAAAATGAAAAAAAGAATTAAATAAGCACTATGACAGTCCCACAAAGGTCCAAGTGCTGGCTGAAAAGGCTTCAAGAAAGGACGGCAGAGATTTTTTGTTGTTGTGTATCTCCTGCATTCAAGGAAACAGGAGTGAAGTTGGGGGTGGGTGACTTTGGAGGTGTTTTTTTTAACTAGATATGCCTAAAAGATGCTTGACTTCATAATTTTCTCCTCCTAATAGAAACAGCCCTCAGGGCCTCCAACTTTGGCTAATCATTTAGGTCAAAAGGGTAATAATAATGTAGGAGACCATGAATTAGAAGTGTACCCCAGGGAAAGCTTGACCCAATGCAGAGGTAGAAAACAACCATACAAAACTCTGTAATGGGATCCTCTGAAGCTGAATGGGAAAATGAGGGCTCATACAAATATGCTCACCATCTAATATGAAACATAACTCCAGAAGTATGTATTTTTGTTCCCTGTTACAAGAGTGAAACCATAGTTGAGTTACTGTAACACTGAGGCTGAACTAATCCCATCACAGGATCAGATCTTGGTAATAAATAGTTCCAGGTGTGATCCGAGGATTAGAAATGTTTAGATTTGTTTAAATTGAAAGGTGTGGAGTTCTTTCAGTCTTTTCTCTGACAAGGGAGAGTTGTGTGAGGTGTGGAACTCCTGTCTCTCAAAAGATAGACCTGCTTATTGCATATCCCTTTTTACTGGTATATCTATCTCAAAGACTTTACCAAGAAAGCTGGTATCATTCTGCTTATGTTATAGATAGGAAAATGAGGGATGAGGGTGCTCAGCATCTTGCTAAAATTCAGCCACCATGCCAGTGCCAAATCTGGAAGGATAAATGCTCGTACAGTGCTCTGCTTAGTGGGCTCTGCTGCTTTCCAGGGTGTCCTTACAATTTACCACTGTCTTTATCATGAAACTTTGGGGTTTCGATGGGACAAGTTGGGAAAAGAGCTACTCTTGAATATGCCTACCTTGTGAGTGGCGTTAGGCAGGAATGGAATGAGCATGTATGTCAAGATTGTGCCATACTGCACAAAGGACCATACGAAGGTTGGGTAGGCAATCTCATAGCCAGTGCCTCCATGCTTTTCAGTCTTCAGTTTTACGGTTTCATGGACTACGTCTAATCAAGTGCTTGAAGCTCTAAAATAGGCTGTACTTGTGTATTAGGCTGCTAGCCTCAGTTCTCAGTTCCTGTCCACAGGCTGTGGCTGTGTTGGCCACAGGGAGATGGCATAGCATGAGATAGTTTTCTCAGTTATCTCAGTTATCTCAGACAGGTAATTCGGATAAGTTTGTAGCTGAAAAAGGAACTGCCCAAAGCTGGCTCTGAGGACACACTACGCATTTATATCTACTTTTGTACCATAGTCCCTGTTCAGAATTTATACAATGGTATAACAGGAACAGGTAGGTGGTGACTTCCACTCATAACCCAGATTTTTCCGTATGTGCATCCCGCTTATGGGCAGGAACAAAACAGCTTGTGGCCTGGAGCGTTTGCCTTGTCTGCATGCCCAGAGAGATCAGAATGGAAAGAGGGAGCGTGGTGAAAGAGAAGGAGTGTGGAGAAGACTGCTCTTCTGCACCTACGCTGGCACTTATGGGAAGAAAGCGAGCGGGTGCTAGAGATCTGTGCAAAGAAAATAATCAACAGTAGGCACCAACTATAGAGCTTCAGAGTATGCTTTCCTTTAGTCCGTGCTGCTGAGCAAAGGCTCTGAGCCAGGGACAAAGTGTTCTGGGACACGTCCTCTGTAACACTTCTAGATTTCTTGAATAATTCACAAAGCTTTTGGACCCCTTTTCCCCAAACACACACAAAGCCAATTGTGCTGTAGAAGCGAGTTTGAGAAACTCTGTGAGGAAAGCCGCTTTCTTCTTCAGCCTGTATATAGGCGTATTAAAGCAGTTTTTGTTATTCCCTGTTTTCAGTGGATGATGAAGCTGACGGCTTAGCTTTTGCAGAGTTAATACACTAAAGTTATTTACTTTTTCTCCCTCTATTAGGGTTTTACTGCCTTATTTACACTGTAATAGCAGTAGTGATGTTTTGCATATAGTCATATTGCCTTTGATTCGGAATGATACCAAGAAAACTGAGTGCTTCATGATTTAATTGTTTGTGTTCTTTGCAAGAATAATTAAAGGGTCATGTCAAAATCTTATCAGAGCATGAAAATTTAGCATGCCAAGAGTGAAGCTATTTAAGTGGCATACCAATGATTCATTTGCTGACAAGGTTCACTTTTAGAAACTCTCTCTTCGCTGTTTCACTATTGGTAGTTAGAAGTGTAAAATGTGTAGCTATCTAAAAGCATTAGTAGGAAGAGAGAATAGATTTTCAAATGACCTGCCATTGCAGATGCTTTGGATTAAAAAAAAAGTCATCAGAGAAACTGATTTTTCAGAACCGAGCAAATATTTTCTGAAAAATCAGGCCATGGGCAGGTATTTGAAAGTCAACCAGCACTGACAGCTACTCGTGCTAATCCTTTTCTAAATCTTCACCATGAAATTTTTGGACTCTAGTTACTCATCTGGAACACCACTTTAATATGTAAGTATTAGCTTGTTTCAGAAGTATTGCAGCTGAATAGGAAAAACTCATGATTAAGTTCTGAATAATTAAACAATCTAAGACATTGTAAAATGACTGTAGTCCATACATGCCTTATGAAATAGATCCTTTACTTACCATTAGACATTTTAAGCCACAGACACCTACCTGGTTATGTTTTCATAAGTATTTTCTCTATAAAATTAATTAATCCATTCCCAAGCAATAGATTTAGCTGCCTCCAGTAAAAGGCGCATATACCTGGACCTACAAAGTTAATCCATAGCTTTTCTTGGAGAATTTTTGTACACTTAGAAAAAAACTGATCTGTTGCAGGAGGGACTTAAAATGATTTATCTATAGACGCTTGAAGGAACAATCATTTACTGAAGTAGCGTTCGTATCTGCAGATCGTGTTTAACATTTGAAATACATCAGTAGCACGAAGTCAGTTTGGGTGTCTCAGCAACTAACTGGTCCCAGAAAGAATACCGGCAGTATCCTGCAAAGTGCTGATCTTCAACATTTTTAGTGCTTTGCAGAACTGATTTCTCAGTCCCGAGGCAATTGTTCGTATCGTGCAAGGGCTGCATAATATTATAGTCAGAAGCCTCTGTTTGAGAGTAATCCAAGAAAGAATATCAGCATTTTTTTCCAAGTTCTTTTTGGGAAATATTTGGCTCCAATGCATAGCTAATTTTCGTAAGGCTCTTTGAAAGTCTCTCTTTAGAAAAAGATGTATTTTTTCTGTGTGCGTAGTTCATTTTTAAACCAAGTCTAGCCACAAATTGCCACATAAGCTTTTTTTTCAAGAGGGCCAATAGCCATATCTTTGTCTCCCCATAGAAGGAACACGTTTATGATTTTAAAATATATGTATTTGAGTAGTCATATAAAATAAGCAACATAAAGGTGTCATATTGAATTCATTAAGATTTCTCTGTCATACGTAATCCCAAGTATCTAGATCCTTATAATTTTATTGGCATATGCGGCAAGTACATGGCTTGACGTATCAGCTGGGCTATGAATATCTAAATGTTAACACACTTCCAAGCTCATGTTTTGGTTTGGGTTTCTGCCTTCGGTATTGGTTAAGAAGTCCCCGCCGATGATGCCTTCTCCAGACCGTATTTAGCAAACAGGTTTTGCCTGTGCCGTTACCACCCCTTCAAAGCCGGGAGATGGAGTGTCCTTTGGTCCCTGATCCCCTTGGCCGTTCAATGCTTGGCTTTCTTGCTGCTCTTTGTTCACTAGAGCATAACGGCAGGCAAAGTGAGACAACAGATTTGCTGAGCCGTGGAGCTGCCAGGCCCTAGAGACTCACTTCCCATGGCTATGGCTGTCCCGAGGAACAGAGGGCTCAGAGAAAACTAAAGGCAAAGGACAGGTCACTGATTTGGTCTTCTTCTTCTTTGATACGAATAATTATTAGGAAACAAAATTTAACTTTCTCCTCATAACCAGAAATTAGTACCATTTTTGTTTGACATCGTGACATTTTACGTTGTTAAAGAGAGCCGGCAGTGGCTACTAGGGATTAGTAGGGGGAAATATTTCACTTGCAGGTCATCTGCACAAATCTGGCCAGGGGCACAGGTGATTGACAGCTGTTCAAATGTGATGTCTGTAGGAGGCCGCTGTCAAGGAAGTTGTAAGTTTCGATCTGGGTAGGCAGGTGTCAGCGCTACAGACCCACACTACCATAATTCGTAATCTCTGGTAATTAGTAATCTCTGTCAGCAGTGCCATGCCGGTTGCCAGAGCGGGGCCCGCGTGGAAACCCAGTGGAGGGTGGCGGGTGCGGGTGTCGGTGGGATGCAAGGGCTGCTGATGCTGCTGCTGCGCTCTCACGGTGAAGTGGGGTGAAATCCACACCCCGTGCAAGCTCTCTCCGGGGATGGGGTCGTGCAAGTGAAGCAGCCGCCTGCCCCGAACAGGTTTGAGCAGGCTGTTCTCTTTAAACGTGAGCGTTACTGTGTGGTTTAGCACTGGAGAAAGCAAATGCCAAAGAACAAGACTTAATGCCCTTCACTGTGTCTGTCCCATGTCCATTCCTGCAAACCTGCATTTCACCAACCCTTTCTTGTACCGCTTCAGCTCCTTGCTACACTTTCCCACGCAAGCTTTTTTCCCCTTGTAAATGATGTGAAGCAAATACCTAATGTTATCTTTAGTGCTGACGCAAGAAAATTAGAGGAGGTATATTACAGCTCTGTTCAGTATTCTTTCCAGAGAAAACTGCTGGTTAGGTCAATTTACTTGGCACTGTACACCGCTTTAATCTTAACTCGAGGCCTGCTGTAGATATACAGCAGCTGGGTCTAATGTCTTCATGCATGGTTGCAAGTAAGCCAGTTAATTTCTGTTTGTTGAGAGGTAGGAATCAAGCAAATTTTTCTCTGTTGAATGAAAACATTGTGGGGCTGGTAACAGGTGAATAAGCAATACTGGATAAGAAAACAACCTGGAATTACTGCCTAAACTTTGAAGGGCTGGATTCCACAACAGAGAAGTCACAGTTTCATCCCGTTTATAATGGCAGCAGCTTAGACCCGAATCTTCAGTTAGAGATATAAAAAGAAAAACTGGCTTGACGGACCTTGTTTGGGAGCAAAAAATGTCGCCGGTGAAGAAGCACTTGGCTTTGAGTCCACTTGCAGTGCTGTAAGCTGCTAGCTGGAGTGGTCAGTGTATTGCTAAACCTATATGCAGGCTACAAAGGCTAAACGAATTGCTCCCGCTGTCACACTAAGGTCTGTTCAGGCTCTTGGTGACCTCTCAGGTTCCATCCGTCAAGCTTGTTGCTGTATGTCCACAGAGGTAGCACTGGCTATGCAGGATGTTACCCATGGGTGGCCCAAGTTCCAGCCACATTCTGTGGAGTCCTCAAAGACTGGGACTAAATATACTGGATCTTTTGACTTTAAACAGGTCTTTAGAGTTGTAGCCAGTCAAAGAGTTAACTACTTAAAAACAGGTGTTAATAAAACCTACAATGTTCTGATTAAATGTAAGATGCAAGAACTATGGGTCTGTACCTCACCCTGTAAACAATTAGACTCCTATCATATTAATGGTAGCTTAATTCCAAATGCACCTTACTGTTATACCTTAAAATTGCCTAGAACTGTTCATATATTTAGAAAATAAAACTTTATATAAAATGAACATTAAATCTTAGTAGTAGAAAATGAAATCCAGGTCGTTCTTCTCACAGATGACCACCTACAGAGTCAGGCATCTGTATCCTCTCTTACTGGGAACCTTAAGCTGTTGCCTGTGCAGTGCCGCAGCTTCAGCGGGAGGAGCAGAGCACATCCCCAGCTGAGGCTGTGATGTGGACAAGATGAGAGAGAGAGGGAAATAATCTGATGGGATAAAATCTTC
>Ga0065711_1027280_pt1 | contig 51460 bp, 22 predicted proteins | sample Hoacrofraction12_FD_59098 | JGI IMG/M metagenome (GOLD analysis project Ga0065711, IMG submission 59098) | Hoatzin crop microbial communities from Cojedes, Venezuela - Epithelial fraction 12 v2 (version 2) | ecosystem: Host-associated > Birds > Digestive system > Esophagus > Crop | place... | reverse complement strand
GAGGGGCTGGGGTCTCCTCTCTCTCTCGGCGCTTTTTGCCGCCTCGCCGCTGCGGTTTCGCCACTGGAGAAAGGGTCCCTCGGCGCGAGCCTCTGCTCCAGAGCCCTTCACCTTCAGTAGCTTCCAAATTATTAAACACTTAATCATTATTAAACACTTCTTATTAAGTATCTCTGATATACTAAAATGATATTATAGTCACCATTTTCAACTTTTTAATTTTTTCATTTAAAGATTAATTATTGCTGTAATCTCAATATCTGGCATCTTTCTAGCCCGACTGTATCTTGTCTACAGCAACAGTTGAAGTACTTCTGCATGTAGGCTGCTTATATATTAAAAATAGAAAGGTCATTTACTGATTGTTTTCATTACAAAAGGAAAGCTATCTTACAAGAACTTCTGAAAAACTCTTTTTTCCAGTGCTGCTTCCCTGAATTAACCCTCAGCATAGCCACAAAATACTGCAATCAGCTTTCAGAATACACATACAGATTAGAGATCAGGGACTAACTTCCCCTCGGAATGGGTATCATGGATGCTTTTGCTGTTAAAAAAATCTGAAGTCAAAGTCAAGAAAACTACTACATGTAAGTGGCTGTTACTTTATGTAGTATCTTACTGTGAAGTGCAGTCTTTTGTAGCATTTTGAACAATAGCTTTAGCCCCTCTGTAGCACTACCTGCCAGCTAAGATGCTTAAAACATTGTCAAGTGTTCTCATAGTTTAGGTGTGAAAAGAACAGGATGCTAAAGTAAAGTAAATTTCTAAAATAACATTAAAAAGACTCAGAACTTGTAAGGATGCTTGTATGTATCTAAAGAAACACAGATTCTATTATATACTACAGTATTAATCTCCTGTCAGTTTGTGTCCTTTAAGAAAATAAAACAGCATATCAACTATGTATTATCACCTTAATTTAACTAGTCTTGTATTTCAGCTGTATCTTGTACACATTAGATTTATTTTCACATTACAAAAAGTACTATCCAGATATTGCACAATAAAAAAAGTCAAAGCTAAAAATAATTTGACCACAAATCCCAAACTTTTGAAAATACTACTTACATCTGCTGTAAATACTGCAATTTATAGTGACAACATACAATAGGAATTTCCCTCATTCAATCTAAAATACCCAGGTATGACTCAATTTTTTATAAGGAATTATAACCAACATTTAATAGTTTCTGGGAAGTACACACAATACAGATCTAAGACATAGATTATTAACTTTACCTTTATTTATGATATTTGATGAAAGCACTACTTGAAACTATACATATCGATAGCACTGGATGTTGCATGATAATGACTTTTCAAATAAAGGAACAATACCATTGCTCAAATAAGGTAAATTTGATGTTACAGATTAGTAGCCTTCAGCTGCTTCTAGTTTTTGTAAATGAAAAAGGAATCTAAACAGAGCAATACTCTCCCAAATATGTAATACACATTTCAAAGAACTACCATACTCATGCACACTTATCAACATATGTTTTTATGGAAAAAATAACATTTGCATTGCACAGATGTGTGCTGAATGTCTTTCTAGCTAATACAAAAGTACTTTATTTTAGGCAGCTAGAAAGGAAGATATTTCTCTCCTGTTCCTGTTAAAGTAGAAGCCCGGTAATGATGACCCAGAAATACTAAAGATGTGATGCGTTTCCAGCCCAAATCTCAGTGTGTTTAAGATCTACTTTTATAATGACTTAGAACTTCATTTCCTCTGTAAATTATGATTTTCACATGAAGCCCAGTGAGAGATTATATGAAGACTAAACAAAATGTAATCCTCATCTAATTTTTCTTTTGAGAAATTGGGAGATCTGAGTAATTAAAGGAAGTTACATACCTTGACACAGTTAGTGATCTCCTGCTGAAGGGATGGTTTTGCTGGTTATGGTGCACTGCAATTTACAGTGCAATATAATAAGGAAATGAAGACTGCTTTTATCTCTACTACATCTTAAAGTGAGAGCTGCTGTAGTTCATAATTTCTGTTGAGCTGGACAGGCTGCCCTGGTGGCCGAAACAAGCTCTGGCCAAGCAGAAGCATAGGAAGAAATTGATACAGACTATATCAAGTATGCAGATATCCCAAAATCATCTCAAGAAAAACAAATATGTAAAACCTAAATCCAAGTTCTACTTTTTGATACTAATTTCTGATGAATGACAATTTCATTCCAAATCAAAGTTGAACCTGAATATGATCTAGAGCTGAAATACTCATATTAACTCTGACTGGTTTTACTCCCTTGTTCCCTTTGGTCTTGTTCTTAAGCTAACCAAAAAAGGTTAGGTCCCCAAAAGATTTTTGTCTAAATATTCATTCAGCCACTCCATCCTCTTATCTTACAAAAAATGAGCTCTCCCCGAGACTATAAATGATATCTGACCTAACAAGATACCTTGCAGTGCCTCAGAGCACTTCTCTCACAAGCAATATGGGATTAAACGATTCTTCAGTTGAGTCTCGGACTGTTCAGAAACGTAAGAAGGGAACATATAAAACTTGCCCCCTGTTGACTTCTGTAGTGCTGTCCAGTTTTTGAAGATTTGTGTCAATGATTTAAGGAAACATATCATAATATCATAGGATAATAGGTTGGATAAGACCTCTAAGATCACCGAGTCCAACCATCCACCCAACACCACCATGCCTGCTAAACCATATCCTGAAGCACCACATCTACATGTTTTTTGAACCCTTGCAGGGATGGGGACACAACCACCTCCCTGGGCAGCCTATACCAATGCCTGACCACTCTTTCAGTAAAAAACATATGGAGGAAAAAGCTGGAGATGATTCCAGTTTAGTCGCAAGAACCCACCTAAAAATGAGAGAACCCAGTGCCAATCTCAGCCCAAGCTCCCTCCTCTGACTCAGCAATCTGTCATTCCTTGCTGTCAGGTAAGATTAGGGCAGTTCAAAATCTTGCTATGGGGCCAGTGTAGAGTGAGGTCTGTTCTCAGAAGGGCTGAGAGCTGTCTGTAGCCAGCATCGCGCTTGGCCAGCATTGCCTGCTCCGGTGTCACAACTGGGCTCAGTGCAGGGATAACAAGTGCTGCTGTTGCCTATTCAGGAATGTTCTGCTCTACCCAAATTATGTACTCTCAGAGAGCACAAAGAGGTTGTAATGCTCATGTTTTATCACAGATTTAGTACGTTAATGACCCTATTAGTTTAAAACCCAAAAGTAGCAAGCTGCTCTCTGGACAGTCCACTTTGGACAGGAAAAGTCCCTCTAGCAAAGTGTACATAGAAACTAACTTATCAGCTTGGTTTGGCTGGAAAGAATACCTCAGGCACAGCCAATATCTATGTATATGTTCTTAGAATTTTTTTTCTTTTTCTTCTTTTTTTTTTATCTGAGACTAAGACGAGTCAGGGAACAAAAAAATATTATTCTTTTAAATCACGTGTAAGATGTTATTTCCTTTCCCGTCAGCTTTCTCTGTCGACTTCAGTACTTTCCAGCAACTGGGGCTCAGAGCATGGGGTTTTTGTTTGTTTGTTTCTAAACGTAAAGATGCTTCCCTAGCCAGGTAGGCTTTTCAAGTTCTTGCAGCTTTATTTTAAACAAATTAGTTTCCTAGATGCATATTAAAGTTGTGAGAATGCTCTTTCTGTCACAATGAGAGAATTCAAAGTATGGCTGCATATAAATCACAACAGCAGGTGACAGATTTTGCAAGTTGGCTGTAGCCAAAATGTTAAATTTTGTGAATTCTTTAGCTCAAGGATCACATAAATATAATTTCATCCTTCAGAAATTGTGATTATTTGATATATTTATTTCCAATAACCCTTTAAAGGAAAAACCATAGGGCTTGTTGTGCCTATGTGTTAGTTCCCACAGATCAAATGAGGAGCTGCGTTTAGATTATGCTTAGGTAGAAGGGAGACTGAAATTTTTGCATAGTTTATAGACTAATTAATAAACTTCAGATTAATCAATGTATCAGTTCTATGGATTTATCAAAGTTAAAATAACTTATGGACTCATTAAAAAATAATAATTAAATCTTTTTTTCTGTTGTGTGGGGATTTTTTTTTTAAAAACACAGGTTTCATTTTGGCAGAACATTTAGAAATACACCTTGTGAAAAATAGAAATGCTGATGTGACTAATAGCACAGTACAGGAAGTGTAATGACATACTGGTGAAAAGTAGTATTATATGAATGTTTCAGATTAGATTAATTAACTACTTGTCTATATATAAACACAGTATTATGATGCATTAAAATTCTGGTTCAAGAAAACAATAATATAGATTTGGAAGCATATCTCTCCCAACTAAGAGGGCAGCAAATATGACATTGTAGAAGGAATCAAAAAGGCCGGAGATTGAACACACAATTATAAATGAAACTTCAGTTATCCCATTATTAGGGTAATTAGGGTAAATGAACTAAAGAAAGATGCGGATATTGACTTTTTAGACCTTCATTTTATATATGTTCAAGGAGCAGTCAGGTAGCAGAGTCATAGGAAGAGAAGTTTCTGGTAAAATTTCAGGACTTAGAAATGTTGTGTAGAAAAGGTACAGCATTGCAGTAATCAAAAGACCCTGAAAATCAGCTTCATTGTTGGTGCAGCCACCTCCCAAAATAAGCTTAACAACAAGTTTTCATCTCCAAAGGAAAGCTACATGAAAATATCTAAATTTGCTGGAGAGAAACCAAGGGATCAAATCTTTGCAAGGTAGCGGGTACAACTGACAGGCAGCATACTGGAAGTTAGGAACAAATGCATGCAGGTAAGACTTGCGTAAGGCCAAAAGAAAACCAGCAGGATTTTTTTCACATAGCTGCAAATCCTTACTTCTTACTGCACTGATGATTTGAGCTGTATGAAAGTTTAGTCAGTAGAGCAGAGTAAGTGCAAATCGAATTGTTAAAAGATTAAAGAGAAAATAGAGAAATCTTAAGAAATAAAATGAAAATTAAGAAGAATTTGAAGATATGTTTCTCTATGTTTTGTGAGGAAGCAGCAAGCCAGGACTAGGTGCAAAGCATAAAATTAAGACATAATAGCACTTTTTAATTTTTTTTTTTTTTTTTAACTCTGACCTCGTTTGGACTGATTAACTCTTCTTTAAATCTCCAGGAAAGTTGATCCATTCCTTGCTATATAGTTCAAACATGTATTTTTACATTTCTATTCGGAAGTTAAGTTGTTGTTCCAAGTATGACAGACCCTAAAGTCACTGAAAATAGATATGATTGTTCGATAAAACAAATGGCATAAGCAGTGTGGTGTTCTGGCTTATCTGTTAGAACCGCAAAAGGCAAATACTTTGGAGTCAGATGATTTGACTTAACACAACTGAAAGCTCAAAATTTTCTGTTCAAAGGGAAGACCTTCCTGAAACTTTGAATTAATTGCACACAAAGAATGGAAATTTCTTCAACAGTGAAACAGTGGTCCAGCAATTTAGCAAATAATCTTATCTCTCTACCCTTCTGCATTGCAAAACCTAGTTCATTAAAGTCGTCTTTATTCAGGAAGAAAAAGACCTGGAAAAAAAAGGCAAATAGTGCATCCCTAGCAGAAATGTGGAACAGTAAAATGTTAACACTAATCCAAGCATAAAATACCCACACAATGGTAAATGTCCCTTTTTCTCTTTCAGCTTTCCTCATAGTTTGCAAGCCAAAAAGCAGAGAGAACGTGTCAGTCCCAGCACAGTACCACAGACATAACCTGTCTCAACATAAATCAGAGCACTTCACCTAAGCAGTGGCAAAAACAATTATGAAAAGCTTCCTCCATGTTACCTGTGTCAATGCCGCCTGTAGATTACTAATGGCTTCCAGTTACTCCCTTGCATCATGAGAATCTATCACTATAACCATCAGGATAAGAACGAATTCAGAAGAACCAGGTATCTCGGATGCCCCTGGGAGCCCTGCATCTTCCCCCTCCTCTCTCTGGGTGGGGAGAGAAGGAAGGGACATAGTGGGATTTTTTACCTCTCTCTCTCAATTCCAATTTACTCTAATAATATTTTAGGATTATTTCAAAAAGTTATTTTAATTCATGATAAACCTTTCTCAAAATACATGACTCTGGAGTACCTAAGAGTCAACAGAATACATTTTTTTTACTGTGCATTTTTCTATTATAACAAAAAAGGGAGACTAATCTACACAGTATTATAGTGAAAACAGGACCTCAGAATCCATGCAGTAAGTTCCCAGCCATGAGCGCTTCATAGCTTTCACTCTGACGAAAACAACTCTGCATTTAGAACTTTCAAATGCCTTTTCTCCCTTGTAGATACAAGCTCCTTTAGAAACCTGAATTAGTGGTAGGTATATAACCTTTTGCAATGTGCGTTATACCTCAGACATCTGAGTGTTGAAAAGCAGCACGGGACAAACAGAGGATTACCTGTGTACAAATCAGTCATTTCCCATTTCTTTAGGGAAACAAACAGAAAGCCATTATTCTCCTGAAGCTGACTGGAGTGTTTAGGACTACTGGATGGAGTTGTGAATAATTTCCCTGGAAGACAAATTAATTTGTTCTAGCCCTGACTGAAAGTGAACCAGTTAACTTTGGACAGATACGGATGAAGACCAGCAATCAATTCTCTTTTGCCAAGTCTTTCTTCTACTAATCACCAGAAGAGGTTTGTTAAAAAAATAAAAATCTGGAATTAAGGACATTTAAAAAAAATCTATTAATTTATAATCACAGATTTAGAGGTATTTAGTTTACTTTTTTTAAACACAGATTCAAGAATGGGTCCATGAGGAAAGAAGCTGTTACAATGTTGTAGACTTTCCATAGAGTTGCTTTCACTTTGATCTTTACTACTTATGTAGAACATAAATTCACTTCATAAAAGGTCAGAACGGAATACAATTTGGATCCAGCAACCAGTTTCTTAATATTGAAAGAAATCAATGAAAATTTCCACCTAGCTTGCGCTGTGTTATGGGGAGACATACAGAGTAATTAGAAATTTGACAAAACGTGGAGGGGAAAAAGAATGGAAAATAAACCCAGAGAACTAAATGAACATCTTAAAAATAACAAGGACTGACAACAAAATGAAGAGAAGGCAGTTAGTTCAGAATGGTTCTGAAAACTTAGGCCAATTCGAAAAGTGACAGAATAGTGAAGCACCAGCCTCGGGACATTCAGAGAAAGTTTCAAAGATTAAGTGGTTTGCTTCATAACTGACTTTAATATTAGAGTTTGCAGTGTGGGCCGTCAGAGTGCTGGGCACTGGATTACAAAAGATCTGCTTGCTGCAGAGCTTGCTGGTGCTCACCACCAATCCATCTTCTTGCTGCATCCACTGATTACAGCTGTTTCACCGGAAGCTTTTATGGAGCAAGTGCTTTGTATCGGTGAGCGTGTGCACTGTCCATGGCATGACTCAGTGTCTAATGACTCTAGACATTGGAATTATTGCTAATAGGCTAGATACACAATTTCTTCATTTACACTCAGGCTTATCGCATGAATCATAGCATTTCATTCACCTCTGAAGAAAATGCTTTAGTATTTTAGTCTTTAGTGTGCTTGTTGACCTAATCAGCTTTGTTATCTACAAATATTTATCACAAACAAGTAGTCAAGCAATTGTGCATTTTCCCTTATCAGTTTCTTCAACCTAGTTCTCTAAATAGTGATTGTATCAAGAGAGTAATTTTAGGAAACTTCTGAAGGCAATAAATTTTTGAACTTTACCATACCAGTAAGATTAATTTCCTACTATTGATCTTCTAAGATTAATTTTAATAATGCTATGCTGACGAATTAAATGCTACTGGAAAGCAAAAGTGTTCATTATATTCTTAGAAGAATTATGATAAAGACGATGATGATATGATGAATATGGTCTAAAAGCACTTGAATGGAGCCTGGTCATTTCCATTTTGAGAGGTGTTTTTTTTTTTTCCCCCTCTAAGCATTTGCAGTAAAGCAATTTAATTATGCACAGAAAAATGAATGAAAAATACAATAACAGGAATTAAATAATTCTAGAAGCAATAATAAAAAAAGCGGGGCTTGTTTTCTGAGATTGTTCACTGCGAATTTTGGGAAAAATCTGTCACATTCATCCCCTCATAATTATTCTCACTAAAGACAGACAGTAAGAAAGGCGGATACCACTGTTTCTTTCATAGTTCTGATACTATACTGGTGTATTATACCCAGACAAAAACATACAATTCACTCCATTTAAGCTATTTATTCATGACCATACTCAGATAGATGAGAAAATAATTCATATCTGAATGTAGGTAGGGAGCTTTAAGTATTTGCTTGAGGGACAGGGAAAAGTGAAAAACAGAAGAGTAAGATAAATTAGAGGACTTCAGAATAAATGTTAAAGGTATTACATTTTAACCCTTGTGACATGATGCTTTGAATAAAATTTAACTGAAAATTCCTGGCCAAACACTGTTTGTGTTTGTGGGCAGGGCATCATATTTAGTCAGAAAATAGTTTATTTTTGCATTAACACAGTCCTGCCTTTGAACTTCAGGGCTGTTGAGTTGGTATGGTTGAGCAAGAGTGAGCTGTCTAATCTCTCTATGTGTTTTGGTAACCTTGTTCAAGAAGTTGGCCTTGTGGTGGGTCAGTCATCCATGATTCCTTGGGGTGGAAATGCCAGTTTGTCATGCTGGCTATACAGATGAGGCTTCAGTTTCAAAACATCTTTTTATCCTAGCTTGTATGAAAGTGATCAGCATCATACTTGGTGGCTCCAAAGATGAATCTAACAATGTACTGACATAAAAAAAAAACACCACAAAAAAACCCAGCTTGAGGTGGGATCCTGCCCTCATTGGATTCAGTGGACAAAAATCCCGGCTAGACCAACGGTCAACCTGATATCAGGCAGAAATATTTAGGTCTTAGTAATACAGTGCAGAAATTCTTAGGTCATAGTGACATTGTTTAATTTAGGCCTGACTACTTTGTGTAAACAATGCATGCCTTACTAACAATTACGCCCTTGAAGAGGAGCTAACAAACTGATGAAAGGGGAACATCCAGCCCAGCAGGCACTGAAAGCTGGATGATTGCCGACAAAGCATGAAGCTAACAAAAATCTGGGGTAACAGGAGAAAGGTAAAGGCGGCAGGGGGAGATCGCGACCACTGACTCAATTCAGAACCAAAACGCCTGCACCCCCCCCAGCGTGCGAGCGTGCATAGTTAAGTAAGAAGGAGTATATCTTTAATATAAGTGTATAATGCGATGAACCCATCAGAAAGTAATGAGTGATTTCTTTATTTTTGTAAGAGTGTATAGTCCTTTTGACTCTGCTAAGCAGTGTGCTAGCTTTGTGGAATTATCACCTAGCACCCGTATCTGTGCAAATATGTAATAAAGGCAACAGCTCTGCTCTGTGTGTATACTGGCATATCCCATACTGGGTAAACGATCTCACTCTTGGGACAACAAGCCTTTTTTTGTGAGTTTACAGCATTCTGTTTTCTTCTCATGAACAGAGTCTAGACATGCAGTTCTCTTCTAAGCTACCACTGAAAAAGCTACCAAGGCAAATTAGTTCCCCCCAATATACAATATAGTTTTACTATATTTGCATAACAAGCTCAATGAACTATTCTCATATAGCTAATGAAATGTATTAAATCATGTAGACCATGAGTTCTGTTAAGATCATTGTTCAGGGAACAGAAGACAACTTTCATAGATTGGTATGTCCCTGACAGACTAGTATAATGAAAAAAATTTAAAAAAATCAAAAAGCACTGAATAGATCAGATATTAGATGCACTGCACATGAAATTGTAGACACAGCACCTCCTCTCATCTTAGTTTGATCATGACTTCAGCTCTAAAGAATGAGATGCTTGAGACTGTGCATGAGAAATTATTTTCACCTACACTTTCTACTAATTTTTGTATGCAAATAGTGCTATTTTATCTTTAAAAAAAGAATATACGTATATTCACGAAGAATTTAAGGAAGATACTAAGGAAGATACCCATGAAAAGATGAAAAATTATCTTCATGAATCTGCCAGAGAAGGGAAATTGAAATTGTTTCAGCTTAAAATTTTATGCAGGTTTTATTAGACTCCATAGAAGCTTCTCTATGAAAGACTACTTTCCAGCGACAATGGCTGGAGGTATAATCCAGATGGTGAAGATATCATTCGGATCTTATTGGCATTTTACATATTTAGACTGCCTTTTGCTATTTAGTTACACAGTCATATAGGAGTCTATGCATAAATAAGCACTTTTGGAAAGCAAAGCTATGCTCCATAGCTGCTGAAAGATATGTTACTCTAGGAGGATTCAGAATAATAGAACTATGGTCAGTCTCTATTTGCTTCATAATATTTGAGCTGCATGAAGTGAATATATATCCCTAATCAGACAGCAATTTAAATGCAATTTCTAATACTATGTTATTGCAACCTCTTTCAAACCCCTAATAAAACATTGCATTGCTAATCATATGCTTAGTGATGCCATATTTCCAATATATACACACTTAAGCATGGTTAAGACCACTGAGAATCATGCACTGCCTTTGAAATCTTTGCAGTATCTTTTGAATACTAGTCACTCTAATATCCAGATTAAATTATTCCTTTCTCAGCTTTAGTTCAATGACTATGACTTATCAATACAAATGGCAAAATGTTTATTTCATTTTTTTCTCTACAATCTCAATTGTCCATTCAACAAAACCAACCAATTCATTAAATCTTTATTGCCTGGAGTTTTCCATCAATTCAGCCCATAATGTCTCAGTCCTTCCCTGACACACTTAAGATTTGAAATCTTTTTGAAGAGATTTGCTACATTACAGATGGACAATGGCTAATGCAAGCATGGCCTAAACACAGTATTACTCATGGATACGAGCTTAGTTCTCTAATTCATGTGTCTCTTCTCCCATCTGCCTGCCTTCATTTGCTTTTTCCAAGAAAAAATAGCATTTATTTTATTAAATCTTTTATTGTTTTACTGAGTCATCCAGCGCTTCACCTTTTGACGTTTTACTATATCATCCTCTGAAAATGGGAACAAACTTAATAAGCACTCTCTTACTGGCTTCTGGACACCTAACAACTTATTTAGTCAAAGCCTAATTTGCCGCAGTTTGTTGAAGTCTGGGAATAACATATTTGTTAAAGCTAATCAAATGCCCATCTGCTTCCTGCTTCAAGAATAATTTATCCTTCTTAGCTAGATAAACTTGTCCTTGTTCGTTTATTTCTTAAACCTTCAGACTAACATATTGAAAGCATAATTGCTGAACTTTTACAAGGTTTTTAATTTTGCCAGAGAAGCAAGACAATCATTAAGAGTAAGCTTAAGTATTTCAGAGACTTTCAGGACTTATGCAGAGACCTGTGCAAACTGAAAAGTTCACTGTTTAAAAATAAATAAATTAATCAAGACGTCTCAGCAGATTTCTGTTCTATTTTTAGAACTATTCTGTTCTAATTTGACTGAGACTTCCCAGTGGTCAGTATATCGCACATTTCAGAATTCAAAGAGGTAGGACAAGTTCCCTTAGTTTGCCAGAAACTTTTTCTATGGACCTGATCCCACATCTACTGATGTCCATGAAAAGACAAAAACTAAAGTAACTTGAATCAAACAGTACAAGAGAAAAGATTCTGACATTTAATTCTATGTCTAGCTATTCCCATGTAAAAGCTTATATCCTTAATGTATTTCCTGTGTATTAAGAAAGAATTTACTTTTAAAATCATTGGCTTTTTAGAAGATTTCAGAGAATATTTTTAGAGGATACTTACTTTGATGGGGAAACAAATTCGTTATCTCTGCTGACAAGGGCTGGGTTTTTCAAGGTATCGATCAAATTCTTCAACTTTCCTTACAAGTGCATCAACTTCTCAGCGGCCTTGCCTAAAAACAGATTATATTTTCTTCAGGTATATTCATTTCTCTAAGTTTAATCACTTCTTAATTTTAATGTTTGAATGTGTGAAATAAGTGTGAACATTACAGTGTGATTTTGATATTCCATTTATGTTCCTCCCTTAACATGAGGTACTGACTGGATATCATTCTCAAACAAAAGAAAAATCTAGAGAAACCACTGGGGTTTTTAGTATTTCAGGTAGTCACAGAAAAAGAGGGAAGTGACAGATGAAAGAGAAAAGGCTGGAAAGCACAGAATATGTTAAACTTCCTCCTTTAGTTTTTTTTTTCAGCCACAGCTCTTTCTGAGACCTCATGATTAGAAAATTCAGGCCGCCACAGTATTCACTAGCTAGGTACAGCATTTACATTTAATTTTCTCTTATCGGAATCAGACTCAGTAATTACTTCTGTGTGTAGGATTCTGGCTGCAAGGAGTTTGGTCTCACTGCAAGCTGGCTAATTTAACTGCCTATGCACTAGGGTCCTGTTGAGAGGTTTTAGGAAGCCTGTCATATTCCATTTCTACTGTATATTCACTTATGTAAAAGCCCCAGTTTGTGAATTAAGAATTTACTTTAAACTAGTATTCACGTAAATCAAATTTGTTTCTGGAAATTGAACACTAAATATGACACTAAAAAGAATAGAAGTGTTTTGGCGATTCATGAGTACTTATGTGATGGAAAAAAAAGGTGTATCTCCTCTTCAGAATAGAATTCAAAAAGTCCCTGATAAATTCTTACTCTATCTTTTCTTATTCAAGATAATATTCTACAAGGACTTAACTACATGCTTTACGTTGCAAACCAAAGAGGTTCCAGTAGAGACACTGCATAAGGGAGAGCTACTTTGAGAGAAAATCCTGATGTGAAAGAAAACACACATTAGGCTGACATTAGACTACTTTGCCAGAATCCTCAAATTCAATGTATATGTTTATATAGCCAGATACACTCTAAAATTAAATATTCAATATCTGATCCAAGATCTGCATATGAATGCTGGAATGTATAAAAAAAAAAAAAAAAAAAATCACTTAAATGTCCTGAAAGCACATGCCTTAAAAATATTAGATTTTAAATAGAATGAACTTATAATTAAAGGGAATTTTCTGTGGAGAGTTCAACAGCTCTCTAGCTCTAGAGTTATTCAGCAAAGGTGTAAATATCTGCAATGAATAACAAATGGTTTGTAACATCAGCAGCTGGAGGAACATGAAGAAAGGAACTATACAAATCATTCCTCTGTAGGACTCCACTGAGAAGAGAAAAACTTACTGAAAGGAAATAAAACTTACTGAGTAGGAAAATGCTTAGAGGTTTCTGACATTCAGTGGTGTTAGGAGGATTAAGATTCAGAACCGAGTAGTGAACATTTGTGTAGATGTTTTTGACAGATCCTATTTGTTTGTCAGCAAAAGAATTCAATACTAAATATAACTCACCACAACAATACCCATCTTAGCTAATTTTGAAAGCAATCCTAGTGTGCATCTACATGCATAGCTTTGAAAGAAATTTCTAAAAATCATCTTGATTTATGTGACAGATAAATACACTATGCATCCATGTGTAGTGTAAATGTAGAGAGAGACTTTAAGATAGACATTTTTTAAATTTAACATCATCTGGTTTGCAAAGCCATATTAAATGGTCAGAATTAATGAGTATCACAATAAAATCATGCAAATTATGTAGGACCGTCATCTTGGCAGTTTTAATAGCAGCTGACCATTATTATTCTAGATAAATGGCCATGTATTCAAATATAGCTTATTGACAGATAGAATGTGTTGCTTGGTTGTGCAGCAGGGCAATGCATAAACAAAACAAAAAAAGAATGAAGTGAGCAGATATCTGGCATCAAAAGAATGGCTCTGTGGGATACAAACAAGTAAAACATGGGGATGAAATGAATTGGAACTGAATCTATTTGCATTACGGATTGAACACGATGTGCTCAGTAGGAAAGCAAGCAACACTTCATTGAACAATAGCAAAATAATTTGAATATCCCAGAAATGTTTTTATGTTGCAGAAATGAGCTTTTGTTGCTGTTAACATTTCAGCCACACTATTTTCACCAAAACTTGTAAAAAAAAAGAAAATCCTGGTTTGCATCTCTGTTTTCAAGTCATGCCATAGTTCTAAATACACTGAAGTGCTATAGGAAATCTGACAGTTCTTACAGCTTTTCATTTACAGATTTTCTTTGAAATTTTTTAAACAATAGGCCCAGTATTGTGCTCTGACTTTCTCTAATAAATCTCTCAGTTTCAAAGTCTATGCACATGGAGAATCAATTCACACTTTTGTAGGAATAAACACTTTACATAAAGAAGGCTAAGAGGATCCAGTTTGTTTAAATATCATGCCATCTTCACAGACTTAGAAGAGTGGAAAAATAATGTTTTCTCTTACAAATGAACTGTAATTTGTAATTAATACAGCTCACTGGAAAAAGTTCCTATTTGGTTGGAAAATATCATGGCATATTCTATCTAAGGTGTATCTTCTGTCCTGGTCTCTTCCTTCTGTATTAATCATGACACATAAAATGTGCTCACCTTACTAGTGATCGGAATTTTAAACCCATCTTTGAGACTGAAATTTGTGGAAATTTAACATTGAATTCAACACATGCAGAATGCAATAATTAAAAAAAACCAACAAACCCACACAGGAAATATCTAAAATCTGTGTTGATATTCATAAGATAGAGTCTAAACACCCTTTCCTTGTATATTAGATATTTTGCTACTGCTCTTACTGTCAAGAGGTATGATGTTTGGAGGTGAAATTTTCCTTTCCTCAAAAGATATACAGAAGACCTCTCTTTCATCTTCCACCCTGAAAATGAGATTTGCGTAGAACCTAGATGTTATATAAGTAGCATTCTCTCTACTTCTGTGAGAGAGAATTTCACTGGAGGAAAGATCTCTTGAATAAGGATGTCATTTGTTTACCCACTTACCCAAAAAAACTAAATTTGAAGAAACCAACTGTCCCCTGATATTTTGAGTATTTCATGTTTCACATCATTCCTGGTACAACACCACCTACCTCATTTGGCATCTATAAATGTGAGAAAATGTACAAAAGGAATCATACTAATTTTGAACACAGGAAATAAACATGAAGGAATAAAACCCAGAGTCCTTTATCTACTGTAACACATACCTATAAAACTACAATCTTTTAAAAGATTTTCATTAATGTTTAAGAGATCAAGGTCCTTCATGTTCTTCATCCTGTATAGCTCTAGGGCTATATAGGTTTTTGAACAGTATCTTTAATCCTTAAAGGGTCCTTTTGAACAACAATGCTAATTCTGAACATGATCTAGGAGAATTTTGGATCTGGCTCCCAGTACCTTATTTGGAAGAAATCTGTTTATTTTAGCATAAGGTAATTTGTAACACATTTCAGTGCTCACTCTTTGCTCATATTTCCATCCCTCCACTTCACATTTAAAGAACTGAAAAAAAAATCTTTTCATACACAACAACTATTCCTTTCCATTATGAATTTTTTTTTGTATCTGAATGAATTTGAATCTGTAATCTGAAATGTAGGAGCAAAACTGTAGTGAGCTGTTCAAGAACTGACAATAAAACCCCTTCACAATTCTAAGATTTGCACCTTGTCATGTTACCATTGTGTGTCTCAAATATCACTGTATCCATTTTCATAGTATTATAATTGTGCAAATATGTACTGAAAAGACACAAAGAAGCTTGACATAAAAACTATGATCCAAGAAAATAAGCTTTCCCCCTATACACACTATAGGTTTTTTTTCAGCTGCAGGAGTAAACCTTCTAACAGCCTACAGTAAATATGAAACCACATTTAAGTAGCAATGTCAGTCTCACATCTGTTCTAAGTGAGCAGAAGGCTTGATTTATTCTTAGGCCAGTACAGTATTATGTATAATATTCTGTAGGTTTTTTTATTTTAAATACTTGTATGCATATACACACACATGTAGAGAGACACTATGTATTTCATATTGTAGGACTAAGACATAATGAACTTCTCATTCAAGCATTTGAGAGAAGTGAAATTTACACTGATTCTAATAAAGAAACTAAAGTCTAAAGGTCATATAGTTTAAGACTGCTTTTCCAGTAGAATGATAATATTATTTTTACACATTTTTTAGATAATGAAAGCAGTCATCTTTCCCCTAGAAAATAATGGGAGAGTTTTCTTTGCTTCAAAGGACAAGATACCAGAATCAGAGTTATGCTTTTGAATAGCTTGTTTTAAACTTTTAAAAACTATTTTACACAGACATAATGATCTAATACATTCGGTATGACCACTACTAACGCCTGTAGAAATATTTTCTGGTAGGATGATCTTGCAGGATTTTCCCCCATGAAGTTCTTTATGATTGTTCCTAAAGGAAATATGGGCAACTACGATCATGATTTCCATTTAAATTGGTATTTTAAAGTATCACCTAGTTATCTACCAAATAAAAACTACAGTTTTGGGGTTTTTTTTGTAGTGAATCTACCCAATACTTCTAAGTCCCAGTGTTTACCCACCTATTTCAAACTTCCGGAGCTGAACTTTTAATTGGTATAAATTGCTGTCCATGGAGTCCCAAGAATTTATGTCACTTGAGGATCTGACCCTCTTCATTAACTCAGAGTAAACAATGTAAATATTTATGGCAAAAAGCTAAATTCAGGCCATGTTGTAACAACTATGGTCTTTGCGCAGTTAGAACATTTTCTCACAGTCTTCTCTACAGCTTTCCTTTCACTTCTTCTTATGTTGCATGAAGGATTCTTTTCCCCCTCCCTCAGTGACCTTATGGCAACGGTACTGAAAGTAAAAACTATTAAGGCAGTCCCAAACAATCACTCTGAAGGAAAGATAATTCTTTCGGCATAAGAAACCATTTTTGATTTTAAAATTGGAATCACTCTCCTGGCAAGCCTTTTTCCCCTCATGTACACTGTGTGTATTGAACGATTGCTGCATTACTGTCTTGCTGGAGATACTGTCTTCCTCAACTGCATAAAATGTGATGCTCCTTCATCAGGATGTCTTTTTTGATCACTACATTTTTTTTTTTTCTCCTTATACTTACTCTATCAATATAAGATACAGGTGATTTGATGACCACACCATTTATTCACCTCCTAGTCACTTGACTTCTAAGTGTATTTCTAACTACACGGCTTAGCCTTGAGTCAGAATGAAGAAATAGCAAGTAGCATCTCAGGTAATCTTGTTTGTGGGGGGTTTCTTTTTTTGTGTATGGTTTGGTTTTTTGATGTTTTTAGGTTCTGTGTATTTTGAGTTTGGTTTTTTTTGTTGTTTTTTTTGTTTTTTTTTTAAGTAAAACAAATCAAACAGTGATAATTTATGAGCATAAATTAGAAGGCACATTTCCATCAGGAAGCATTCTGTAGACAGATTTGGTCAGCCTGCACTCAGAAGGAACAACAACTTTATGGTTCTCAAGGGTTTTTTGATGCAAATGGAGGACTATTAATGAACTGTCCACAATTTGAGACTGACACAGATAATGAAGAAAAATTACCAGGTACAGGGTCGAGAACTCTTAGTTAATAGCGTAGTAGGCAGCTATTGCAGTATTCCAAGCAAATTTGTGATAAATGAGATACGGGAAATCCTGACCAGATTCCAGTACAGAAAAAAGAGCAGCTTATATTAAAATAAATTTTAAAAATGCAGACAAATAATTAAAATCTCTAGCTTTTAAATTACAATCTCTCAACAAATAGTAAAAACTATAAATAGAGATCATAATATTAGGTAACAATTTCATGAAGACTTACTAGAGAAATCCACAAGCCTCAAAAAAAAACAAACCAAACCAAGACCCCAAAGAATACACAATGTAAAGATAACAAGAACTGACAATGGTTTACAGGAGAGCACACCTTTACATTTGTTTGCAATCCTTTGCAATAAGTACTTTAGGGGGGGAAGAAAAAACCCCCAACCACTAAACTCCAAAGGGCAATTAGAGATCTTTTTGTACAATACCTTCAGTTCATTTTACAGTAAACAAACAATTGCAACACCTGATCTTTTAACTTTCCCTCTCTTTTTCATTGTGTTCTGTCATCACCTTGTCTTTCAGTCCCTTACTATTTCCATTTTCCAGTCGTTGTTTCCTCTGCTGGTGTGTATGGCCCCTGTCAAGATGGTGCTCCCGATCCTCTCAAGAACTGAGTGCACATTTCGTATCAGAGGAAACAGAGTTCTGTGCAATTAGATCAGCTTGTAAGCCCAGGGTTTTCATGGGAGTGAGTAGTACTAAATCACCCAAGGCATCTGTGGTGTTGCCTTAAAAACTATAGTAACTCCAAAATTTGGTGTCACAAATGGAAAAATCATAGGATTCAGAGAGATTCAAAGAACCAAAGATCAAAGCCAGAAAAATAATGGATTTTACACAAAACTTGCATGGGAGAATGATGAAGTCCTTAACGAACAAACTAAAAAGTTTAATTAATTCAAAAGTTGTTATAATGGGTGCTGAGATGAGATAGTATTTTAAATTTTAGGAGCCCTTAAGTATAACGGAGTTTTACTGTAATGCACAGAAGTCCTTCATCCACTGAAAATTAAATACTCTAATGAAGGACAAGCTTCTCATGAGGCCAACCCAAGCACGGGGAATGAACTGCTTAGGAAATTTAGAATCATCTGCCTCAGGTGGAATGCAATTTCATTGATCATAAGTTCTCTAGCAAATATATCAAAGTAAAGATCTTCTAAACAATAATCAATCACAAGAACACATGTCATTTCAAATCAAAAATGCTCCACTTGACTTGCTGCTGCCTCTTAGAGGAAAAGATCGAAGTGTTATTACAGTCATTAAATAACATTATATAACACACCCTGAAAGGCACTCAGGTAGCCTGCTGGGAGGTGATGTGCATCCATATGCTATTCCATATACCCATTATAAAACACTGAGCAACTCATAACTAATCAATATAGCATGAATGTTGAGATGCATACCACATTTTAACAATTACGGTTAACTAGGAAAAACATTACATTTGCTACTGCGTCCTCACGGATGGTACATGTCCAGCTCAGCAAACATCATGCAGCTTATGAGTCATCTCACAGTCCATTACACCCTTCTTGCAAAAGGACTGCAATTTCACAAGTGATTCACAAGTGTTTACTTTAAAACTCGAGCATTCAGCTGAGAATTAAGTGGTCTGCAAAGCGTCTAGAGAGCCTATTCGCTACATACCGACATAAAATTTGACAGAATAAGAACAGTAAGCAATAAGTATGTATTTTCTTCTCCCGCGTTTCTGTATGTGAGTAGCAGGTTGTGTGAAAAAGGGAAGCGCAAGCGGCTACAGGCAAGGCTGACACTCTCCTGCCTGGCACCAACGCGTGCAGGTGGAGTTGCTACAGGCAGGAGAGTTGCTATTTGCCACCGCTCCGCAGAGCTGTCAGAAAAGGACTTTGCTGAAGAATTGTGAAACTCTGAACATTGAGATATAATTAATAGCTACCCTTTTGCATAGAGCTTGCCGGAAATCCACCACCTCTAATAACCATAATTTTATCCAGTTGCATGGACTATTCTGATGGAAATTGCCCAACTGTTTAAAGTTGATTATGTTCCTTTTTAAAATTAGTAGTTCAAAACTGACATTTTCCAACATCTCTTCATGCTATTGCAATGTAACTTCTCCTGTTGCAGTGTATCCCAGAAGACTGGGTGGCCCTATCTGAATGTATTATGTTGCAAAGTACTACTGAGTGTGAGGGATGGGACGGACACGCTCTGCAGAGATGCCAAAACATTCAACGTCTGAGGTCAAATGCTGACTTGTGAACTTTAACTGAGGAGTAGAAATGCTAGTAAGAAGTCCCTTATTTTCAGTAGTAGCACAACAGCTGAAAACATCCATGTTTACCTCTTTTCTCAATCAATCGAGTGAATTACAATGTGGAATTGCAAAGCCCATCATCATTAAGCTTCCATTTGCGTGGCACTCCACCCAATGATTGTACTCCTTTTTACTGTACCTCCATATTGGACTGAAAAAAAAAATCCTACGGAATTGCCCAAATTTTTTTCAGTTATTTGCAGTATGATGCCAGACTTGTTAAGTGGCACGTCATTTCATTCATTGGTATTTACTGTTCTCCAGCTGTCAGCATCGATGCTCATTTTCTACCTGCTAGCTGGCAAGCTGCATTTCTAGAGTTGTTATGCATCTACTTTTCACCCGGAGTGTTTCTTTTTTCACCATTATTTGTAGCACCATCTCTAAACACGAAATTTAACCTTCAAATGTCATGCAATTATCCACAAAAGGCTACCTAAATAGCTAAACGCAGGGTTCTTCGCTCATTTCTTCAGAGAGAGATTTGATTTAGTTTGACATGCCATGAAAATTATGTCCAAGTACACACTGAAATTAACATGCAAAAGAAAATATTTACTCTGTTCCCTCAATCAGGCTACAGCAGTGAATGTTATTGTCAACAATATTATGTTGTTTAATACCTCTTTTCCTCTTTCCTTAAAGAGAGCTGAACTCGCAGTATTTCCAAAACAAACAATCACTCAACAGTCTACAGCCATAATATTTACTTGTTAACACCTTAAAACATCAGCATGCCATGCTTAGAATACTAAAAGCAATTTAGAACATCAAACAACAACAAAAATCACCACAGCCTTCAAGCAAAAGGAAAATCAATTAACAAGAATGTAATTTCAGTGTATTGTGTTGCAAATTGCATTGAGACACAGAGGTGAGAAATCCCAATGTAGTTATAATTTTGACTGCTACCTGTTTCACAGCAAGTTGACATGTAGCGTGGACTGATAAAACATTCAAACAGCCAAAGCTTCCCAAGCCTTGAGTCTAACTCAAAAATATACATATCCCCTGTCCAATATGCTGTTGTACTGGTACATTGTGTAGTTGTAGCTGCTGGGATTGATGGACAGAATGGAATAGATTTGCAGGTAATGTTTAGTAGAACAGCTGGCAGGCTGGTAAAAAGCAAACATGATTTTTGACAAACAATGCCTTTCTCGGATTTGAAATAAACTCAAATGAATTTTCACAATTGAAGGAAAGGGTTTTTTGTTCCTTAATACTTCTCTACTTCCATTAAGATATTATTTCCATCAGCAATCCTGGAACTACCTGTGTCTGACACATTAATAAATCTGCAAAGGTCAGAGCAACACTGGGCCCAGAGCAGGCCTGCTTAGCAAGGACGACTTCTTGTACACAGGAGCACGAAAAATGCAGGCAGACTTTACTTATTTTTTTATTGGAATGCATGAGAATGGGGAAACGATAGCGTAGTTTCTGCACAAGTGTTGGGAACAGGATGCCTCATCAACATTGGCAGACACAACCATTCATTAACTTTAATTCTGATTTAAAGAGATTGGGTCTGTTTGAACCCAGGGTCTGTCAAGTGTATTACTTCAGGGGTCTGCCACTGGGGCAGCTTGCAAATATCTATGAGTATTGCTGCAATACCAAAAAAAGACTGAAAACTGCAAGATGAAAATGCAGTTCAAAGAAGGAGCAAGGCATCACTGCATCTGTATTCAACTCAGTGCAAGTTTTTTATCTTCTTGTATTAGGAGTATGATCTAACCTTAAGTATTACAGATTCTGAAACCCTGGGGAAAGAAAATGCATATGCTATTTAGAGTCAAACCTGAAATTAAATGGCTTCTACTTGATTTTTTTCCCCCATCTTGAGACCCTCATGATTATCTCTGTAGTAAACACTTCTTCCAAACTGTCACAGAAGACTGTTAGTTTGGTCGAGGTATCCCGTATGGCATGCAGCTTTTTCTGACACAACCTCTCTCCTGTTGCAGTAGGTCCGGCCTATCTCTGTCTACTTTAGTTCAAGGGTGAACATGTTAGACTGATGTACATGGCACATTTCCTCTTGAAAAAGCGGTGGTATCTGCATGACAAAAAGGTTGTGATTAACAGCCCAATGTAGCCAATAACCACACCACAAGTGAAGATAAAGTTGGGTCCAATATGGGGAAAATACAAAATACATCAAAGATGTGAGCTACAACTATCATATGTTGCTAGCTCTCCAGGAACACTATGGATAATTAAGTGATTATACATCTGGGAAACTGGAACAGTGCTTCTGTGAAGGAATACAGCATAGTCTTAGGTTTCTAAGAAAGTTCATGTTTCAAAGCCTTTAACGACCAGTTTATGAGACAAGCTACAGAAACCTAGGGAGAAGTTCGCTATATTCCTCATAGCAGATCCACTTATTTGCACTGTGAAGGCATATATCTATTGGGGTTTTTTACTATTTTTGTAACTTTGGTAATTTTTCCCACCCTATGAGCACTTGTTATATTTTAGATGTCTAATTTGAGAACCTATGTTGATTAATAGATGTTTTTTAGCTTTTGTAAAGAAAACAACAGCAAGTTTGCTTGATAGCAATCAAAGAGTGAAGGCAAGCAATGCGTTTATGCAGAATGCACGTGGCTTCAATCCTGCAACACTTCTGTCAGTGCAGTGGGATCATTCATGCTAAATTTGGAAACTTCATATGAGCAAAGGTTCAATATTATGTTATATTAGAGTGTGAAAATTTAGCGTCTTTGAGGGGAGAGGGTTCTCTGGTCTCCTCGCTTCTTATTTAGAAGGCATTCAGTGAAGTGTTGGCTTCCACTTCGTTGCAATTAGCATACAAAGCACACCCATGGGGTACATACCATGAAATTGGTGGCAGGCTTCTTACTGTTTTATCATCTTTTTTCTTTTGTGTCTTAAAGGCCAGTGACTGGCAGGCTTGTAGAACAACTGTAAACCTCATTGAACCGTTAACTTTAATACGCACTTCTTACGGTTCAAGCAAACCAATATTCCTGTTCTGACATTTCAAATCGTTTACTGTGGTTATAGGTTAATTAATGAAGAGAATTTATGAAAATTCAAAGATATTTTCAACATTTAATGGTAGTCTTCAATTCTTACCTTAACCCAAACAATTTGAGAGCAATGTGGTGCACAGAACGCTGAAGGCACTGGCTCTTCCCCAGACTGCATGACATGAAGTTTTCTTCACTGCAGCCTTTCACAGGCTGTAAAACATGGATGGATTTTGTTTACCCAACACTTAAGTTTTCAGTCACAAATATCAGAGTATTTCTATAAAACTCACAAAACACAATTGCAAAGAGGAAAAAAAAGAAAGTAAGAAAAGTTGACATTAATCTGTGTTACATGAAGATTCTCAGAGAACAGATATCATTTAACAGCTGTCACTGTGCTAGATCTGGAAACAGAGGTCATTGTACTGTTATAAAGCATGAGCTGAAATATATGCACCCAGATTTTACTCCTGTTTCCTGCAAACTTCCAGAAAAGAACAGTTTTTCCCATATGGAAGTATTAAGTTCTACAATTTTGTTGTTTATTTTTTTGACTTTTTCTTAAGATTCTATTGTCTTTTTTCTTAATCAGAATAATTCTGAACTAAAACATAATACGACTTAATTTTTATTAAGAAACAGATTCATCACTTGCTCTCAGACAGCATTCTTGCAAGGCTTTAGCCCCACGATCTCATACAGATGCCTGTTTGCTGTAGATTACTCCGCAAATGCTGGGAAACGTCTATGAAATATTGTGAACACAGAGCAACTGCAGCTGTATTTAAGTAGTATGTGAAATGAAGAAGCACTTGGTAATCACTTCTCATAACTTAAGAGGTTTGTTCAGTGACCAGAAAGAGAGGACAGATAAATCAAAAGCCACACACTAATCTCCCCTTTCCCTGCTCTTTGCTTCTCAGACTTCTTGCCTCTCCACATTTCTATGGAAAAGTCCCAGTGCTGAAGAAATGTCTTGATATTTTTCTTTGTTTGTTGGGGTTTTTTTTTAAATTGTACTGACTATGTTACCCAGAATGGGAAGGCAGGAAAGAAAAAGTAGTAACACAAGAATGCGTAAAGTGATTAGTATTACAGACTATGATGAAAACAGTGGGACTGCCTGGAGCTGGCATTATATTTCGGCTTACCTTGAAGAGGTACAGCTTCTGCCATGCTTGGTACCGTGTGACAAGGGTCATCACTGAGCAGCTGAGCTAATATTGCCCCTCACATTCACCTAGGTATGCCCCTTAAAAAAAAAGCAGAGACACTTTGGTGCTACTTCATACTATAGCAGTGTTGTCCTACAGAAAAGAGAAAGAACGAATCCTGAACATGCCAAGATGCTGATTTATGTTTTACTGAAGCCAGAAGACTATGGGGCAAATAAAGATTTCCTTGAATAAATTACAGTAATGTACTCAGAATACTTTCAATACCAAAAAAAACCTCAAGGGCTTTTACATAGTCTATACAGGATGTATCCTCAGAAATCAGTCACAAAATAACAGGAAGCTTCCAATTCTAATGCAACAATTGATTTGTCATCTTGAAATCATGTATGTTGTTTTCTCATGATTAGGACAAATTCAGGTATTTCTTCATTCATTTCATGAAAGTTTAAAAACCTCACTTAAAACTGAAAGAATTGCAAGCTTTTCCATCGTGAGTTGTTGGACGACAGCATAATAATATGAAAGAGCCCTCAACCTTGCAGCACAGTATGACTCATACCTGTTAAGAGTTAAATCACAGGCACTACAGGAAAAAGATCAAGGACAAGAGCTATATTTCAGTTTTAGTGGACTTGATATGAGGAAAAGCCATAGCAACATCAATGTTGCAGAAGTCTGTGATCTATGATTGTTATCTCCAAATTTACAGTCCTAGATAGACCTAACTTTCACAAACTTAATCATTTTTAACTCATTTAATAGTTTGGCAATCCTCCAATACTGAATTTTACTGCTTTTATTAATTAGTTACATACATGAGAAAGTGCATCCTTCTTGTTTTGATTCAACTACTGAGTAATTTCTGACTAATAGATTACAGAAAATATATGTATTGGATTAAGAGACAAAATTAACTCTCGGTCTCCCTTAAGCTTTCTTTACAGTCTTGCCTGTGAAAATTCAATAAATTCTAGTAGTAATGCGTTTGGGGTTTTTTTTCTTGTCAGGTAGAAAATCAGAAATTTTGTAATTTGATTGGTCCCTAAACTGTTGTACTAAACAACACAGTTTCAGTCTATAATAAGATGTGCAGGAGAGGATGTCGTACCAAACTCTGGGCATACATTGCATGGACTTGAGTAATTACACCCGTTATTTTCATAAATCCTTCTCACAACTTTTAGGCTTGCTATCAAAACATTCAAAGTTTTGGTGTTTGACTGTGTCCTGGTTTTGGTTAAAACAGAACTGATTCTGTTTTAGTGAATCTTCCTTACAGCTAAGTTCTTCTGGGTAACTGCATTTTTCTGAAGTTGGCTGCATATTTTACAGTGTCTGCTCCAAAGCTGGTAACACCCAATGTTTATAGTTTTGCTGAACTAACAATAGGAATAGATGGCAGAAAGAGGCCCATATTAATAATTTTTGCTATAGCAACCAAGGTCACAGATAGACCTCTCAGGTCCTGCAAGTGAGGACGTAAGGGGTCATAATTGCAGGGAGGGGCAGACAGAACAGCTGACCCTATATTGACTGTTGAGGTATTCCATGCCATACACATCTTACTCACTTTAAAGCTGGGGGATCACAAGGGTCTCGCTCTCTTCACCCATAGCTGGTTTCTGAAGAGGGCCCTGAAATCAGGAGATCCATATTCTTATCTATATGTTCCTGAGTCCAGTTCCTCTCTGCTGCCGAGGCTAGTCTGGGACTTCCTGGCACCTGCCCAGCAGCCACTGGTGGGATGCCAGCACCTGCAGCAGCCAACTCTGGGAAACTCAGTATTGGTTTTGTATATTTTGTTTGATTTTTCTGCTTAATATTATTAGTATTACCAGTAAAGCTGCTTTAATATTCAACTTGTAAGTCTCTCCCTTTTCCTCCTTTTTCCCTTCCTCTCGTGGGAGGGCAGGGGGTTAACAGAGAGCATCTGCCACTCTCTAACGCCACCCTGCTCTAAACAGTGACAGAATGCAATCTGTCCTAAAATTTAGGAATAAGTATCTTGAGGGGGATGAACTTCACTCAATTATATGTCCAAGATGCAGGAAGCAACAGTTTGAAGAGAATATTGATTTTCTCCAAATTACTGCAGTGGTAAGACTGATATGAAGAATTTGAGGTCAGCCTTCTATATTTCATTCTCTGCAGTTATTCTGCCCTAGAAGTTCTCCTGTTTAAGAAAAGGTAGAGTATGTAAGTGGAAAGAGTAATCCTTTTAGTAGAGCACACCTTACTTTCCAGTAAACCCAGGTTCACTTCCACTGCTGTAATAAGTCATGTTACATTTCACACCTTTTTCTGTGCAAATTAAAACCTTGTACAATTGTTTCCTCTATTTCCGTGTGTCAGAGGGCTGGATCTGTAACGCACATTGAACAGACTTGTGTCATGTCCACTTTCAGGGCAGTGGCATTCTGTCTGCTGGTTATTACAGGGGTCCCTGAAAAGGAATGCAAAATGGAAATCTCCAGGGAACATCTCAATGAATCGCATTAAATTAAAAGGCTCATTAAAAAATGTAATATTGTAAAAAATTCAGCATTAATTTAAGAGACAAACCAGGTGAATTTCCAGGTCTTGCACTCCAGGGGATGGATTCCAGAGCTGTAAAGAGACTGAAGGAAGACTCTAATGTTCTAAACTCAGTGAGCTCTGAGGGTATCAGACAGATAACTACCAAGCTAATCAGAACTAGAGAGACCACAACAGATTCAGTCCAGACCTTGTCTGTAATAAGTCTACATATGATCCCATTTCCTATTAGGTGAAGTGATAATGATGTTATTTTTATGTGCAAACTAAAGAGTAATCTATTTGTATTTTTCCCTGAAAGATCTGTATGCACTTCTGTATAATAAAACCTGACTTCAGCATCGAAACCGTTCTGTCTCCAATGTTCTGTCTCTGATGTCAACTGTGGAAAATGCAGAACTCCAAGTTCACCCTGTGCATATGCAAGTGTATATATCCACATATGCAAAACTCTGTACATTTTTGCAAGAGAATTTCTCATGTAGAGCTTAGCCCATACATTTTCTTCCACACAAATCATATCCATAATGCCAGAAAGCTTTTTTCATTTCCTGTTCACACAACAGATGACATAAAAAATTAGTTCCACAGCAGATAAGAACCTGGCAGCACTTTTGATTTGTCACAAAAAGTAAGATTTCTGTAAAGCCTAATATATTAAGTTGATGTCAGTTGCTGACAAAAAGAGTTAAAGAGCTCCCTCCAGAACACTAGATAGGATTTGCATGTTTGGATGATATTTTACCAGTACAGAGCTTTTTCAAATTTCTAAATGGGGGTAGGAATCAGTTGATATTTTATGGAAGAAAATTGTTTAAGCCATTACATTGTTTTTTTAAAAACCTCCTTTAACAAGGAACGAGGAACATGTATTAGAGCATTATGTTGACATCAATGTGCTTGGAACTACTTTAGGATGAGTGTGAAAAACATGCTTGTTCAGCCACACAAAGCTCAACTTCTCCCACTTAGCTTGACCTATCACTTTTTCCACTGCAGCATGCAGGCTATTCTTTTGCTTTTGTGCATTCTGAGATTACAGAGGTTCTTGTATATCCGACAACATTTTTTCTGAGGTGAAAGATAGTTTGTGAATAAGTTGAGCATCCCTGACAAAGACTGCACTTGCAGGAGTTCATAGGCCACTATAGAAACTAAATCATTTCAGCCGTGGAAAGGACTCTGAGAGCTGAAAAGGATCACCTGCTAAGTATTGGTCTGAAAATGTTAATATTTTTTTTCCCCCCCTAGAGTTCTTTGAATCCATCATTAAACTACTTCTGAGAAATCCATCTAACTGATAATTCTTCCAAGGAAGGTTTTATAACTAAGTATTTGCATTTCTAGTGTTAGACTTTGAATTCTTACGTGGAAATGAATCAAATTTAAAAGAGAAAAAATGGAGACGTTAATGAATTTTAGAAGAGTCAAAGTATTAAGCAGTAGATAATCTGGAAGATCAAAGTTTACTCCTGAAGCTCACTGAAAGACTTGAAAAGTTCAGAGACCTTTGCATCAGTCTGGATTTGTAGGAGAACTTCTAATATAAATATGATTAGTAGCTGATAACCAAGAAAAGGGCATTTCAGGCCTATTGCTATTCCCTTGGTTTCTATTTGTAAGAATAGAAAGAAGTACTGCTGCCTAATGTAGTCGCCTGTAACAGCATCTTATTTGTGTCACACGCCACAAACCATAAGCAAGTAAAATCAGGAAAATTCTACCAAGCAGCTATTCTAATGAAACAGTGAAGTAACCAGAGGTATAAAATGTTGCAATGTTTTTAGAATAAGAAATTTAAAATTTGAGGAACACATTTTTTTTTCTTTTTTAATGGCTAAGAACCTTCATAAGCAACTAGAAACACGATTCCCTATGACATTGACTGAAGGGGAATTTACCATTATTCCAGTAGCAATAGGAAGTTTTTGAAAATGAAACAACTCAGTGAAAATATTTTTATTTAAATGAAATGTCTTCTTGAAAAAAACAAACTGTTTTGATGAAGTGCAGGCCTTTTGTCTGATAAATTTGACTTTGAAGTCTTCACAAATATTTTTTCTTTTCCAATTTGACACACATTTTTGCTTTTCATTCACCATCACCCCAGATGTTATGCAAAACACAGCTCTGAATTTGTGTGCTGCTCCATCTCTTCATAGATTTAACGCACTGACTTTTACAACAATTTCAGATCCACAATTTCAGAATACATTCTAGGTATATAAGGACCACCACTGTGAATGCAGTAAAAAAAGTTAAGAAAGCTGAGTAATATAGTCAAAGAAAACACTGAAAGCATATCTTAGTGAACAACCATATTAAGAGGTACAAAGAAAGTGCAAATTGGTTGATGAGTTACTTTTTTTGCCACAAAGAAAAAACTGAATGCAAACACCTAAGGAAATGCACAGGAATTCTCTCCCATGCAACTGTCCATGGAAAATGCTGAATAGCAAAACTTGAATTGCCACTTTGCCTTCCAACTTGAAAGTAGACACAGTATGGATAACAGATCTTAAAAATGTTAACCGGTAAAAGGGCAGAATTGGCGATCTTTGCAAGATCAACAAAGGTAAGGTTTGTTTAAATTTTCTAGTTACCACGTTAAAAGAATTCTCAGGCAACTGGAACAAGATAGCTGGCATAAACTGATGGTGCTTTGCTGAGTCCCGAGCCAGCTGTGTCAATTTGCACACACTGAGCTTCTGACCCATTGTTTCATCAGTCAATAAAATATTAGAGTTTATTTCTGCTGCCCTGATGAGGCAGGCTTCCAGTCAAGTTACACTCCATTAAATGAATGCCACCCATACACAGTTAAACCAAGCCATTATTGGGCCTTCACCATAAAATGACAATAAACTTAACAGAACAAATACTTACTCCATACTGAGAACTAATTAGGTTTGCATAAGATACAATCTGACTCAAAAAGAACATCTCTATAGTAACCGCAGGCTTGTTTGTTTGCTAGTTTTGCACTAAATAGACATCATTGCTTTGTTAGTTGATGCGAACCAGGCCCTCAATGCAAAGAGAGACTCATACAAGTGCCACTTACTCTTTGCAGTGGAAGCTTCTTAAATGGCTGCGTTCAGTTTAGATTTATCTGTACTTCTGAAAACTGTGTCACTGCAAAAAACCCTAAGCATAGAAACATCCAGAAAGACTCGTCTTGGACAAGAGCTTGTTGAAGTTCAGCTGTAGCTACCTCATTAGAGTAAGCTTCAGAGAACAAATGTGCCAGTAGGCATACACAGTCAGGAACATCTGCACATGCCCAAGCAGATGGAGGCATAAACATATGTGTATACATTTGCCTCAAAACCCAATGAAGGTAGAAAGGTATTATCCTCACTTTGCAAAGGAGAAGCAAGGGGAGGGAATGCTAAAGGACAGATTCCTTGTCCTTTATCTGGGTTCATTTGAGACATTCTGACTGGCTGCGTTATGTATTATAAAAATTAATACAGCTGATTGATCCTCAGCAAGTCAGTCAAGCTCCTTGGCAGTGATAGTGGGGCCTCCTGCTCAGGCTTTTCGTCAGAAAGCCAGTCTTAATCCAATTTTAGACCAAAGAGAAATTGTTGCAACTCCATAGAAAAAAAGAAGATACACTAGATTTTATAAAGAACATCTGCAGTGCAACGATCTGAACTCTTGCAGCAGGTGTCACAGGTCCATCACCATTTTAAAATTTCACAGCTAATCAATATAATTGCTCTCTCTGGGGAAATTAAAATTTATCCTGAAAACAGAGTCAATGAAAAGTGTCTTTTCTCACTTTGTGAGAAAAGGCAAGGTTTGTCTATTTCAACTTTTCTGGAAAAACACTAAACAAAACTCAGCAAAAATATTTATCACACAAACCATTGGGAAACACAAGCTTTTAAAAAAAATCTCCACAAATAATTTGCAAGTGGCAAGAGTGGTTTAAAGAAGCAGTTCTATTTAGGTCTTACGTATGCCACTTCTGTATACAAAGGAGCGCCATAACAAAGAGGACTGCAATGAAAACAGTTATATTAAGCACTTGCATTCATCTTCACACACAAAAGAGGCAGCTTTTTCAATCTTCATCAACAAACATTTCATTCAACGATTAAGAAAGCAAGCAGCTCATCGACAAAGAATAACTTCTGCAAAACAATTTTCTTTTTTCTTGGCACCTATCTGCAAATAGTTTATAGACCTGTGAATCCATGTGTTTAAAAAGTTTTAAAATACCAGTTGTTCCTATCAGGAAAACACATTAATTCAATTGCATCAACATAACATTAAGAGGCTAAAATTGGAAAAGAAAACATTTTCAATACTGTAAAAGAGGTAGGTTATATGCACGGTAAAAATACATGACAACAATCATAGAAACATAGAATGCTTTGGGTTGGAAGGGACTTTTAGAGTTCATCTAGCCCAACCCCCCTGCAGTAAGCAGGGACATCTTCAACTGGTTCAGGTTGCTCAACGCCCCATCCAACCTGGCCTTGAATGCATCCAGGGATGGGGCCTTTACACACTATGCAGACTGATCTGGATAAAGACAAACTTATTCTTGACTATTTAGTTCCTGCAGTCGTACAATTAATTCAGACACAAAGCTGTCATATTTACACAAGGAAAGGGAATTCCCTATTACACAGGGAAAATTTTGAAATTCTGACGTGACTTTAACAGAATGTCCAGAGCTCAATTCTTCAAATAACACAGTAAAAACAGATGAGAGAAGCCAAATCATCTGGGCATCTTTGTGTTAGACATCAGCTGTAACACCAAGCAAAGTTCCTGCAGCCACCAGCCAGGTACAGCAAGGTCACGGCTGCTGAGGACTTCCCTGTAAGCTTCAGCCTCTTCAACATGAAAACTCTGCCTTGACTGGTTTTCCGAGATCAGTTCTGTCTTCGACCCCAACGAAAAGGGGTATGCACTTTTTTTCCTGTCTCATGTAATTATTACAACAAGGGTTTGGTGGCCCGTGCAACGTGAGCAAAACCACAGGGACGCTGTACTGTATATGCTTAGTGTCCATATTGCCTTAATTCAAGTTGCGGTGCACTGAGTACAGGAATGCCTTATGTAAGTGCTCACAGTCTTTATTAGAGTAGCAAGAAACAAAGTACATGAAATCTATAGAAGAAGCAAAATTTGGAAGCTAATATCACCAAACAAACTGCAGGAATGTGTGAGGATTTTTTCCTCATCACTAGAAACTTGGCTATGCATTATAAAGCAAGAATGCAACCCGAAACTATACTCTGAAATGTATTTTTAGAGTCATAGCTTAGTGTCCTACTTTATTAATGATATTTTGGTTTTCCTGGTGTTAATAAGCACAAAATGGCTAGCAATCATTTTAGGAGGCTTTCTACCTAGCTCTCACAAATAAGATTATTTAATATATAGTCTTATCCATAGCTACCCACCCAAAACAAAAGAGGACACTGAAATCCCTCCCTGCATTCAATCAATACCCCCTCAAAGACTCTTCAGAAAAAAAAAAAGTGCATTCACTCCAAATGTTACCTCAGCCAATTCAGAAACAAAATATGTTCAAAGATAAATTCTCTCACTGCAAAACCAACCCAACCTGAAGAAAAGCTCCCCCCTTCACCTAGAGCTTTTTATTCTCTCCATTACATGACACAGCTGTTCCTGGGCTATTAATGAGGCACAGATGCATTTGTGTCCCACCCACTTAATGCCTTCTGCTTGAATATTAAGCCTTCACAGGGAAAAGGAGTTTGTGAACTTTGGTTTTATTTTGGAGTTACTTGATTGACTTGAGTCCTGGGAACTAGGTGCTTCCTGCAAATACTGTAGTCTGTGTGGATCTCTTGCTGAGCTCTCCTGTGCAGTGGGTTATTTCTGGGCCCTGCTGGGAAATGGGCACCAGCCTGGAAACCACCTGGAGTGGAAGCAATACAGGAGAACCCCGTGTGCTGAGCAGAGATCACACACTGCTGTCCTTCCTGCCTTATCGTTTTCTGTGTGTGGGAATAATAAAAAGCGGAAAACCATGTTTTATACTAGCATTTGTACTGTAGAAAGACACTTTGAGACTAGACAGGACTATTTCCTATATGTGTTAAGCCGCATTAGTGATATTTTATGCTGCAGTGCTTAGCAAACAGATGGAGTGGGCAGGAGACATAAAAACCCTTTGTTTGATTCATGGATGAAATAACTGTTTACAAGAAGGCATTTGAGTCATGGATGAGTTTTTTAAAAGAGGATTAAAACAAGGCAAGAATTGCATGGAGAACAATCCAAGTAATAACAGGTTTTGAAAATATAAGCATACTGTTCATTCTGCACAGAATGAGAATTTTCAGGAGAGAAAAAAATACAATCATGTGATTAAAGACAGTATTAATAAATTATTCACAAAGGCCAAATTAAAATTGCACTGACATAGTCTAATGCTTCAGTGTTTGCTCATGAAAACATAATACTATTTCTATGATGGAAAGAGAGACAGAGGATTTCAGAGAGTGATTTGTCTTTTGTTTTGAATGTGATCTAGGTACACACATATCACTATGAATTACTATGCATGGTTTACAATTCCAAGGAAAGACTATTTCTAGAGTATAATTGTTTCCTTAAATATATAAGTGACAGAAATCTTCAGCAGATATTCTAATTATTCTTATTAAAGAGTAAAAGAAGTTGTTAGTGCATAAGCGGGGCTAGACAGAAGATAGCTCATTCCAGTACTATACACAGCAAAAAGGAACACTGCCTCCCTCCAGTATACTCACAGATCCTAAAAATTACATGACAAGCTTCATTTAATTTTCATTTATGATAGTATTTACAAGTTTGTTTTCTTTTTCCATATGTCTTCTTCTGATAGAGAAAGGAAGCGGAGAAATGGAGGATAAGAGAGAAGAAATGTAGGTATTTTAGGTAACAATACTGGTTTTCTGCAAGTTTTCATTAGAAAATGAAACATTTTTGCAATAAAAATATTCCAGAAATATTTATGATCTTAAGAACATAAAAATGCTTGACCATTTCAAGCTGTAACTGGTTTTCTTAAGTAATAGCACACACAAATATATGAAGTAACTGACAGCGCTGCATTATTTATCATTCACATACTTTCATGTCTGGAGATAACAAGGAGATGAGTAGTAATAAAAATGGAGCTGTCAGGAAGAAGTTGTGTTACACCAGCCTAATTTCCTTTAATATACTTCACTGGCCTAGAGGCTTTGTGAATGGGGAGAAGCAGAAGATTCAAATGATGTAAGTTTTATCCAGTGTGTCCCAGAGGACATGCTCATAAAAAAGATAGGTAAACTTGCACTAGACTACATTGGTGGGATGCACAACAACATTCATGTTTTACAGCTAAAAGGGAAGGATGTACTGAATTGGACTTGTCAGAGCCTTGACATGGGTTCAGTTCTGTGCCATGAAAGGAAGACGTGTCTGTTAAGTGTGAGCTAAGGGGGAGTTTCAGTACATGGAAGGAACTAACAGGGACTTTCAGTACGTGGAAGATTCATCTTGACAAGCTGGAGAAATAGATTGAAAAGATGGGATGCGATTTCACAGGGACGAGTGCAGTGTGCCAGACTTAGTCAGGCATGACAAATTTCACAGATCCTGGCGGGGGGAACAATGGTCTGGTAGCAGAAAGTGGTCTGTGATCATGCTGAATCACAAGATGAATGTCAGTTAATGATGCAATGCCGTTGTACAAAACCACTCTTCATCTTGGGATGTAGACATCAGGATACAGCCTGATGTGATACTGTCATGCTCCGCCTGCTACTCAACTTGCCACAGCGGGATAGCAGTGCCCCGTGCAAGCACTGTGCTTCAGGAAGAATCCACGTGGAGAGACAGCCCAAGGTATGGCAACAGAAACGGTGAGAGGTCTAGGAAATCTGTAGGGAAAGGCTAGAAGAACAGGGATTGAGAAGATGAAGGGAGAAATGGTAAGAAGCACAAAGTATGCCAAAGGCTGTTTGAAAGGAAATACAATGTTTCCTACACCCACGTGGATGGGACAATTACAAGAAGAAAAGTTCAGGTTAGATATCCAAAATCCCCTTTCATAAGAACAGAGATCTGTTCAGAATAGACTACCTCTTGTAAGGTCTGCAGTCTCCATACACACAAAATGGTTCAATACATTTCTGTCAAGGATGCCGCATGTTCTGCTAATCCCATTCTGAGTAAAAGGGACCTCTTAAGGTCCTCTCAATGTCTTTTTCCATAATAGGCTTAATGATGCTGTGAAAACGACACACATATGCTGAGATGGCACGTGAAATGAAATGCAGTTCAGTGATGGCTTTCAGAAGCAGATTTAAACTTACATGTGAAAATACACCAGAATTAGGCAAAATTTGGACATTTGAAAAAAAATACAACAAAAAAAAGGTATAAGAATCTCAAATATCTCTATTCAAGGAAAAGCTTTAAAGTGTGATTCTGCTCTCTCTGCCTTTGAAACTCTCCCCTCCTCTTTGGGGGTGATCCTATAGAAGCAGGATTCAAAGCTAGCAGAGAACTTGTCACTAGATTTCCTCTTTACCAGGAAGATAAAGCCCAGGGCCACGGTTCCTCCTGTCTGTAGAGCGGGACGGGAGGATGGATTCCGGCCAACAGAAGAAACAGTGGGGAAATTTCTTTCACTATGTTTCTACCATTTTTACAAAAATGAAGACACTAGTACTGCATAGGAATGCTTTGTCAGTGACTGAATCTGGGACGTGCTAATAGAAGGGAGAGCTGCTGTTTGTATACAGATATCTTGGTAATCAGTAATGATGTGAAAGCAAATACGGAAAAGTTCATGACAGTTAAATGGGAGTTTGTTGAAATATGATAATTCTTTGAATTGTGGCTGAGTCCGACAGGGACTTTTTAAGCAGGATTTCAGCCAACGTCTCAAAAAGTGCATATCAAGCAGCCTTGGGTTTTTAATTTAATTTATATTAACCAGACTACTTGGAGTTTTCAAATTGATTCACCACCACTGTTTGAACATTCTGTGAGAGAAGCAATGCATAATAAAGTAGCTAAAATTCTCCTTTCAGCATGCCTAATTAACTGTATTTTTGTCACAGGCAGTAGCAAAATATTGGAGAATATATATATGCATTCTGGATACTAGACAGCAAATTTTGGAGAAAAAAATGTTCTGACAATTTGAGTAAAATTCACGATTTGCCTATGATGACATCGAGTACCTTCTTTTCTCATGACAGTATATTCAAGCATTCTTCTTTTTCAATAATATCAATAGAATTATAAAAAGTTCTCATTTCTCATGTGTGGTCATGTTTGTGCTTAAATAAAAATGTTTCCATAGTAGTCTTGCAAATACTGACAAGATTCAAAAACATTCATGTTGCAGATAACTGCTGAATGGTGAACAATCTCAGCAAATATTATGTATGAGACGATGTTGCTTGAGCATTTTAGAAAAATAAACATATTTATAATGATCTGAAAATTATCTACATAGGAGATGAGTTAAACATTTAGAATAACATGCTTGCTGTGAATAATTTATCCAGTTTCAATATTTACTCTTGCATACACTAGAATCGAATTACTTATATCTATGCAACTGTAATTGTCAGAGTATTTCAATTCTATTTTCTGGCACAGGTTTCAGTATGACCTTGAGCAAGTTATACAGATTTTTTTGTGCATCAGTCCTGCCCTCTGCAAAACAGCAATGAAGAAACTGACAGAATTGTGGGGATGAAAAGCTTCTGATGCATACAAGTAAAGATATATCAGCAGGGACACTTAAGAAACCCATACGGAGCCTTTTAGCAAGATATTGAGCAGTATAGGGACTGGGATCACATTGCTGTTGTTTACACCTTATTAAGCAGGATAGTGCTGAACGGTGATCCATTGGTTTTGAAACCATCTCCCAAACCATCTCAAGGTGGGGGTGTACAATGAATCTGGCCTCAAGGCCTGTATTACGTGGTAGGACCAACCTCTCCATCCACAGGGTAGATACTACTATAGCAAAGATAAGGGTGACATTGTATTTTATTAGCTCATGTAATACAGTAATAATTATGCAGTTACAATTTTGTTCAAGCAGTAAGTACATTTGTTTCATCAGATTAAAAAAATTTCATATCTCATTCTTACAAACTTGTATTATCTCTTTCAGTTCAGCCTTCATTTTAACCTGTTGTGACTATGCAGCTTCTTAAGCAAAAGAAAAAGATGTGCTAAGAATGAAATCCTTGAGGCCTTTGTATTAACCTGCAGAAAAGGTCACTCGGTTTGTAAGAGAAACAAAACATATCCAAAAACCATGAAGAAAGGATCAGATGTCCACAAGCTGCAAACAAATGTAGCCTTACTTAAATCTGCACTAGGAGGTAGAGTTAAACAGGCACACTTGCCACTTTGTCTGCTCCTGCACACATCGCTTGGGCTGCAAGGAAATCGGTCCTGTGACAGATCATTTATATTAATACAATGCACCTGCCAAATTATTTATACACCATAACCATCAGTCTAGAGAAAGCACTCTCTGATAACTTCATTGGTAGAGAGGAGAGGCATCGCTGGGAGGAAGGGATGTTTAAATAGCGCAGGTTTTTGATCTCAGATATACTATTGTAAATACAGAGTGATGCCATCGAAGCCTGTAGACTTAGTCTGGATTCACACCAGTGAATGTGACTGACAGAAGCAAAAGCACAAAATTGCAGCACAAAGTGATAAGTCACTGATAAGAAAAGTGAAGAGAAAAATACAAGTTACTGTTAGATTAATCTGCTATGCTGTGTGTTTCTCCTGGAACTGCTGAGCTTCTCTAGCATGCTTTTTTTGGATGTAATTAGTGATTTTTTCATCTCTAAGTTACCGAGTATTCCCAAAATTAGAAAACCTAAACAAAATTACAGTTTAAACCAAAACGTTTTCAGAAATACTGAAGAAATACAAATACTTTGGTACATTTTAATTTCTTTGATTAATATTCAGATAGTTTGGTTATTAAACAGCTTTTATGTCATATGCCCCGTTTTAGAGGGGTTACCCATAGTCAATTGTCAGTCCTTAATAGTAATGGACTTCAGAACCGCTCCACACAATGTCCTTCAAAATTTGTATCTTAATCTCAGCATTTTGAAATTTAGCGGGCTCATGTTTGGTTCCTTAAAGAGAGAGAAGTTCAGTGCTAACACAAAGAGGTATTTAGGGGAAGCACTACATTTTAATGAGCATAGAACATGTAATTTAGTGTGTGTTTGATCTGAAAGTCCTTAAAGTTTATTGTTTTTTTTTCAGCTGTTTGGCCCAACTTCAGATCAGGCCCTCTGTTATTGTATCTGGGTTATCATTACCCCATCACATCTGATTTTGTAAGGATCACATGCTAATGTATGATGCACTTTCTTCACACTTCAATCAACCTTCACATGCGTCCGCATTATTGTTTTAGCTTCCTTAGTTTGAACTGTGTTTTATGAAAGTATATGTACCTTCAAACCAGAAGGAGCCTGTAAAATTACTCACTATACCAAAACAGTTAATCAGTACTTAATTAACACATTCAGGGACCAATTTTTTTCCAACCCAGCAATGTACCATTTTTTCAAACTAATGTTGCATAACAGAAAATTATCTTGCACTTCAAGAAATACAGAGAGGCTGACAACGCAGTTAGTATACAGTTTTCCAGGATGCACATCTTGAATAACTACCTAAGTGCTAGCATTCTCTTTTTCCCTTTTAAGTAGAAATTGGTAGACATATCTAGTTTATAATATATAAATAACATAAACAAAAAATGAACTATTCTCAAAACAAGAGAAGGAAACAGGAAAAATATCTGTGTAACACACATATATTCAAAGGAAAGATTTATCAGTAATGTACCTACTCCTATCAAAGGAAAGACTGTCTGTCATGCTAATACGCTTTGCTTTACACCCACTTTGCCCTGCCTGCTTCAAAACATGACCTGTGGTCTCTGATTGTTTTTGTGTCATACCATTGAAATATTCTGATCTTCCAGTGTACAATATCTCCATTGAAATTTTCTTAACAGACAGAACTGCTAGAGATATCACTAAGTAAAGAGTTTTCTAGCGTTATTGTTTTTAACCAGCAAGAGTTGTACACTGAAAATGTATGCTAAAAAAATCCAAGTTGTGTTGTGAAAAAACCCACAAAATAGCATACACCCCAAAGGACTTCATAAACTGTAAACTCTTGCTCATTTTGTGAGCAAAATGAAATTGGGATGACAGGGGTCACCCAGAAAATACTGAATGAGGACATCATAAGGAACATCACAAGGCAGAGGCAGAGCAACAGGGTTTGCACTTGACCAAGTCAGAAGAGGAAAACCAGAACTGAATGTGAGGTAAAAGATATCAATGAGAACGTAAGTTGGGAAAAAAAAAAAAAAAACACAACAAAAAACGGTGGAAAATGAACGCTTAACAGAGGCAACTGATGAACACCGTCTGGAGTGAATGGCTGACGCCTGAAAGCTCCTCCAAGGCACTGAACCACCAGGTCTGCAGCCTTGCACAGGGAGCAGATCCACAGAGCTGGTGGGCCAGGGCTACAGAACTCCACGCTGCCCTCAACTCCACGTGGAGCCGCTACAGGGTGTGGTGAAGCTCATCCTGCTTTCATGTCCACTGCCTCCTAATTTTCTCTTAAAGAAGATGAATAAGCATCAACATACTTTTGAAAACCTACCTGAGGAACAAAAGGGATTATCTTTAGCATATGATACTCCCCCATTGTTACTAACAATTACATTTGTGTGTTGTGATAAGAATTTAGCCTTCAGTGTGCATATTATAATTTTCCTCCTGCTTCCCCTGATTCTTTTCTTGGCCTTATGCTCAACTTCTAACATGTTTTCACAATGCAAAGACACTTCAAGTAGTTTGAGCAATGCCTGCTTAAAAGTTGGATGTCCTCACACAGAAGATATCACTGCACATTTATAGACTATACAGTTATAATCCTGTACAGTTATTTTAACCTAAATAAGACACAGTTAACACTTGTTATTATAATCAGAGTAGAATAACTATATCAGTTGTGGGAAAGAGTTGTGGGACATCTTTATGATTTTTCTATAATCTATGGAAAAAATTGCCAGGTTAGACAGAGCAGTAGGTTCTCAGTTTTTCTTCAGCTGTGAAATCTGCAACTATTTTAGACTTTGAGAAGGACTAGAGCAGACAGAGGGTTGTCTCTGTTTTCCAGTTGTCTAATAAAAGGTATTAACTCTATAACTTTTACTCGCCTCTCACTCCAAACCACTACTTCCTTAGTAAAGCTCATTTCATTCAGAAATAGTTCATTCATTCCCTCATGCCTTCATTCAGTTATTTCATTCAGAATTCTGAAAGACTGTTTTCAGGTAAAAAAAGTAGCTCAGTATCTTATGTCCCTGCCCCACAAAGGGACAGAGGGCGGGACAGACATCAGACAGAGGGGAAGGTGTGTGCTACTTTTCACAGCTCAAAACCCCCAGTTTCCCTGTTCATAGTCCCTTAATTTGTGTTTGTAACAATAGCCGCGGTATGCCTTTGTGTTCCCAATGTGGATTTAACATAGTGTCTTGAGCAGACATACCAATGGACAAGGGGTTGCCTGTGTGGGTTTTTGTTGTTTGTTTTCTTTTTTTTCACAGAATGTTTGGGGTTGGAAGGGACCTCTGTGGGTCATCTAGTCCAACCCCCCTGTCAAAGCAGGGTCTCCAATAGCAATAGTTATTGCTAAACTATGGGTCAGCTTTGAATTTTGAAAGTTATTCCCTTAAGAGGGAATTATTTATACATTATTTTTTTCACTGAAAAGATCATCATTTTAATGTTATTTGATATGCATTAATTTGTCTTCAGTATTCAGAGAAGAAATTCTGATATTAGGATTTTTTGAAAAATCACAGAATTCTGTTGTCATGGTGCCACATATTTTCCTGTCTAGAACTTATCCTTATGAAAGCATGAAAATTGCAGGAAAATTGTTTGCTTTATCTGTATTTGGAGAAATGTTAATAAACTCATTAGATTTATTGGGCCATTATCATTATTAAATAGGAAAAAAACCTGCAAATTATCTAATCTATGGGGGACATTAGTTTTGTGTTAGAGTTTGGGTTTGTGGTGGGGTTTTTTAATCCATATGACAGCTTCTTGAATTGATCTTATGCCTGTCCAAATAATTCACCACATAAATTGCACTAAAAGAATAACAACCAAATAGTTTTTCCTAATACAAAAACATTACTGGTGATATGGAAGGCTGAACTACACTATCTGATGAATAGTTTATCATCCTAGTCATCTTCATTTTTGTATACCTAATACAACAGTACCCTCAATGAGCTCTAATTAAATGTTACTGCAGCTTGATGAAACACTGCTTACTGAAATGAAATCCAGATCAGCATGTTGGTTAATTTCTAATCATTTACCCTATAACAGTAAAATACAGTTTGCAGTCTCTTCACTTGCTAATCATGAGGGTGTCATTACACAGTCTCTGCTGTCTACCTTCAGAAATAATCACTGTAAGAATTACTCAAAATTTAACTACAAATAGTTGCCCAAAGAAGAGTTCCAATCTGCTACTCTAAATTTAATTAAGTGCATATTTAGTTTTGGGGTTATTTTTTCCCCTGATTAAGTTCTTGTTGCAGGCTGGGAACAGTTTAAATAGGTTTCAGTATGAAATTAAAGAATGCAGCTTAGCGTAAATGTGTGGGTGTCTCTGTGTATGCCTGCTTCATGAGCAAAGAAAAGGGAATTGCAACAGCATCTCATTTCCCTATATACTAGTAAGGATAATCAGAAAATAGGCAATACAGGAGGCATTGGTAAAAATGCTCTACATATTGAGATGAGTGGAACTAGAAAACTCATTAAAACTTGTATAAACACCACACTAAAGAAATGTTTTCTGCTTACCTATGGAATCAGAGTGATGAAAAGAGTGATCAGTGTACGGAAATTCAGTGGCAAGGTCAGAGGAAACGCCCAAAGAGATGCAGCTGTTCTGACCACTAAACTTTCCATTATAAAATCCCCTTCAGTTTCTTGCAACATCAAAATACTTTGTTTCTCTTTTGGAAGATTTTCTTAGCGACATCTCTGCAAGATCTTGTGCCTCGGCTGGCAAAAGGGTCTTTCAAGCATCTAATGACTCAGCTCTTGCTTAACATGCATGAAAGCATAAGGGAGCAATAAAAATGAGAAGGTTTAAGATGTTTTTTTCTGTTACTGGCCCCTTTCTGTGCAGTAATACCTTCTGACCCAGAAGGAGAGTTGGATTCTTTCAATAAGGAAGACAAGTATAATTCTGGTTTCCACTAATAAGAGCTCCCTCTTTAGCAGTTCTGGTGGTGAGGAATGACATTGTGAGGACAGTGATCATACACATAATTATATGATTTTAACACTCTGTGTACAAAGGGAAGTGCTAAATCCAAGCTTTTTATGTAGTGTAAATAAATTGAAAATATGTCTCCTTATATTTCTAGACCCTCTGCTCAGACCAAAGCCTGCCTTGCTTGCCAAATTTTAAATACCTGTCAGTATGAAGTATCTTCTGAGGCATTGACTGATGTTTTTTCTCCAGTGAACAGAATTTTTTGCCGTCTACTTACTTAGGTGCCAAACTGAAAATTTGTTAATAAATTTCTATTACTGCCAACTTCCTCTAACTCCTTCTGTTTCAGCAAAATTGGATCTCAGAGGAGATACATATCTGTATCTCCTTCGTGTCTCAATACTAATTAAGTAATATGGACTTAATTAAGCAGAAGGCAGGCTCTGCAAATATGTAATGTATAAGTAGGTAGCATCAACTTCCTTATTCCCGTGATTTATAGATTACTACCACATAACATTTGCTAGATCACTATCGTTGTACTTGCCACACTGTTCAGCTTACCCTACTATGTGATTTGGAATGTTTTGAAGTTGCAGCAATTACTAAAACAACAAAAAAGAATTGCTACTGAAAAAGACAGGCACCATTGTAACATTGTCTTACTAAGGCTGCTGTAATTCCCAGTACAAATAAACAAAACTTCTCAAGCAGGAGCAATGCAAGCCTGTCCTTCACCTGCCTGAACTCGGTCTCACACAGAAAGTAGCGTGTGGGCTAACAGTATGAACAAGCCAGCTCACACAGAAGGCGAAGCTAGGTGTAAACCTTGCTCTCCGTTTAGCATTTTAGATCTCTGAAGAACAGAGGCATTATTAAGATCTGCTGATGGCCTGTGCCATGTTAGCCTTGAAAATACGTCAGTGGCAATAGGGTAAAAAGAAGCCCTGATGTTGTTAGCACATTTTGTTTTGATATTTTTTCCTGAGAATATTAAGCATCTAAAATGTCATAAACAAGTCTGAGAAAACAAAATTCAGTATTCCCTGTGCTGAAGGCAAGAGGATGTGCTAAAATAATTTGGGATGTAATTGCTCTTTTTTGGAAGCTTTCAGCAAGAAATTGTGATAACACATGAATGACGTTAGGCTACACTTGCTGCATTAGCTTCAGGTTGGTCTTAGATTTACTTCAACGCTCTTTTGCCCCACAAGTTTTCTTTTACTCTTCTTTTGTGAGCTGAGAGGAAAGAACAAAGCTGGAAGAAGGATTATGCTAATGCAAAGATTTCCAATGTGGAACAAATGAAGTCATTTAAGCTGCATCTTACCTGCCGGAAACACAGTGGCAACTCCTCTTGAAATGAGTCCCTTGTTTGTTCTGGGTTTGTGGGCTGGGGCGAAGCCACAGCATGATGCAGGCAGGTTCCCGAGCTGCAGACCCACCGGGCACTTCCCCTGCTGCCTGTAGAGAGGCAAAGAGAAATCACATCGCTGTGTGAAATACTGAATTTTATCTGCTTAACTTGGCAAAGGAGCAAACGTGTTCAGTTATAATTTGTGATCAATAAGGTGATACTGCTTACAGATCAGTGAGTACGACTTCTTATGTAGACTACTTGGTTAAATAGGGCCCAAGTACTCACTGGAGCTCTTAGGTACTGTTGTATTCATTACTAAACAGATCAAAGTGCCCAAATACATTCTTTTTATATGTGCATTTCCTAGCATCTAATGGAACTGTATTGGTTAATACTTCAGAGTTAAATTCTTATTAGCTACTTTAATTACTTTCATTTCACTTAAAACAGAACCCATTAAAATCTTATTGTGTTACTAGGTGTATTGACTATGGACAGTAATGTAGTATCCTTATTCTTCACTGCTCACCCAAAATAGTCATAGGCTGTACATTTATCCTCATTAAAAATATCATATCTTTAATTTTTATTTCTGAGCAGCACATGTCATCGAACCTTTATAACTGAGTGGTTTCTAAACATGAACACACCTACAATGTAGTTCATTTATGTCAAGTCAACCTCTTGAACTTGAATTTTCTCAGCATGTATTTCTAAAAAGTGGAAAGATCTCCATAGCATCACCATCTACAATACTACTACTAATTAGTAGAATATTAATAATAATAACAACTTTACAACATTTTATCTAGCATCCTCATATCAAAATATTTTTTCAGTGGAAATTTAACCAGGAAAGAAAATGAAATGCTGGAGTATATATGCGTTGCACATTAGCAACTTTTTAAATAAATTCTGTTGTTGTTTCTTTAATCTTCAAATTTAACACATAATGTCAGATCTTCACTTGGTGTAAATATGTACAGGAGCATTCAATTAACAAAGTTGTGATGATACTCAGTTTGAGAGTATTTGATCAAAAGTATTTTCAATCAAAAGTATTTTCAAGATTTGGAAAAGGAGATTTTTTTCTTATATTTTTCTCCTCAGCATCAATATGAAAGTATTTGTAATGAGAAATCAAATCATAAAGATTCTGACATTCACAAGACAAGCTTATGCACACAACAGAACACACATATGGATGAAAAATGTATCGTTAACTCAGTGCACCTCTCTATAGTTCAAGAGAGGAGATCTGTGGTGCGACAGGGTTAAACTCTGCAAGATACAGAGCTCTTGAGTTAGTTTGACACAGATTGCTTTAAACATGTCAATATCCTCATTGCATTCTCTATTTCAAACAATAAGAGAATGGGTGCAAAATTAGACAAGATTTATGGAGATGTCATAGTACTATAAAAATGCAGATAATATGAAATTTCTGATGAAGTATTTTTTCATCTCATGAATCCTACTATGATTATGAAAAAAGCTTCATTTGTATCTCAATTTCTCAAAAGTGCATGTACTCTCCTAAAGTTAAAAAATTGAAAGACATAGATGCATGCAGTGCACGTACTAACACTAATCAGCTATGGCAACCTTGCACCTCTGGAGCTACTGAAAGCTGATCACTGATTAGCTTCACGCAGCTTTTTGAGTACCTTAATGTTGCCTTTTCCACATTTTCTGTGCTTTAGCGTAACCTGACATACCTACAGGTAAAGGCTTTAAGAGAATCAATGGGAGTTTAGAAAAGGGATTGGTGGTATTGTGCTTCATCAAACTAACCTGGCACTGCTTGGGGGTCAAGCAGTCTTGAAAGATTCCTTTTTGGTTTTTTGCTTTCTGGGAAGAAGGATACATTGCTACAACATGTGTGAAGGACTCAGTTGTGGGTGTGTTTTTCCCCTCTGCTTTAAAACAAGTAGCCTCATCTATTTTTTGCAGTTGTCATATCAACACGTCCTAACCTTTCAATAAGCGATCTGAATTTTGAAGCTAGCTGACCCTATATGTTTTTCATATAACTGCTCCTAAAGAGGTATATATTTAAACATGAATTGCTACCTCTAGACACCTATATGAATAATACATCTGTCCTCAGGCTTAAATAGTAATAAAGATATAATGGCTTAAAGGATTTCTGTTTTATTCTACTGTTTAAGAATAGCAGTGGTATGTGTTATCAAAAATATAAAAACTATAATTTAATCCAGAGAACACTAAAAGGTAATTCAATTATAAAGGTGCTTACTATCTATTAGCATTCTGGGGCCTTCTCCAGTCCCCACTGACTTGAATCAGGCTCCTATACAACAATAACTATAATAGTCCTACACTGCAGCTGACAAATGAAATGTGCTTCAGGGTAGCAGGTACCAAAAGAAATCTAATGGCTGCTTATGGCTTGATGGGAGAGGAGGTGATAGGACTTTCTTGCAAACAGATGTCAATAGCAAACCTCACTCCATCAACAGGCACTAATTGACAACCTTTCTGACAGCTGCGCTCCTTTAAAAGGCATCCCTGCAGTCGAGGATGGACACACAGAAGATTTATCTAAAAGTTGTCAGTGTGACAGTTTTCATGACAACCCACCAAAATGAAGAAAAAGCATGTACAGAGTTCTCTAAATCCACCTCTAAAACAAATAATTGAAAATCAGCTATTCATATGCCATTTGAACTATATCTTTATTTAATCTAGGTATTCTTCCACGAGGTGGCTATGACCAGAGCTTGCTAATTTCCATCTGTTGTGCATGACACAATCTAGGGGCAGTGAGTACAGGAGTAGGTAGTGAGGCAGAATATGTGTATCTCATATCTGCACAAACTGAGGACGGTCAGAGGCCAGACTTTAAATGGCCTCATGCTAACATTTTCAATAAGGCTTAAGGAAGTCGGGTGTTTGCTTTCACTGGGAACTGTGTGTCAGAGTCCTTTGGGCTTCTCTAGAAAGCTCAGCTTATATTAAACAGAAAAAGCTTAGGCATTAATCTTCTCAGGGTTGGTGTTTCACTAGTCCAGTTTATTTTGACAGGCTGCCTGCATAGAAAGTGGTTCCTTAGATTTAGGCCTGGATTTCCAAAAGGGATCTCAATTTGTATTCTCAGTGTCAGCAGGCCCCTATTAATAGCATTTGTGTTTTTTTCAGTCCAGGCTCTTAACAAATGCTGAGTTCCCTGCTTTGGATATACTGGACTGTTATAATACAAATCATTAAAGTTTTTTTTTAAAATCACTACAAAGACTACTTGAATTCATGGGAATACTAAGATCTGTTCTAATGGCTCAAATACATGTTAGTTTAATAAACAAGCAATCACATTTTTGACTGAGTGAAACACTACAAAAATTTCTTCTACTGCTTCATTTTCAGACTCCAGAATTCTTTGTTACAGCACCAAACTACACACCTTCTCACTGCTGGAAAATAATCACCTTGGATTTCACTTGCTGATCAAAACGAAACACTAAGAATTCTCCACACCAGACAAAACCAGACCGCTCCTCCATTACCCCTCCATTCTGCATCAGCCTCTCCTGGCTGATATAAATAGTGAAATAAAGGCATGCTGGTGGATGTTTTCCCTTACATTTGGACAAGACAATTTTGTACCAGCTAAGTGATTATCTCTGAAGACTGAGAAAGGAAAGGATCCCATGACAGATGAAGTATTACTGTATAATACAGTGTAAGCAAAGTATTCCAAAGTCATTTCAAGGGAGGGAGAAAAAAGGGAACAGAAGGCTGGATACATTCAGAAAGACACAGGTAATACGTGAAGAGAGAATAAGTGTAAGAAAAGGAAGCTGGAATTTGGAAGTAGTGCAGGTGCAGGCAGGTGCTGCTGTGCCACGGGGATGGTGAAAGGAATGGATAGGTTAACGGCAGACAGGAAGGTTTTGGTGAGATCCCAGGAGGTAAAGTGATTCAGTGTCACAAGGAAGGAAAAAAGGAAAATAGTTCCAAACGGGTAAGTGAAGAGCTTTCCATGGGGAGATGGAGGGTTGCAGAGCACTGAACAGATTGGAAAAAATGGAATAACTGGATGAATCATGGATTTGAAAGTTAAAATTCTACAACTTCTGACAGCATGGTTCTACTTTGAAAAATGGCTATGTAAATGATACTTTTTGCCTCAACAGATCAACAAACAACACTTGTTCCATGCTAGACCTACTGAGTTGAAGATGAACCCTCCCCCTCACAAGATTTTCTTGTCTTTCTTTTAAAAAAAGTAACATTTATCCTTTTTAACAAAACTTGATTGTACCCATGCCAGGAAGAAGAAAACAAAAGCCAGACTTTCATTTTTATATAATATTGGCCTCGTGGTGCTACTAAGATCAAACTATACTTTGCTTTTAAGGAGTCCTGCCAGACACAGTTCATGGGGAGATGCAGACTTTGCTGCCTTTTTGGTGCCCCTTTGGAACATCCATAAAAATACTAATTCTCAGATTCAGTCCTCAGTTTTTGAACATCCCTGTTCTCAGTCCTTCTGTGCTCCCTGGCACTGCTGCCTAGAGAGTGAGGGAAACAATTCACAGCCACGCAGCAGAAGATTCAGTCTTGTTACTGACATCTGTGCAAGCCACATCTGTGCATGACACATGGTACAAACCAACTAAAAAGCATTGCCAGTGTAACACAGATGGCTTTCAATTTAAACTTGCAATTTAAGAGCAATGGTTGATACTTAAACTCTAAAAACTAGCTTTTCAAGATGTCCTTTAATGACTCTCTGATCAAGAAGAAAGAGAAATGTGGCCAGCAAAGCTAAGATCAAGTTTCCCAGCAGACATAGTCTGAGCATAACCCATAGATGTAGTATCAGCGCTGCCCATACATAGTCACATCCCAGTTAGAGAGGTTATACTACACCAATACATCAGTCCAGAGATAAGAGCACATTCTGCAGAAAGTGATGCAAAAGCTCTTGTTTTGGACAATCAACAGCACTGAATGTTTTAGTGGTATACATAAGTCTATCGAAACCTAATCTCTGACTCTGAACTGATGTACCTATGTTTAATAAGACCCTGTTGATAAGACAGATGATTTTCTGCCAGGAAAACATACCTGGCACCCTTGTATCGCCTCCCAAGAGAATCCATCTCCCTCTTCCTGCTGGCAGGAAGTGGGGCTGAGATGGAAATAAGGGGAAAACAGAAGTACCTGCAGAACTAATTTATCAACAAACATTTCTGTAGTTTCATCAGTATGGTTTTAGCTGCTTGTCTTCCTGCAGTAAATGGTCACCTCCAGTCTAACATGGAGCAGTGCTTTGAAGTACTGAAAGTCAAAGCAGTTTGACTGGCAACATGTGGCGTAGCAAGAAGATGCCCTCGAGAAGACAGAACCTGCCTACCAAGCTAAGGAATATTTAAAGTGCCTCTGAAATAGCCTAGGAAACCTGATTTCTTAAATCCTTCATGGGGTATTTGGGTTTGGTTTTTTTTCCAAAATAAATTATTTGTCATTGTATTCCCTGAAATAACTAATCCATTTCACAATTTCTCTCAGGCAATCTGACAGCTTTTGCATTCAGGTAGTGCATTGTGAAGTCCAGGAAAAAACACTAACAGCAAATTTGTCCTTCTTACACCACCAGCTGAGGGGAAGTCGGCTTTTGGACATGGTGAATAGGATGAGATGATCTAGGTGCAAATGCTGAGCAATTCCTGACATTCGTTATTGATCACACTAAAAATAGGTCCCCTTAATTTGTGCATATCACGTATTCTTTCAGTTTTGAGAATGTTCATCACGGTTTTTTTCTGATTTCATTTAGCAGCTGTTTGTTCTTTATTTCTATGACATAAACAGCTGATTATATGTTCACAGTTATTACTTATATGTTTTAACGGAGAAGAAGTAGCCAAGAGTTTTAGTCACTCAGCAGAACTTCTTCCAATTATGAATAAAGACAAACCATATTTCTCAGAGTACTTTGGTCTTCTAGCATCATTGCTATGTTCTTATTTGATAATTCCTATTTTTCATTACTGTGTTGTCATAGGCTTCGTTGTCAGCATTGTACAGGACACCATTTTTTCCATATTAGAGTTCTGTTGTGCTGATCATCAATGACACCCTGCAGCAGATCCTGCAGAAATGTTAAGGGATTATTTGGCAATACACTGAGTTTTATTCATAGTAGTTTGTCTTTATTTATTTCCAGAATCATGTGATTCTGAGTATCCTGACAAGGATGAACGGATATCCTTCCACTATACTATGAATATCTGCACAGTCACTCCAACTGATCTGATTTAGGGTTTTACCATTTAAAAAAACAATCTTCACTGATGTCAATAAAATTGATAAAGGAATTCAGAATAATTTCATCTAACAGTCTGCAAATAGACTTGTCCAGGCTCTGTGCCCACATATTTTCACGAAAAAGCTTATCTGAGACTAGGCAGCTCATGCTGACTCCCCATCAGGCAACAATCTCAATTTACCTTTCGGCCAAAGTCATGTTCCAGTTCCACTTAAGTAAGGAGTTCTCTATTAACTCCCCTAAAAATTTTTTACAGTAAATGCACAATTTGAATAGGTTAAGAAAATATTTTATATTAATACCAGAGTTATCACCATATCTGAGGTAGGGAATAGACAATTTTAAAAAGAATTCCACCACAGACTGTTTTTTCTCAGAAGACATGGATAGAAAAGATGATCTAATTAATACTTCCCATCTTATCTCTGAAATAATTTCACATTCAGATTTGGACTTTTATAGATTTCTTTACTACAACAAATGGAATAGTAAGCTATATTTCAGTCTGAACTTTTTTTCAAGATTCAGATTCCATTATGTTTTCAGAAACTTGTTACTCCAGTTCCTCGTGTTCGGACATCTAAATTCCATTATATTGCTTCTGCTGCTTGGTTGGGTAAAGTGAAGTTTACTGAAAAAGAGGCAACACTCCTTCAGTGAATAATGAATCCTAGTATTTACATGGGAAGGGTTCTTACCCACACACGAAAGATTACATTTGCATTAAAAAAACATTGCATGAATGTTCATGACAAAGCAAGCGAAAAAGATTACGAACATGGACAAGTTGAAAAGCAAAAAACAATTTCTTTAAAAACCCGTTTTAAATAGGTTTTCCATTTTTAGTGTTGGTGCAGAACTCTGTGGCTGCCTCATTAAACAAAAGTGTAAAAGTGTATAAAAAGGTAGGTCTTATAAAGAGGGTAAGATTTACAACACTGTTCCCATGGGGATCTCATAGGGAGACACACTTTTCACAAGGTAATTACAATCACTAAGCAGTTGCAGACACTAGGGTATTTATGGCTTGTTTGATTAGCATCTTTTGATATTCCATATACACATGGATTTATAATAAAAAGTTTAAGGTGTACTAATGAACTGCATATATGACTTGCACTGATATTTTTTCTGTGTTCTGTGAAGAGATGTTACCAAACGGAAGAAAAGTGTTAAGCGTCACAGCATCCCTGGAGAATGGTGCAAGTAAGAGAATGCATTATTTGTCAGCAGCATCTAGGGCATCTAAAATAGCAGGGGGAACACTAGCTGGAGCTTAACATTCAATTTGCTGTGCAGAATTAGAGCTCAGGGTGAAAACAAGAGGGTGTCACAAGTGTTCGAAAATATCTGTGGAAAATTTTACTTGTTTCACGTGAGGCTCCGCAGTTTAAAATGGCATTGCTCTTTCTCCAGATTTCTCCCCAGTGTTAGGGTACGTAATTTCGTACATAGTCTGTCAAGCGCAGGCTGCCCATTACCACATGATAAGTAAACACTTATCTTCCATATATCCTTGTCATCTATCTTGGAATATAACACAAGTTAATAAATATGAATAAATAAAGTTCTACAAATATCGCATGTAATCCAATATACGTGAAACTCTCTAAATATTTGAAATTAAAGATTTTCCAGTCTTTTCTGCTTAAAAATAATCTACATTTCGTGATGTAATACAGGATAACAGAAACATTATCAATCCTGTTTTCGAAGAGGCTGAGGGAGCTGGGCTTGTTTAGCCTGAAGAAGAGAAGGATGCGAGGGGACCTTATAAATGCTTACAAATATCTGAAGGGTGGATGTCAGGAGGATGGGGCCAAGCTCTTTTCAGTGGTGCCCAGTGACAGGACAAGGGGCAATGGGCACAAACTGAAGCA
>Ga0065711_1000950_pt1 | contig 51472 bp, 33 predicted proteins | sample Hoacrofraction12_FD_59098 | JGI IMG/M metagenome (GOLD analysis project Ga0065711, IMG submission 59098) | Hoatzin crop microbial communities from Cojedes, Venezuela - Epithelial fraction 12 v2 (version 2) | ecosystem: Host-associated > Birds > Digestive system > Esophagus > Crop | place... | reverse complement strand
ATGGGGGGGGGGGGTGTTGTGTTGCAAAGGAACTGAGAGGCCACAAGAGCCTTTTTTATTTAGTGCTGGAATGACCACCGTGGAAGGGCACACTCACTGCTGGTGACATGCCAAGGAGAAGGATGATAAACTAGGAAGGGTTCAAAAAAGAATGAAAGAATGATCTAAGAACAGGATGACTGACCTGGGAAACAAATTCAAGGAGTTCGGTTTGTTCAACTAGTCAAAGAAAAGCCTATTAGGTAGTTGGATTGCGGTCTGTTAACTCCCTATATTGGGAAAGCAGATCATGTAACAAAGGGATCTTTAATCTGCCAGACAAATGATGTAACAAGATCAAAGAAAAGCTGGAGTTACATGAATTCAGGCCAGACAAAGTGTGGCTTTTTAACAGCAGATGGGTAATTGAGAACAATTAATTCTGGCACATGGTAAATTCCCAGCCTCTGCAGATTTTAAAATGTAGAAATCTTAAATATGTGATATTTGTCTCTAAGTTTTGGTCTGTCACAGCCACGATTTTTTCATTTAAAAGGAGTTACATGTAGAAAAATCTTATGGTCTTCAGATCTTATAGTGTTAAGGAGCCTAATTTATTCACTCTTCTAACATTTTTAGAGGCTGTTCTGTGTACTGTCTCGTGTTGGAGGCTTTAAAGTTCATTCCCGAAATACCTGTATCCTCCTCCATGGTCTGATGGTCTTTGAAAAACCTCCCTAGTGGAATCTGTGTTAGAAATGTAAGGCATCATATATCCAGTTTATTTAGATAATTAATTGTGGTCAATTAAATGTAAATTACAACACTTTAAAGTCTGTTTTCCAGACACCAGATATTTCTTACCACACATACAGGCTCTGGGAGTGTAACACTGACAGTACCTATTATACTGTCAACTCTGTTAGTAAATATAACCTAATAAGTATAATACATTAAGTGAATCATATGAAAGATTAATTTCATTTGATGACTTAATTACTGATTTGTAATTTAAATTCTGCAAGCTTTGCCTAATTTTTCCTTGTCTTGTCTTTTAATTAATTTAATTTAAAATCAACTCATAACATCATCCTTTGCTGGATCATTTTGTTAAGCATGAAATCGTAAAGAGCCCTGTTGATGGGTTTTGGGAGGAAGATGTATTAACAGATTTTATAGAGCCTGAGGTTCAAAGGAGCTGCTCAGCCATCCTGTTGTGTCTCTGGTGCATTTAATGCCCTTAAATTCCACCCACTTACCTCGCTGTCTAGACCAGTTAGTTTGATTAGTACATTTTTATCCACAGGAGACTAAACATTTGTGTGCCATAGAGTCTCACCTGTTTGATAAAGCCAGTCTGACGCATTCCATTTCTTAGCTTTGTCCCTGGAAACAGCTACATTTAAGTTACTGTGAGAATTCTTTTTTTAGCATTTGTACAACAGAAACCAAGCAGAGGTAGGTTAACTCTCTTTGTTATCGATGTCAAAGTGATAGTCGCATAATGAAAATCTGCTAAAAGACGTTCCACCCATCTATACCGAGGGATCTATTGACTCAGCAGGAGAAGATGATCAACAGATATTGAGGACAGGTGAAACAGCTCTACATACTCTGTCCTAAAAGCATCATTTTATGTTCTATTTTCAAGACTCATTTTCTGAAATACAGATGTTCTCATGCCCATGTTCTGTCAGCCAGACACTATTTGGTTTTGTATTTCCCATTCCTGCCAAGTACTAAGGCTACATTATCATGACAGCTTGACTTTTCCATAGCAAAAGTCCTGGAATCAAGTCTACTTCTCACACCCTAGTCTAAGTCGCAAAAATATTGTCAGGGCCCTGAGGGCAGTAAAAGGCTCTAGTGGCCCTGACCGCCTTCGCCAGCATCACTTACGAGGAGCAGTGGGACGAGCAGTGGGACGAGCCCTGGCTGCCGAGGCCCCTTCACTGCTGGCTGCGTTATCGTGCTTGGGTATTCACCTCCCATCTCTGAGGGAGCAGCCAGTGACTCCTGCAGCCAACCCCAACACATATTCTGTTTCCCCGATCACCCGAAGTTTAGGTAGATAAATAGGAAAGTAAAATCTGGATAAAGCACAAGCCAACGTTCCTGAGCCATAATGTATTTACTTATGCCAGATACTTAATTATTTTTCCATATTACCTTGTATTTTAAAGGCTTGGTTTTCTTCTGCTTGCTCTATTTTTCATTGCTAAAACTTTGATATGACCTACAAAGCAGATTTCCTGATCTGAGTGCTTTGAGTTCTATCTGAGAGATGACAGTAGCAAGACTGAAGATCCAGCCTTGATTTAACTCTTTTCATTAGGACTTCCAGGATGAGGTTCACTGACATGGGTAGGTTCACAAAGAATAGGAATTTTGTAAAATCATTTTACCTGACAATAATCCAGATTTATATGGCACTTTCTTCAGAGGAATTCCAGAGCCTCCATGCAGGAGAAGACTAAATCAATTGATATGTTTACCCTCCATAGCACTCCATAAGTTTATCAGGGCTGATAAATGCCAAGGAGACATAAGAGCTGTTTAAGGCTAATAGAGCCACATATATTAGGTTAAGGGAGAGTTTGGTATGATATGGATTTGCTCTGGTTGCCTGCCAGGAAAAGGCTCTGGATCCAGTGACCTGAGAGGTCTTTCTGTTTTCTCTGTTTCTCAGATGCAGCTGTGGTTGTGAAATCAGCCACACAGATAAGGAACACTGCTGGCTCCATAAGTTTTATTTATTGCCCAATGCATAGTTTACTGTGGTTAATCAGCTCAGTACTATTAAAGCTTAAAAGTTTTGAAATCCTTGGTAAGAAGACAGGGCTGTTGTTAATCTTTCATGAGTGTAGGAATGCAGTCTCTGTAGTGAAGTGTTGCTGTTGAAAAACTCCATGATCATACAAATAATTTGTGCAGAATTCCATTATGACTTTTTAAAGTTAACTGTTGGAGGCTTAGTTATGATTGGGTGATCTGCATTCTTCAGTTGCATCCAGAGTCTTTCAAGCTAAGGAGGAATTTTAGTGGTGAATTCCAGTGTGGAGTCTGTAATTTGGCAGGCAGTTCCCTGGCAGTGAAAAAGGGGCATTTTGTGTGTTGAGGGGGTTGCTGTAGAAAACACCTTTGTTTCAGTCCTGTGATGCGGAAGTTGCTTCAGGAATTCTTAATGAGCATGTTGCTGTGGGGCTGAGGTGTAGTGGATATACCAACTTGAAATAAATTTTTGTGTCTTTCAGCTGTAATGCTGAAGTACCCTCAAACATGCTGCTCCAATCAACTTGTTTGGGTTATATTACCTTATATTGTGATGCTAATTCTATGTCTGTGCACTGAGATGAAATTATCTGTCTCCGCTAACTCAGATGGGGAAAAGATAAATCACTATATGTGAGGTCTGCAGAGCTCATGATCAGACCTTCTGCACAGACGTTATTAGCAGTGGTGTGACTATCGACACCACACTGGCCCAATGGGCAAATTATTAACCCGACTTCCACTTTCATTGCTGTGTTTCTGAAGTTAGTTACTTCCACACCAAAATGCTTGGCACTGTAGAAGAATCTATGCAGAGAATATGAGTTACACAGCACCGCTGTAGGAATCAACATGAGCAGTATGTATGTCAGTTAAACCCTGGAGTCACATTACAGTGCAGAAAACTATCAACATGAACACATGGCATAAAGCATGCAAGATTTCCTCTGTGTAACTTCTCTCTCTGACTTGGTCTGCCCCGTGCTACACTGCGTGCCATAGTCACCATTCAAGGCAAGGTCGTGTACTTAAATAATTTTTGTTACAATCCACTACAGGCAAAATCTTGCTCTATTTGTATATAGTAACTTAATCAGTATATTAACTAATAGTTGTTTCTTTTGATAGATGCCCTTAAAGTAAAATAAACTAGATTACCAAAGCAGTCTGTGGGACAGAATTTACGGAGACAGGGAGTGAGGAACATATATGCATTTGTCTATGATAACAGTAATGTATTTTAAATTGTTTCGGACGCAGCATAAAAGGATATATGATGTCTTCAACAGAAATCTATTTGACACATGAAAGTGAAAAAACAGGAGGAACTAGAAGTAGAACAGTTAATACTAATAAGCGCTGGGAGTTCATGTTTCAGGGAACGGAGAATTTCTTTGGTAGTTAGGAAATTTTGCCTGAGGGTGGTATGGTATTGCCAAGTCTGATCATTCAGAGATCACAAGGCAGGCTCTCAAATCATGAGATTGTTATAAATGATAAGACTTTATTTCTTTTTATTTGCCTCCTGTGCTTTCAAGGTGGAATCTGTTTGGTGTTCTAAAACTTTCCTTTATTGCTGTAAGGCCTAGTAATGTTTTGCTCTGAAACAAAGCAGAAGCAGAACTTGTGTTTAAATAATGAAGATAAGGCTTGCAAAAAAACCTCCTGCTGTTGCAGCACTCCTGATAACCTTTCAGGAATTGGCCACTCTGTTGTGGCTCCAGTCTGTAGGATGTCTTGCACAGCTCTCTAAGCAGTGTTCCCTCATGAAGGCAGAGGCAGTGGGTCCCAAGTAAATAGACTTCTGTGATCTGAGATGAATCCCAGTGGGCTCATGGCTGTGCAGATCGACAACTTGCAACTTTTTCCATTTCACATGTCTTATGAGACTAGCTCACGGCTCCACTCTGATCCCTGGAATACAACAGGAAATCATTGGTCCAGCTTTGCTAGTTTGACGCTCCTTGCTGTTCATTTGCTTCCTTTAAAGCATTTCAGTTTATCTGTAATGGTTAGACTGCTGCTGTGGCTGAACTATCTATGATTTTTCTAATGTAATTTTCTGAACTTGGATTTCCACTGAGAAGAATGTATTAAGTTTTGCAAAGGAAAGTTTGAACTACATTTTCAGATTTGCAAAAGAGTTTTCAAGATTTCCAACCAAACCCCAAGCCCCACTGGGATCTCCCATACTTTGAAAGCATCAGAGCATAGCTTCTTCCTATATGCGTGTTGTACTGCAGGATCTCTGACAGCCTCTAATCCTTCCAGACTTCACAGTGTGCTCTGAAAATTGCAATTTCATTTTCTTCTTTGAAACAAATTCTTATCATTTCTTGCATATGGTATTACAGCTGACAGTATGTAGTCCCAGCCTGAATACTAAGACTGTAGTGGTGTTTCTTGAGTTGTGCTACAGTGTAGAAATGACTTCAGCTGGACTCTAAAGGTAGGGGCCACCAACAGGAAATCTCGATTAATTTACAGATGTCAGTCAGTTAGGACCATGTTCTATGTTGACCACCAGCTGATTCACATTTTAACAAGCTATTGTTTTCCCAATTTGAATTCTATCATTTCTTGAATCATCAGTTTTCTCTAAGCTTCCCTGGGTGCCATTTGCAGTATTAATCATGCATTTTTTCTTTTACTTAACACATGTATTTACATAAGTGTAGAATTAGTTATGAGAAAGGAGAGAATTGGACTTCCAGCTGAATTGGAAAAATAAATTGTTGTTGGTTTGGGAAAACAGCTGCAGAGCAGGAATTCTGAAAACCACATGTAATGACTGAGATAACTGGGCAATGAAAGCGTGGTGCCAGTTAGGGTGATTACCACATGTTACTGGTACTTTCTGTGTTGGGTAGGAGAGGGCAATCAGGCAGTATCTAAAATGCCACTAGGCCGTATTCTGATTTCATGCCTAGGCTTACCAGCATGTCTGGCTATGGAATTATATCTAATTACTGTTCACATAAACAAAATCAGGATCAGCCCACTGTTTTCATTGGGAAGGTATTTGATGATTTCTGCCTTCTGCATTACAATGTAGGTTTTTTTCCTTGTTTGTTGGAAGGAACTGTAAATTAGCACATCGTTTTGATTTTAATCTTTGGCTGTTGCAGTGTTGGTTTAGAATCATAGAATTGTTTAAGTTGGAAAAGTTCCTTAAGATCATCAAGTCACACCATTAACCTAACACTGCCAATTCTACCACTAACCTGCCTCTGTAAGTGCCTCATCTACACACCTTTTAAATACCTCCAGGGATGGTGACTCAACCACTTCCCTGGGCAGCCTGTTGCAATGCTTGCTAAACCTTTCGGTGAAGAAATTTTTCCTAATATCAAATCTAAACTGCCTGTGACGCAACTTGAGGCCATTTCTTCTCTTTCTATCACTTGTTACCTGGGAGAAGAGACCAACACCAACCTCCTTTGAGGTAGTTGTAGAGAGCAATAAGGTCTGCCCTCAGCCTCCTCTGCTCCAGACTAAACAGCCCCAGTTCCCTCAGCCACTTCTCATTAGACTTGTTCTCCAGACCCTTCACCAGCCTCGTTGCCCTTCTCTGGACACGCTCCAGCACCTCAATGTCCTTTGTGTAGTGAGGGGCCCAAAACTGAACACAGTACTCCAGGTGCGGACTCACCAGTGCCGAGTACAGGGGCACGGTCACTGCCCTACTCCTGCTGCCCACACTGTTCCTGATACAAGCCAGGATGCCCTTGGCCTTCTTGGCCACCTGGGCACACTGCTGGCTCATGTTCAGCCGGCTGTCGACCAGTGCCCCCAGGGCCTTTTCTGCTGGGCAGCTTTCCAGCCGCTCCTCCCCAAGCCTGTAGCGTTGCATGGGGTTGCTATGACCCAGCTGCGGGACCTGGCACTTGGCCTTGTTGAACCTCATACAGTTGGCCTCAGCCCATCAATCCAGCCTGTCTAGATCCCTCTGCAGAGCCTTCCTACCCTCGAGCAGATCGACACTCCCACCCAGCTTGGGGTCATCTGCAAACTTACTGAGGGAGCACTTGCTCCCCTCTTTTCGTACAAAAGTCAGAGTAAGAAGTTAAAGAATGATATAAAGTCAGGGTGGAGTGGACCTCGAGAAATAATTTCCCTGTATCAGGACAAGCTTAATTCTGCTTAATGGCTTCTGACAACTGTGTGGCAATTTAAGACCAGTGTCTTGAAGCTCAAGAGGATGGGGGCTCTTATCTCCCCTTAAGTAGCTGCTTCCAGCATTCTCAGACTCGCCAGAGAAAAAAAACCTGCAAGAGTGCACCTCACACCCCTTGCCAGGGGGTTTGTTAAGTCTCCAAACCTGAAATTCAAAAGTAAAGGAACAGAGCTTGGCCTGGAAACCAAATGAGAGATTTCCCACTTCTGCCAGGTGGGCAAGCAAGGACACGTCCTGCTTGGAGGAGAGTCTTCTTTCCTGTGGCCACGCTGCCTTATGGCAGCAGTGACCTTTTAATTCATTGTGTGGACGTGCTTGCAGAGGGCCTTGAAGCTCATCACAGACTGCGTCCTACCAATGTCCTTCTCTTTGGAGAGAGATTCCTGCAAAGGAACACCTTGCCAAAGTAGGGTTCTGTTGCATGAGAACATTCGCAGAGAAATATGTGGGTTAATGACTGGTCATGTATGTTGCTCCTTGTTGGGAGATTTTCAAAGGACACTGAGTGCTGGGGAAGCAGGGCTCATTCCCATCCCGAGCCTCATCCCCTATTTCAATTTGCAAAGAGCAGGCTGAGGGCATGCACAAAGGCTCAGGATGCTCCTGCACCCTGCCTTTTGTGTGCTCTGTAGACAGAGCAGAACAGAATACCCAGTGTTTCTCCTGGAAACTATTGGCTCCTGTCAATCAGCTGTTTACAGACTGGATCTGTGGGAATGCTGGCTTTGTATGGGCAGAGTTGCTGGTGAAGACAGTCGGTGTAGTACTACATGTGTGAGCGTTGGCTGGCATCACCTCTGTTCTGTAAATATCCCTGTTGGGTAGTGGCACAGCATGCATTCTTTAATGTTTCCACACCAATTTTACTTGCTTTTTCTAATCAGATATTTACAAACAATCCTGCCGTGCTCTCTGGCATCATGAAGCGGCTCTCTGAAGGAAACCATTAATTTTCTGCTGTACAGCATCGGCTGATTAGATGCTTTGTGGAGGAAGAACTCATATGAAAGCACAGAAATTAAAACAGCAATACTCCTGCCAAGCACTCTAGCCTGTTGCTGTATGTTGCTTTCATTCATCAGCTGGTTTTATTCATTGGTCTGAAGTGATGCTACTGAGTGAATCTTATCAGAGAACTACACAGACAGTGAAGCAGTGCTTAGGAGCACAGGAGCTTGCCTTCCTTGCTGTCTTCTCTCTATGCCGCTGCACCCAACACCAGAGGTCAGCTGTCTACTGTTCATTTGAAGCCCTTTCTGCTCCAGCTGTGGCATCTAGCTGTTACAAAATATAAAGAAACCAACGAGAAGATCTGACCCTCCTCCAGGCCAAACATGGCTTGCAGGAAGGGTTAAGTTAGAAATACTTATGGGTTTGATGACCTGTATCGCTTTTCTCCCAGCAGAGCTCATTTCTAGTTGACCTTGCCCTCCAGCGTTGTGCTGCAGTTACCCGTTTGTTGTTCAGACTGACTTCTGAACCAAAGGATGTGAGAGCTCCTCCACGGTGACCTGGCATGGCAGAGAGGGCAGGATCTCTGCCTGCCTGGTTTAGTTACTTAAATGGTCTCCACTGCTGTGGAGTCTGAGTTCCTTTCTGCCTAGACTGTCTATGTCTTCCCAGATGAGATCAGGCAACACTCCTTCCATTCCTACTGATGAAAAAGCCAAGCCAAGGGACCCACAGAAGACAGCCCGTATCCAGAGCTGCATTCATCTCAGATCATGCAGGGCAGTCGTCAAAACAGAAGGCTCTATTCCAGCAATTCCCATAGAGGGGCAGTGACTCTAGAGGCATTTTTTTCAGAGAGGTTATTCAACCTGGAGTACTGCTTCTCCAGACTTGTGCTGTCACACCATGCACAGGGTCACTGGAGTGAGAACACAGAGTGAGTTAAAAACGGCAGAGGGAAGGAGAGATCAGCATTTTTAGCAGCGGCCTATGGTTAGATTGTTTTGTGTCAGTCATGAAACTGGGCTTGAAAATATTCTCCCATCTTGATGTACACTCTGAGAAAGAAAAATTCTAGATAAATCTGGAAGAGCAGTTGCAGAGGTGCATCTCAGGAGGTTTGACATGGGATGCTGTATGCATTCACATGCTAGAGAGTAGCAGGAGGGAGGAGGTGCTACTTCTGCGTATAATGCTGGTGGAATGCTGCGTATAATTTACTGGAATGTTGTATCCAGCCGTTAACAGCTCAATCTTCAAAATGGATATAAAAATTGAGAAAGGTTCAGAGACAAGCCACAGTATGACTTATGTTTGGAAACTCTGCCTTACAGTGAAACACTTAAACCAGCTCAAATTATCTTATTAAGGAGAAGTTTAAGTAGTGATTTGATTACTGTCTTTTAGTTGCTTGAAGAGAAAAGAAGGAGATATCTTGCAGAACAGAACTCTTTCATCTTACTTTTTCATCTAGGATAGAATCTAGCACTGGAAGTAGATCTCAGAAAGCTGGAAATAAATTGAATTTTTGATGGTGGAAGTAATTAAGTATATGAACAAATACAGGATTTATTCATCACAACGATCTCCTTTGGTCTTAGAATTTATAAATCTGCATTGGGCTCATTCCATCATTAATTCTAGCAATACGTAAGTTACTTTGTAAGCTCCTGAAGTTAGATAGCTTGTCATTATTCCTAGGGCAGAATGGTACAAAGAAATTGTATAAGGACCCATTAAAGACTTTTTCTTCAAAGACTTTTCTCTTCTGTCTTTTGTTCTGGAGATGAGTGAGCATCATTTTTCAACAAAGTGGATCCGTAAAAACCTGAAGGACATCTATCTAATTTAGTGTTTTCATTAGAGCTGAAACTTGTGAGACATCAAAACTCTTCTTAGCTTACCTTTGCTTTTTTGCTGCTGCAAAACAAAAACACATATTCTTCAGTATAACATTTTTCTCTGCTGACCCCCGCTTAGGGAACTCAATCATAGTTTTCAGTTCTCCACTTCATGCTTGGTAATATTTTCTAGACTGACGAACTGTCAGAGTATACTCAGTAATATCTGGACGTTACGTTAACCTCCACTGACTCATGTTGTAGGCCACTTCAGGTTAAGATTCTATCAGGAATACGTTAAACATTCTGGCCACTGAAGAAGAAGTGCAGACAAAATTTTCTGTTTTTAGAAACTTGTAACACCAGAACAGTGTAAAAAACCTCTGCATGTTCTGTGGTGGGTTTTTTTGTTTGATTGTTTTGGATTTTTTAAATTATTGAGTGCTGCATGGTTTCTTGTCAAGGATATCACTTTGTGTAACATATGTAAGAGAGGATAAAAGTGAGCTTTAGGATATTGTGGGATGAAGTCAGCTAGACAAGGCAGGAAAAAATTCTTCAGGGATGCCTAAATGTTTGTATCAGTGAGGAATACAGGCAGTGAATCATGTAACTAGCTTTGAGTTGTGTCTTCAGCAACTCCTCTACACGTCTGTTTTTCTGGCTACAAGATAAGGAGAATACAACTTTCCTGTGTGAAGAACTTGAGGCTTACCCTGTGTGTAGGACTGGGTAATCGAGACACCTTTAATTTTTCAGCATTATAACACTGGATTTAGATCATTGCTAAATATTACCAAGTGAGTGCTGTTGGAAAGAGTCTCACCTGCCCTAAAAGAAAGGCAGTAGGTATTGCTCCAAGAGCTGTTGCCAACTCACTCAGCTCTAAGTTATTCTCATCAGATTCGTCCAGGTATAAGAGAGTTGGCTGGGATTCACTGGCGTTCTCCAGATCTTCCTGTGAAACGGTGTCTGAAGAAGTGGTTTCCAGGACTGTGTAAGAGATCTTCATAGCAGGACAGTTGTGCCAGCTTTTTTATTGTTTGGTGAGTTCCTAAAAGAGAAGCCAGCACAGTAGATTCTCAGGATGCTGATAAGGTGGATGCTGGATTGTGGATGCCAAGGATTTTGAAGTTTGGAGATGTTTGGCTCAGCCTTCCTGGGTACCCTTGCCGCTGTATGACTGTATCTTTGTGTCCAAGCTGTAAGACGGTGCTCAGCGTAACAGGATCAGCCCAGCAAAGCACTGGGAACTGTTTTTCACTTTGTAACATGGTATTTGCTCTCTGAAGTGTCAGAGTGTTTTGCTGTGTTCAATTTCCCAGGCAGTTTAGCTTTGTCACATATCTGCTTGAGATATACAATATTTCATGCACTAAAAATAAAACCAAGCCAAAAAAACCAAATTACTGTGAGAAGAACTGAATATCTGATGTATATTCCAGCCTTATACCAAGAGGAATGCTGAAAGATACTGTCCAGATTTAAAGAGCTGGCTGCACAGGGGAATGGGAAGAGAACCATTAGGGACTTAGGAGTTGCTTAACCACAAATTAGTATGGGCCTATATAGTATTCTAGAAAAAAAATCACTTTTTATGCTGTGTTTTTATACACTTTCCTAAGCATTTGATGTTAACTAGAGCTGCAAACAGCATAGGGGCTGATGCTCCCTGTAGCAGCTGTAATTACTGCTCTTAATACTCATTGTTTCTTGAAGCACTTCCCTCTGCAAAATTGACTGCAGGTTGTCCTGTGTGTATAACTCTGCTGCTTCTTTGCTCCTCGGTCAAATCTGGATCTTCTGCCAAATGTCTTCAGAAAAGTTCTCTGAGCTGCAGTATCATTTCTAATTGCCTCCTTCAGAGTCTGGGTTGTACATGTCCATCTCATCAGGCATCTGCCTGCTTTCAAGAGGCCATAGCACCATCATAAAACTCTTAATGTTACTGTCCTTTAATTATGGAATACATTAGCATCTCCTGCAGTGTGTGCCTCCCCCTCAGAGCTCTTCGGCTCAGGAGTGCTGAGATGCTGGCAGCCTGGCTTGTTTGCAGTAACAGCAGGCTGGCGTTATTATCCAAAGGCAGCGCGTTTATGGATGTCCGTTTGTTGCATGATCCTGGGGATTTCTGAATGGCATGTGCCTCCTGGAAGCCCCCCACTTGGCCACTTGATGGCACTCTTAAGTATTTAGTTGGTTGCAAATGCTATCAAGTAAGCCCGTTTTTAAGAAGAGGGATAGAGGAGATAGAGCCTCAGATATTAAAAAGTGAAACACTACCAGGATTGCAGCTTAAGCTGACCGAAACAAGAAATGCAGGAGCAAGAGTTCAGCTGCTTGTGCCGACTGCTGCCAGAGGCATAACGGGAGGATTAGCACTTGTCCAGCTTCCCACCTCGAGAGTGTTGTGTGCTGCTGACGCTGGGATGTGTCCTGTGCTCCCTGATTTCTGAGGAACTGTAAGAACGAGTTAAGCAAGATTTTAAGTCTGTCTAGCTGAGGTTCAAAACATAAATGCCCTCCTGAAAACAACAGGAGTGTTCCTTTTGACATTATCGATACATGGAACTTTTATAGACCACATCAGCCGTGCTCTTCCTCCCTCATTTGTGATGTGTATCCTCAGAAGTGCTGTGAGAAGTATGGAGAAGAAAGGACTAAGACCACATTAGCTGGTCTTGGCACAGCAGGATCTGCAATACAAATCTCCCTGTTGCTAGTCTTGTACCTTTATCATACAAGATAAAGATATGGACTCTCTCTTCCTTTTATCTGAGTATATTCAGAGTGTAAGTTAGCATGCATAACATACAGGCAGTCACACAATTACTATTTACATTGTAAAGCCAAGCCAAGCCCTTACAAATATCTTGTTTAAAGGAGAAAATTTCAAAATGAATTGTAGTGCCTGCCATACTTATGATGCAAAACCCTGTCTGATCAGAATGAGAAAACTCCACTTTTACCTACAGCATTGCAAACTCAGACCAGTGGCATATTCCTTCTGTTTTTGCAGTGCTCACCTGCTCGCCTTTGTGTGAACTAGGGGAGAGCTGAGCTGCAAGCCAGATCCTCCTGCTGTTTTCAGCAAGGCGCCACATCTTTTCATCCCGTTCTCGCCTGTTCTTGTCTGCTTCTGAGCCTCTGCTCTCGCATGCACTGACAAACAGTGCACTGTTCCAGGCATTTCCTAAATCTCTTGTTTTTGTTGGCCCAGTAGATTGCGGTCTCTCTTGTATTACTTTGCCAGACTGTATTTTAGAGGAAGATGTAAACATACCGGACAGCTCGTTTTCTTAAACACTGTTTGTATCTATCCATCCATCTTCTGAGGTGTGTGTCTGGCCTCTGACATGTATGGAGACCACAGAAGTTACCAGGACTGCGACATGGCCTCAGGATGTGTACAAATTACAGCTTGCTATGTCACCTGTCAATTTCACCTTTTCTCAAATGTCCAAAAGAGTTAGTGATTCTGTTTCTTTCCCTCTCTTATCCAAACTGCAAGTTCTGTGCTTCCTGAACAGAGCCCCAGCTAATGACATTAACTTGATCGGGAGTACCAGGAATTAGTCCATCAGCTGATGAAGGGTGTCAAGCAGAATGTTAAATTTGACATTCAAACATCTGAATCAGCATAAACCAAAATGATCTACGATTTGCCTCCACTGCACTGATGAGCTTGCTCAGAGCTTGCAGATCTTGCAGTGTCAACACTGCTAACTGGAGGGTGTGTATTTCTCTGGGGTGAGAAGTGCCCATGCTCACTGAGTTCAGCCCAGTGCAGGTGTTCTCGACAGGAAGGCTCAATTTCCACTGACAAATGTCAGAAGATAAATGCCGGTGGAGTTATCATCTGAGACAGTGTCTCGGAAGGGGTGCTGTCAGGATCTGTGGTGGCCCTGGAGCCAGGCATTGTTTTCATTGGTCCTCTGGATGGAAATATGAACTCAAAGCAGATGAAATGTGTGACTGATGAAAAGGCAGGTGGAGTTGTAAATCATGCTGGGAACAGGGCTGTCATACAGAGTGATTAATCTTGTGGTAAACTGGAATTATTCAAACCAAATGCATTTTAATGCAGCCAGATATATTATTATACCTCCTTAAACAAGGAGGAGTGCTATGTTTTGGAAGGCAGCAAGTCTAAAAAAAAGGAAAAAAAAAAAGGCTTTTGTGGACAAGCAATAAATTTGAGTTCCCAGTGTGATATCTTGGCAAGGAGGGTGAACATGATCCTGGAGTGCAAACAGGGAGTCCTCAGTGGCAGCAGAGATATGATTTAAGCATTAGTGAGACTGATACTGGATTATTATCTTTGGTTCTGTAGCCAACATTTTTCAAAGCATGCAGAAAAAGCTGTATATAGTTCAGTAAAGAGCCTCAAGTTGATTTGAGAGTTGGAGGAGGTGCCCTAAAGGTGGAGAGAGGACAATATCCAGTTGAAATTTGGACTGCAAGTGAGTTTTGTCTGGCCCTAGTCCAAGTCCTAGCCACGTGATCTCCTCCACATATCTGTGGAAAGTTTCTTAATATTCTACTCTTCTCCACATCTGTTGAGCAGCGTCTTTGTCTTTGCAGCTGTGAAGACAGCACCTTTAACTGGTGTGGCAAAATTCATGTTGGCTCCCAGATTTTTGCTGAGCAGGCCTCTCTATGCAGTGTAGGTGAAAATAAATGCGATTTTTGAGTTCAGGCTGTGAAGGTTATCACAAATATGCTGAAAGGTGACTAGTGTTCAGTTTTAAAGTATCCTTATGAAGAGAAACCACCAGATATGAAAGAGGTCCTTCATCCAGTCAGGATACGCATAGTAAGAATTAACAATGGGAAGCCAGACAAGTCAAATAAGGAATTAGGTGCAGCTTTTTAATCACTCAAAGCAATTAAATGTTGAAACAAACAGCAGAATGAAACAGTGGCATCTCTGTCTTTTGAGATCTTCAAATGAAGTATGAGTATAGTAGCCAAAACCAAGTTTCCGGGCTCAAAACAGGATATACCAGTGACATTTCTGAGCTGTGAAATAGAGGAGGCTGGGCTTTCTGGTCTTGAGGTAGGACATAATAAATTCTCAAAATATTTTCTTTTCTGGGAAGGGACTGTTTTGAAGACTCAGTGTTAGTCTTTTCCCAGCTCACAGTGCGGTTCACGGCCAGATCCATAGTCATCAGGGCTTGTATCAACACAGCAGTACACTAGAGTACTTCTGGGCATTTTAGGGAATAGGAACAGTATGGGCATCAGTGATCCCAGTTTAAATTTCTCAGGGATCCTGGAATGGGGCCTCCTTGAGCAGAGCCCTGTGAATTCCAAGTTCTGCTCCCTGTTCTTCCAGCTTGCTGTAGTGTCTTTGGCAGTCCCCTCCACTGGCCTTTCTCATTCCCTTGGCTGTAAAAAGAAGTGCTGCGGATACAGGCTTAAAGTACTCTGAAGTGCTATAGAACTTTCAGTTATTATTGTTAGACCTCAAGAGCCTTAGAAAATGCATTCAGCACGTGCCTAAACTGTCTGAGCTTCTTGGAAAGATTTGTTCTTTCCTGATTTTTTGGAACTATTGGCATACAGTTAAGCTCGAAGTGCATCCGTTTCCTTTCTTGCAGCACACCCATTCTGCATTCTGTGACCACAGCAAAGCATGGAGTTGGCAGAGCTATTTAAATAAGCCAGGAGAGAGCCTTGCTGAAGCAGCGCAAGCTCACCCAGCATGTTTCACAGCAGGTTAGATTAGCCTGTGCTCAGTGCCACGGTGCACAGGTTTTGCTCACTGATGGAAAAAAAAAGTATTGAGAATTCATGAATTTTTGACTTGCTCAGTCATCTGTCTGTGCCATGCAGACTGTAGCACAGGCAAATTCTTAGGCTGTGCTCAGGGTTTTGTAGACCTGGACAATAATAATAATTTGCTTGGAGAAATTTGCTGGCCTGCAGATAACCTTTTTTGTCCTCTACACTTTCAATATAGCAAGTATATAGCTGAACCATTTCTTTGGGTACCAGAATTTTTGTCTTTGAAACTGATCTCTTCTCCCCAGAGGAGATTGAGTAACTGAGTGTAAAGCACAGCCAGCCTCTTTTCTTGGCTTCTTGGAAATACAGGTCTAAAGGAGCAAGCCCCAAGCTCATCAAAGCATGGGCATACCTAGGAAAGGAGAGTAGATGTGCTTTGTGCAGCTGTGATACTCAGAAACAAGCAACTGTGCACAACCATGCTTCTCTGTCTTGCTGCTTTTTTTAGATGGGGGTCTTGCAGGAGAAAGGACAGATTTTAAGCAGCAGTGGTTCCTATTAGCACGGTGATTTCTTGGTCCAAGCCATATCAACATGACAGGTGGCGGACTTGACTTATAGAAAGCTGTGCATCAAAGAATCTAAAATGTAAAGTTGCAGTGTTTTGGGTCTTAAATCCTCCAAAGAGGAGGTAATTTTTCAGTTTATCACACAAGAAATTGTAGCACTGGCTTCTTGTGTAGTAAAAATCACTGACTTGTGGCCATGGAGGGTCCCCACATTGAGATTTACTGTGTGAATGCCAGAATTATCCCAAGTATTGTAGTTTCTAACTTGAAGATACTGTTGTGTTGAGCATACTGGTTCAGCCACTAAGCACTTTGGAGGAAATGGAGGAAAACCATGCATGTCTCATTCCTTTTTGGTGAACCAGAAGGGAAGGATGCAAATAAAAAAAAAAATCTGTCCAGCAAATAAAGTATTTTTATTTGATATTGAACATTTGCTCATTCTTTTAAATTCAGCTAAGGAAAACCATAAATGAAAAATCTGTTAAAACAGACATATAACAAGCATCGGAATGAAAGATTTAGATGCTTTTCACATTTTTGTTTTGCATGAACTATTTGGTGAAACCACAATTTATTCTGTGGTACTTTGCTACTACTAAATCAGTATTTTTCTGACAAGGGTTTGGGATGAATCTGCCCAGCTTTAAAGGCAAATGCAGGTGAATATTCTAGACAGCGGTAATAGTTGGTTTGAAACCTATTTCTGATTGCATATGATGCTTACAGGCTCAGTTCTCCAGGTTGAGACCAGTAATCATGCTATCTGCATCTTTCATTAGCAAAACTTCTCTTCCCACATACACTTGTTACATGTCAGGGTCTGAAATTTAACCTCCGATCAGGTGAACACTGAGGATCCTCATGACATGCAGCTCTTTCTCATTACAGCAAGAGTCCGCAAACTCTCCTCTTCTTGCTGTGCTGCCTTGTGTCCTCATGTAAGGTAGAAGAACAACCCCTGCTGGCTCTGACTGTCAGAATAACTGTCTGGCATCTCTAGTCTGGCCCTTGTATCTCAGAAAAAAAGCCAGCTTCCACCTTGTGGGTCTGCTTGGGGCAGATACGCTCTGCTCTTCCAGTGCATGGTGGTGCATCCATGCACTGCAGAGCAGCTGTCTCAGATCTGAAGCTGCTGCTCTCACCTCCAGCAGTGGTGCAGCTGTTGTCAGCTCTTGGGTCTGCACCCTCTGCTTTGCTGTGTGCTCTGTGGCCTTCTAATATTGTTTCAGCGAACTACCTGTGTCCTGAGAGACTGACTGCACAGAACTTGGGGCATGCCGCAATGCTCTGCTTGTGTTTACTGAAAACCACAAGTGTTTCTTTTGAAAAGACCATGCTTCAAAGCTATACTGCAGATACGCTGCTGTGGGTATGTGCTGTCCCTGCCATTCTGGCACACTGAATATCACTAATGTAACAAGCCCTTTTTAAAAAAATTTATTAAAGAACATATTGGTGTGACACAGTTTAGTACTCCAGGTGCGAATTCACCATTCATTGAAATGGATTTATGTGCTTATGCTCAGAAGATTATTGTTTTACTGGTACTTACGTGCCATGCTTCAGTGTTAATTGTGGATTATTCTCATCATTTTGCCTTTCATCAGAAATAGGCTGTACTTTAGCAATGATGTTATCCAGACTTATCTGCAGTATTCACACATGTGTGGTTTAACCCACATCTGTGGTATTTCATAGCATAAAGGAGGCAATGAGCAGGATTCAGCTCTTGGATTAAGATGGGTTTGACGGTCAGTAGAGGGCTGGCCATTACAGTCAGTGGAGCCTGGAGAGTAGTCAGCAGAACAAATACAGGGATCTTCTTTCAGGCGAGTTTTGTACGCTCAGTGAAGTGGGTTGATTGATATCTACTGATTGTAGCAGGAGCTTAGACTCTGAGTGCACAGCCAGCCAGACACACGTAGACCTGTGTTGGAGTGTCTTAATCTGCAAACTGAATCCCATGTTTCACTCTGCCAGAGCTTCTTCCCAAGACCTTGCTTGTCGCTCGCCAGGCTAATCTCCAGGTGGCTTGCTGAAGCTGCTGAGTTATTTTACCCAATAAAGGCCTGCTCCATCATCTCTAAATGAGGAATGTGGTGGCCTACGGTACTGCCCGATCAGCAGAGAGAGAAACACCTAAAAACCCAGTTCAGAACTGAATCACCCTCTGAAGGGATGTCTCCTCTGCTGTCTGTGCAGGGAGCATGAGAGGCAGCTGTCTGAGGCGCCCCTGCACAGTGCCAACAGAGAGAAAATGAATGTGCACCACAGACTTCTTGGAAATAAGCCGGGCTGGTCAGCACACTCCAGGAGAAATAAGAGCATGAAACAGGTTGAATTCAAAGGCCATCTAACCAATTTGACTTCATAGCCCATTCTGCTATGAGTCACTCCTGGTAGGTCATTTCCACAGCCTTCCCAAGTGGTTTTGCTCATGAGGAGAGGAGGGACTCGTCCTTATCATGGCTGGACCTCAACTTCGTACCAGTTCTATAACATTACTTGGCTATGAACAAAGACAAGTCTGTGAATTCAAAGGACAGGGCAAATCTCCAACGGAGAAAGCAAGTTTTCTTCCTTTTCAGCTAGAATTCTAGGAATAAGTTTCCCCTTCTTCCCAAAAAAATGCTAAAAATATTGTTTGGGTTCAGCTGTGTTTCACGTAATGCCATTATTGCAATCTCACCTTTCTGCAAAATAAGGAAACCATTTCCCCTGCCTGACCCCAATCTACAGAGACACCTGTGAAAATAGAATATTTCCACGATCCAAATACAAAGCAGCAGTAATAGTTTTATTGATGTGTATTTCTTTAGTGGTTCTTCGATGTTCCCTATGTGGCCATGATAAATTTGAGGCAAACAATCTCTGTACCTGCATGCTGATTTGGGATCAGCTTGCTGCCAAGGAGAGTTCTCTGAAGTTAGTGTTATCACTGGGGTACACATTTACCAAGTCCGAGGAAGCACTTTTAAAAGGAGAGGACTGTTCTGGAAATAGGATGTCTGGTGGGTAGCAGCAGCACAGAAAGCAGTAACTTTATTTCCCATGTACTGTGTGCCCAAGGGCATTTGACAGTGAGAAAAAGAGCTTGGGGAGATGGCTAGGATACTCTCAGAGAGAGCATTCTTTTCATAGATTAGGAAAGCTCCTTCTTTGCTTCTGGAGAGCTTATCTACATCAACAGCTTTTCTTCCCCTTTAAAAGAATTTGGAAAGTGTTTTTTAGGTGAGCAAAAAACCTGAGAATTGCAGAGACAGTCAGGACATGATTAATAAAAAAACCACAAAAGAAAGATTGTCCTATTGAGAATAGGGAGAGCTAATTTCAGGCAGTGCGAAGTAAAGGTGAAAGTAAATAGAAAAGAAAATGAAAAGTCTGTGCCAAGCAAGAAGGAGATGTTGGACATAAGCAGAAAATAAAACTGTAGTGACTTGTGCATTGTACAGTTATGTGTAATGGCAGTGGATATGATGATTTACAGATACTTCAATGAAATGCTTTTCTTCGAAGAAGCAATGGAGGCTGTAATATAAAATATTGCCAATATAGAAATTGAAATGCTTCTATCCTTGGTTCAGCCTGCATGTCTGCAATGTTAGTGAAATCCTAGTGCAAAGAAAGAAGTGTCCACAAGATTCTTTTTCCTCCACACTTTTCCTCCAAGGCTTTTCAAGTCTCTCTCCTAGAAGAAAATTGCCAATACAGTAGTTTTTCTGCACAAGCACATTGTCCCCTTGTCGTGAGAATGGCATATCAATGGAGGAAAGGATGTCTAGGTGTAGTCACGCCAACATGACCATTTGGTCCTGTGACTGATGTCCTTCCTACCTGACTTTGCATTCAGGTTGGTGAGTGCTGTCAGATTGTGTGTCTCTACTAATAGTAGAGGATTTTGGAAACTGATTTAACAGTAAAGTTCCTCCTTGTTTAGATGACTTCATGAAGCAGGGCCAGGGCATGCTCGTGCTCTACACTATGAAGAACCCCTCCTTCCCAGAGTATGTCTTCAGCAGTGAAAGTGGCGTCATGTGCCTGGACTTCCATAATGACCACCCTTACCTCGTGGCAGTGGGCTTCTATGACGGCAATGTGGCCATCTACCACCTGAAGAAGGCAACCTCCCAACCCAGCTACAAGAGTAGTGCTAAGTCAGGAAAGCACACAGAGCCAGTGTGGCAGGTAAGGGTGCTTTTCCTTTCCTCTACTTGGGCTTTTAGTTGGGCTGGGTTTGGGCACAGCAGAAAAAGTGCCGTATGGGGAAAGGTGTGGGTTTAATACATGTGTTGGTGATGGATTAATAAGTTGTATTTCAGGCTAACTTTGAAATATGCGGAGAGGCAAAGAAATTGCATGAATCCTTCGTCCTCAACAGAGACTAAACATGTCAGCAGAAGTTTGCTGTAATTATTTCCCCTTAGTTTTCATTATTATAAATGACTTCTCTTTGGGGAGGAACTGATCTCCTCTGTATATACGAGCATGCAATGCTATTTATGTTCCAAATACAAGATCACAGGGCAGTAAGTGATAAGCATTGTGTAAAACACATACATCAGCCCTAAAAGCTCTGTATTGGGCACAGTAAACCCAGGGACAGCTGCCTGTGGAATTGGCTGCTGCTGGGATTCAAGACACACTAGTGAATTAATAATTGTGGTGTGCAGGTAGTGCTCTTACAGTAATGCCACTCTGGCATCTGTCACAAAGAGTCACCAGATGGACAATATTGTGAAGGACTGGGGTAAATATGTTGCTACATCCAGCTAATTTTATAGTTACATCTACAGTGTAATATGAGTTAAGACTGGAGTACTGGAAGGTATATGCACTTCTGATCTCATTTATAGCAGTAAAAGTGTGGCAGCACATATTTCATGGTCTGTATGAGCCCGTTGAGGTGCAGGAGTGTGTATTTGGTTTGCTAGCCTGGGCTACAGGTGTTGCTGGTGTTCACTATTGTTGTCACCTAGTTTAGGCTGCCTAATGCAGTCATACCGCTAGGTACACTGTCAGTGTTCCTTGTACTTTGGCACATGCCATGCATGGATTCTCCCCCAGCCATGGCTCCTTGTTGTTGCATCTTCTAATAAAAGTCCAAGAAATCAAAGGATCCTGATGGGACTGCAGATGAATGTGAAAAATGCCAAGAGCACCACTGGTGCTTGCTATAAACAAAGAGGTTATGCAAATGTAACATTTCAGAGAAGATCAGAATTTTATATTTGCTGCTTTTCTGTCCAAAGCTCTTCCTCTAGCAAACATTTTTTGCTCTTCTTACAGGTTAACATGGTACTCCAGCCATGGGCTGTTATCATAATACAGTGTGTCAGGTACTCACACACACACACACACACACACACACACACACACACACAAACGCAGAGAACGCCAAGGTCCTTCCATTGCCATTTAAGCTTCCACTAAAAAAGCCTGGCAAAATCAGAAGTGCTATGTGCAGCTTCTCATGGCCTTGCTGTGGCATGCTGCAGGAGGTCAACGATTGTTTGAACGCTACTGACACCAGAATCACGGGTCATTTGTACCCCAGATGGTGTTGGGAAGGACAGAGTATGCTTAAGGGGTGTTATTAGTGGCCTCACCCTACACACCAGAAGCAGTATGTTCAGCAGTAGAAGCAGTCTGTATTGGGTTTTTAGAGGTAGGTTTATGTGTGCCACTTGGCAGCAATGTGGTTCAGAGGTGAAAAAAGACATTAGGAACTCTAAGGAGAGAGCTCTGAAAAGGTGAGAAACTTCCTCATGGATATGGACAGATGTAGGTATTAGTAGCCTCTAGGTCCTGTCTGCTAATTTTATTTCCAAAGGTTTAGTGCTGAGAATCATTATTCTTGGCTTTCTTCTGCAATAAAGTACCAATATTTTTAGTAAACTCTACAGTTTTTTACTTCCTACAAAACTAGTAAGCAAGGGTAGTAATAAAGTGAGTGCACAGCAATCAGGAGAACAGCTTGTACCTCTGCTGGGAAGATCTGAACTGTAGACATTTGTCAATATCAGCCAAAAGGTTTAGGAAACGTCTTCTCTCCTTTTAATGGGAGGAGAAGGGACATGAAGGACTATCTATTAGGTTGAGACACTGGATTGTTATTCCTTATTTAGCACTAAATGGTTCTAGAAAGTGATGCCTTTTTTCTCATATTTAGTTCAAAGATGCCCTATTCTCCTCCGGCAACACCCCAGCTAGTAAGAAGCCTGGTCTTTGTCAGACCATACTGTGTAGTCCTCACTTTCGTAGAGGCTGCAAGTCCATGACTTTGAAGACCAATTAGAAAAGTAAAAAAGTTCTTCCAAACAATTAGGAGTCTTTGTTCTCTGGACTGCCTGGCTCCTTCCTTTTGAAACAATACAGCCTTTCACAATGGAAACAAAATGGGGAGTTTGTGAAGCAGTCTGACAGCTCTTTTCTTGTGCCATTTCATCTTCAGTGACTTAGTAATATCTCAGTAAGTTTGCATAAAACATAGCTGATGTAACATAGCCCATTATTAAGAGCAAAATAGAATAATATAGATTTTCTAATTCTGTTACCTAGGAATGAATTTGTCTGCCTGATACTGCTCCTCGTATTTTTAGAGCGTAGCAATGGCTGCTTATAGATTTGGCAATTGTCTTCCATGTATTAAGTGCTAACTGCATTGTAAATAATGGAAAATTCTGGCTTGCTTTAAATTACACATATCTAATTCCTTACTACCAATTGATTAAGATCCAAATACAGAAAGGAATAAACACATACGTAGACATATGAATGTATATGCATGCGTATACTCATACACCATGGAAACCTTAGGTCTTACAGGAACATAGAACTAGAAATGGTCTCCCAGGTCAGTGAATTCAGGCCTCTGTCTTTGGCTGCAAACACCAGCTTCAAAGGAGTCAGTTCCTGGAAAACTGTGCCAAATCTGTCATTTTCTGCTGGGCAATGCCTATGTGGGATTAAGAGAAACCCCACTTTTATCAAAATAATGGTCCAAATAGTCAGCAAAATCCTCACACTCCCATCATCTCCAGCACTGAGTACTCCTAGAAAGCAAGTCCCTGGACAGGGTAGCTGTTTGAACCAATGGCTCAGTCCCAGGGCTTGGCTCTGGGTGTTGATGAGATTGGCCAAAGTGGGACAACCTGGCTAGACTTTGGCACCCAGAGCCCACGAGAGCAGTCTCCTCTGGGGATTAGTGACACCCTGCTGGGAAGGGGGTCTCAGCATAGAGCCTCTCCCTTTGACAGCCTTTGAGCTTTGTTCTCACTTTCACCCTGGTTTTTTAAAAATATGATTAGGGTATTTACCACTGAGAAGAGTGCTTTTTTCCTTACCTTTCATCACTGCTAATATACTAAATATTTTAGATTTGAAGCATTTGGAAGCTGGACCACTTCAGAAACAAGGACTGATAACTGAAACTATCTGCTGTGTCAATGTTTATTTCTGCTGTTCAGTCTCCCTCCTAAAACACATCTTATTCAACAGATTTGTTTTCACTATGTGCTTCTAGTTCACTTTCACATCAAACCAAAAGGATGTTTCCCTGCTTGCTGCTGGGACTAGTACAGAACCAATACTGCTGCAGAAGGTTGGAATTTTATTTTTTTTACTTGCTCATCATCAGAATTACTGACTAAATTCCCACTGCAGAGTGTTGACCCTAAGATCTGCAAAAGGAACTTTTATTTTTGTTGTGCTTAGAGCAAATATCAGCTGTGGCAGGCTTGCCCATGTGCACAGCATGGTTTGGAATGGCTATGGAGAGATCACTGGTTAAAAAAGCATGTTGGTTCATTGTTAATTTGCTGAAGCTGATCTGGCCTCCCTGAGGAGCTGACACCATGGAGCTTCAGATGGCATCCTGAACGAATTCTTTTCTGCCTTATATTCGTGTATGGGAGGAAAAAGGGCTGGCCACTGCTTGCTAATTCTTCACCAAATGCTGTTCAGGTTAAATGCAATACTCATGGTTAGGACAAAAAGGACAAAGCAGGACTGTAGTAGTCTGCTGGCTGCCAAAGGAAACTAGAGGGAGTGTCAGCTTGCAGAATAGTTTCACAGTAGAATCTGTGGAAGACCCACCTAAATATAAACCAGATAAAACACATCTGAGACTTACTTGTTGGAGTGTGCCCAATAACTGTGTGATCCCTTCTCCATCTCTACTTTTTATGTTCTAATCTGAGTCCTCATATAAGTCTACAGTGAATCTTAGCAGTTCATGAAGCCACCCCAGACTCACTGAGGTCTTGTTTTGCTGGTGGAAGTAAATGAGTTCAGTTACAGAATCCCTTTAAAGTCAGCATGACCTGCTATTCTCTACCCCACTCCATGCTGCTGGGTACAGCTCCACAAAAAAAGGCCTTTCCAGGAAGCTGATTGTATTTGCTGCACTTAGGAGAAGAAAATGTGTTTTGTTCATAATCCGCTGTCACCCCAGCACATTGTTTCATTTCTGATGACGGGCAGTCTCCTAAATCTGTCATCTACAGTCAGACAAACAGCTTTTGCAGCTTGCATTGCCTCTGAGATGTTACTGCTTCCCATAATATTTTGTTGCTTTGGCTTCAGGCAAACAAAGAGTTTGATGCAAAGGAAATAAAAGAAAAAGAAAAGACAGAAGGTTGCTATCAAGGTCAGAATAAAGATCAGCTGTCTCAGAACAGGCTCAAAGCCCCTCCTGTTACCTTCACTGCTGAGGAGCACAAAATAAGTGTTTGCTGGGGGTAGTTCAGTGATAAAACATCATTCAACTCTGTGAGGATACTGTTAGGGGATAACTCGAGAGGGGAAACAGAAATTTAGAGAAGAAAGGAGAGCAACAGAGACCTGAAACCAAAGAGCCTGGACCGAAGATAGGGAGAAGGAGCATCAGGTTGCGAGCTGGCAAGTGGGAGAATGTAGCCTGAGGGGATAACAGAGCAGAAACCTGATGGTGAGGATCATTCAGCAGAAAACCCCTAGGGTATCACAAGCAAACTGCATCTTTCATACTGGGTCAGTGCAATGTCTGCACGGAGAACCTTCCTCTTGAGCTCCATCTTTCTCCTACTTTCTTCTTGCTACCAACACTGCCTTGCACACCTGGCCCGGTGCAAAAAACACAAAAAGCTTAATTAACCTATGATGTCCCAGGAGTAAAGGAGACCACTGTTTCCTCACCAGAGAGGTCACTTCAGTCATTCGGTGCATGCACAGAAATACAGAGGAGTGGGAAGAGCATCCATGGGCCAGCCAGGGTGCATTTGGGGTCCAGAGACCTAAATCTGTCAGAGGCTTCCTTGCTGGAGCCGTCCTTAGCTGCAGTCCTGCTCCCTTCACTGAACTCGGTGTCCAGTAACAGGCTGTTGCAGCAGCAGCTGTGCCGGTCTGTTGAGGACCTGACACTGTGCTCCTCGCTGCAGCACCAGGAGGCATTTAGGGGCCGACAAACATCTGTCATGTGTTTGCTCCCTTTTCCTCTCCTGCAAGGAAGTGTGGGCAGAAAAGGGCTGTGCTTGGGAAGTGTGGCCATATGCTTGCTGTAGAAAACAGGCTCAAGATCAGCAGCTTTCTGATTGTCCTTAGTTACTGGGAGAGCGCACTGCAGTCATAGTCCTGCTGGAGGAAATCCTGTTTCCCACACAGTCAAGTTTCACTGATTTTTGGAAAGGCTCTGCTGAGCCGCAGAGGTTTATCTGAAAGCTTTGGGGTCATTTAGACATGGTGGAGGTGGTGGAAAGTGCAAGACATTGCTGTGGCAGAAATGCTGGATAAAATCTTTTGCAGCATGTTTGTATCTTGTTTAAAACCTTTTGGACACTTTTTGAGCCACTTCAAGGTTAGGCAAGGTAAGTATCCATGTGCTTCTTCCTAAGTATCTCTGACAGTAATGAACAAAATCCCTGATCTTTTAACTTCAATGTTGTATTTTTTTGAGATGATATCAAACTGTACCTTCTGGAGATTCAGTTTCTGTAGCTGGTTATTTTTAAATTGTGTCTTGGGTATGGATTCTTGTGGGTTAGAAAGTATCTTGCAAAACATCCCTTGCAGATCATGTAATGTTTGTCTGAAAGGGAGCTTTTTCTGCTTTGATGCTGCTTTTCCCTCTGTACTTCATACAGATGCTGAACTTACTTTCTGCCTTCTGCTCTCACTACTGCTTGCTAAATAGATTCTCCTCTAGTGCTGATTTGTTCTTCTCCCTGCTCTTCCTTTTACTTAAGATCCAAACCATCTTACTGTGGGTTTTCAGGTTGTTTATTTCTTTTCTGGTGTCTGCAAGCAAAGTATTTTTCTTTGCCTGGTAGTTGTACTGGTGCTAGTTTGTGGTTCAGTTATAAAATTCAAGAGTCTCTGAAGACCTTGTGATGTTGAAGAATATTAGCCTGAGGTTTAAAAGGGCAGAGAAGTTGTAATGCATTAGTTTGGTTGCTTGGATCTTTGAATCCTGTTTTACTGCTTTATAGCAGTCACAAAAGTTAACTAAATATTTAATAGGAATTAGGAAACTGTGTTGGATCTTAGTAAAAAAAATGTATTTCTTTGCTGGCCTATGAAATGTGACTGCCAGATCCTCAAAATAGGTGTAGAAAGTGTGCGGAGCAGATGAGTCTTAACAGCACTGATGCAGCCTGTGAAACAACAGAGTGCTTCTCTGAAGAGGATAAAATAGAGATAAGACAGTGATAAGGGCAGAGCTAGAGGCAAGCTGGGCAGGGACAGTGCAAGCAATGTCACACAGGTGTATAGCAAGATGTGGGGAGCTGGGCCTCGCCACAGCTCCCACCCTTCTCCCACCCCTGGTGCCACCGTGAGCTGCCACAGATCGGTGTGGTACTGGGGACCCTCAGCACCCGGCTGGCCCTGGGGCCGGCTCTCACTGTCCCTGCTGCAAGCCCGCCCGATCGTGTGATGATGAGAACCTTCTGTCAGGCACATTACAGGTGCTGTCTGTGATTTAGCAGCATCAGACAGCTTGGGGATTTGGATGCAAGCCTGCCTGCCGTGTGTGTCTGCTTTCCCTGCGCACGGAGGGGAAAACTTCATATTTTGTCTGTAAATTGGAAATCTTGCTCAATGAGCACAGTCAGAATTGAAACGAAGAGCTGTGAATTGCAGTTGGTTAAATAATACCCCTGAGCTTTGCTGGCCTCTGGCACCCATCGCTCGGCTGCATGCTGTGTCTGACATGGGAGCGTGGCCACTGACGGGACAATCAGGTGAGAGCCTGGTTCCTTGCCCCTCGACTGTTAATGTACCAGCCCAATAAATACAGCAGGAAGTGCTGTGAGGGGAACCAGCAAGCAGGTTCCTGGTGAAACGCTGTACAAAGCAGAGCATCCGAATCCCAGCAGAAAGAAAACGAACTGAAAGTATGGCCAGCCATTTCTGGTGCTATTTATAACTGAGCTCTGCTTCCTCCTGATAAATGTGAGTCTCTGAAGCATGAGTGATGCACAAGCCCCAGGCTGAGCCTTTGCCCAGCATCAGTCGCTTTCCCATGGCCGTGCTCTCTCATCAGCTCGGTGCTGAGTCCCTCCCAGTGTCACCGAACATGCTCTTTGATAGGAGAGGTTTTGCTACCCTTTTTCTGCACCCCAAATTTGTGCGTGATGTGTGAACACACTGATGTGGTGGGCCTGATTCTTTTGCTCCTGTCTGCTGATCTTGTGCCCTAGAGTTCACTGGTGCCCAAGAGATGGTGCCGGGGCCTGTGAGTCCCAGGAAGATGCTGTCAAAGTGGAGGGCACTTGATCTTGCTGTGTGAGAGAAGTGATTTTCAGAAGAGGAATGTTTATGAGGTTAAATGTGATGTGGGAGTTTATTTTACAGTGTGTCCTCATTGCTGGTGAACACATCTAACTGTTTTCCCTCAGCTATCAGGAAGCTTTCAAGGACTTTGGAGGAGAAGACTCTTGGAATGCTTGTAGTAAAGCTTGCAAGTAGCCGTATGCTGCTAGAATGAGAGAAGGCCTTTGTAAATTTTTTAGATGGGAATTTTGTGCTATTGCCTGTAGCAGGAGCAACCATCTTCTACTGGATAAGCCTGGTATTTGCTGGTGCCCGTGAATAAAACCATCAGCCAGCCTTATGCCCATGATGCAGGTGACGGATGGCCTGCAGTCGAGGACTGCTCTGGGAGCACCCAGGCATTGCTGTGCTCTGTCTTCTGTTTCATGGTGTTTTGAGATGCATTTGGTTATCACGGCAGCAGACTAAAGAGTTCCTCCTCCTGCATTCTTGCCTGGTGAGATATGGTTCTGCCAAGGTAACTGCCTTGGATGCTGCCTAACTTCTTTGTAGATGAAGCAGCTGCCTTTGTTTCAGTACCTATCTACTGTTACCAAGCCTGTCAGCCCTCCTGACCCTGCTAAACGGCAAGTTTATTATCAGGAAAGCTGCATTACACAAAAAGACAGCAAATGAGGAGACATCTGAGTAAATCCCTACTTCTGTTTCAGATAGTATGGCAGGGAGTACCTTAGGTCAGAGTTGCTCATTAAAGGTGTAAGAGAGATGAAGGAAGCTCAAACTGACTGGAAGGCACTAGGCTCTTTGAACATTTTCACATTCGTCAGCTGTCTAAACCATTTCCCCTCTTAAGCAAACAGTACAGCCATGTATTTAAATATTACTGGCTCACCTTTAGAAAGAGTTAGTCCTTGCAGGCCTTATCTCTTTAATGGCTTCCGTTACCGGAGCAAGTTTACCTCCTAAGAACATCGAGCTGATCCAGTCTGTCTAGTTGCATGATTTTACAGCAAAACGTCAACAAATTTTTCTACAAGCGACAGAATAGCACAGAGAACCCTCCTTCACTTAGCAGCTCCCTTATCTGCAGATTACTGTCATAGCTGAAACATTTGCATTTAAAAGAAAACCCAGATTTTAAGGTAGTAACATTTTTCAGTTACTTTATTTTTAAGTTTTTACATATATATTTAAATCAAAGTAATTTTTCTTTATGTCTCTCCATCAGCTTTTACTCACACTCAGAAGGCTTCTGCTATACAAAGCAGTTTCATCTTTTGCAGTGAATGAAGCAAGACGCAGTGTGGTTGAACGTGACATGCAGTAAACTCAGGAGAGGTGAGACTAAATTTAACATCAGACTGAACCTTCCATTCTGGAACTGGGGAACTGTTCATGAGTCACAGAAATAAGAACTAGCAGAGGCCTTGAGAGTGTCCTCTTGTTCCCATGATGCGATCACAGATGTTGTGTTATCATTCCTGAAGTGCTTTCTTCAAAACAAGATTGAGCAATCTAGCTGTCTTCACCACTACTGACAGACTGGAGTCATTACCTGCTATGTCTTAGATGGTACACACCTCTTAATGCGTGTGAAAAGGATTTCTATAATTCCCCTATCCCTCCAGCAGCATCACTTTGCCAGTTCCTACACCAACCTCTGATCATTTTCTGCACTACTGTTACTTAGCCAGAAATCCCCAATTTTCTACATGTTTATATGCTTCCTTCTTCCTGTCTGTGTCCCTCTGCACTTGTCTTTATCACATTTCACCTTACCGTTTTCAGACTATGTCTCCAGTCTGTCAAGATAGCTTTGAGTTCTGATCCTAACAGAACCCTCTGTCTCTAAACTGTGTCATCTGCAAATACTCTGTGTAGTTTGCAATCCCTTATGCAACTTACTAATGAAAATACTAGTAGAAATGGATCCGGGACAGTGCCTTGTGGGAAACATCTAGAGATGTTCTCCCAAGTGGTCAGGAAATCACTGATTACAACTCTTGAAAATTCATTTTCACTCACTCATCCACTTCATAGTAATTCCATCTAGACCTTCTTAGCTTGTTTGTGAAAACATCACAGGAGTATGCCAAAACCCTTACGAAATGAAAGGTAAATCACACCTACTCCTTCCCTCTCATACTTCAGACCCATTACCCTGCCAAGGAAGGAAATAAATTTTGTTCAACAAGATCTTTCCTTGACAAGCCCATATTCACTGTTGCTTATATTCTTATTCTGTACATGCGTATGGATGACTTAATACTTTGTTTCAGCTCTTGAAGTTCAGTGTTGGGCTGACTGCTCCACAGTCCTTTAATCTATCCTTCAAGACAGGTTTCATTTTGGGTTTCCTGGGGGCATTTTTTGCCCTGTTCCTATCCTCCAGGACTTCTCTTATCTTCTCGTTTTCGTAGATAATTGCTAATGGTGAAGAGATTGCTTCAGTGGGTCCTGTAAGCACCCTAGGTTGAATTTCATCAGGCCTTGCAGAGTTGGATACATCTGTCTTATCTCAGCATTCTGGCCTGTGCTTCTTAAAGTTAATTTTGTTAAATGTCTAGTTGCAATTTAGCTTTTTATATGGTCCTGAAACAAGGAAGGCCTTCACACTTCTGCTTTACCAGTGGTTCGTTGTGGGACCTGTCTTCCTCTGTAAACAGTAATGGGGTCTGAGCGCGAGACACTCACATGAACTGTGCTGGGATATCTGAATTTGGGTCCATGCAGGCACCGGACTCCTGGCCTAAAAGGTCACTTTCCGCTTGAAAGAGAGTCTCCAGATTGTTCCCCGTGCAGATGTCTCAGGCAGAGGCAGAAAGGTGTCAGTGTCCCCCAGCTCGTAAGGGCTGCTTTTTACTATGAATTTCCTGGATGTGCAAAGACTCTCGAGTCTGACAGTGCCAGCCCAGCTGTCCCCACATGGCAGGCCTGATTCTTCTCCTCCAGGGGTGCTGCTGCTTTTTGGGTGTAGCTGGGTTCATTCATTCACTGTGCTTTTACCAGCATTGTTTCTAGAGCTCAGGGATGTGGGTAGAGACAGGGGCTAGGCTTTCACAGCAGAGCTTCTGAGAACAAAATCAAAGGACTAATCAAGGACTAATGTATTTTGTGACAATATCGACCAAAACTCTTATTTTTTTGGAGATCTTTCATTCTTTCTGGATGTTCCACAGCAGAAGTGCTGTCTGCTTCCCAGTGCAAGTAACAGACAGGAATGGTAAAAAGCCCAGATACAAACCAGCAATCTCTTTTGCTGAGCATGCATCACAGGGCAGGAGCCCTTTATGCTGTACCCTGCCATCCTGGCTCCAAGACAGGCATGCAGGTCACCCCATGGTTCTGGTTCCCCCTCACTGAGGGACAAGTGGTTCTTACCACGGCTCCTCCATGCCTGCCTGCCCAGGTTTCTTTTGGCAGGAAGCCCAGACCCACACACAGCCAGGGCACAGCCAAATCTTCTCCTGCCACAGTGGTATCATATGGCCAAAGTATGATCAGGACTCAGGAGCTCCTTCTCCCTCAGGTATAGATTTAGCCAAAGAGGCTGGCTGGGCTGCCTTGACCTAAATGTTGGAGTAAACATTCTGCACTCAGTTATCACAGCTCTTAAAAATCTTCATTATTGCTTTGAGTCAAAGTGAGTCATCTGGATTTAGCTCACACTTTACCTTTATCCCAGCTAACCATGGTGAGGAGTGAGGCTTTCTGTCTTCCTTCTTCCCACCTCCACACAGGACAACTTGTACTGCTATCCAAGTTAACACCAGGGACTCCAGACACTGCCCTGCTCCTCACTTCTAAAACTTGCTCCACCTGTGTCCTCGTGCATGAAGACTGACGCTGGAGTTACTTTGCATGTGAACGAAGTAGCCTGTGCTTGCTAGGTGACCGAGTGAATAATCTGGGGGGTCTCTTGTGACTGATTGCAGGAGAGCAGCCTTTTTTTTTTGCATGAGCTTCTCCAGTGCCTGGCCTTGGCTTCACTTCTGGTAGCTGGCTGAGGATCTTCAGTGGGGTGGCAAGACCCACTTGTGGTGCCAGGCTGGGATGCAGCAAACGAAGAATAGCTGCCAGGGTCCTTGATTGAGGGCATTTTGGGATTTTGTTGTAGAAGCACTGCTTTGTCTTAGCAGCAAGAAGGGGCAAACTGTTTGCTCCAGCAAAACAGAAAGTCAGTGGACTCAGGATCAGCTGACTGTCTTAAGAGACTTTCACCGCTGCACATCCCTTGGGCAAACAGCAGAGGCAAGTGACACAGGGAGGGGAATAAACAAAAAATTGGCAATTTGTTGTTGACAGGAGGAGAATGTGAAATATTTCTTCTCTGCTGGTAATGACTTGATGTTTCCAGATGCTGTTCTGCTGAAAGTCGCTGGCAGGAACCAACAAGAAACACATTTGGAGGTGACAGAGGGAAGAAATTAGAACTACTTCTTAGCTCAAATCAGGGGTGCTGTAGGGGAGTCCAGGAGAATATTCACACCAGAGCACAGGAGACATCAGCCTGGCTCAAGAAGATGTGACCTGTGGAGAAATTTATCATAGATCAGCACTTTAGCACGAGCCCTCAGCATGATGATGAAGCAGACCAAAAAACTGGATGGCAGTGAAATGGAGAAAGTATTCTCTACACAGACCAAAGGTTCCCACTGTTGGACTAACATGTCCAGGTTTGGATGGGTACTCCTGGTTGGAGTTTGCTCTGTCTGCCTCTGCAAGCATCCACGCTGTGTTCATCTGTCAGTTGGTGGCCTGGGCCATGGTGTGATGGATGCAGCCAAACTGCATCCATGAGGGCTTGTGCCCATGCTAAATCACAGCCCATGTTCAGCTCTTCTACCCTGAGAGAGCCCCAGAGCTCTGCTGGCGCTTCGCTTTGGCCCAGGCTCGTGCATAAAGACACTGGGGAAATGCGGTTTTGGCAGTGGGTTTGCATCTGTGCTTTGCCGCCAGGGTAGGCACGGCTTGGTGTGCTGAGGGCTGATTGCCTGCACGTTGTTTGCATGCTTCCTCGAGGAGCAGTTGTTTGCCGGTAGAAAGCCTTGAGTAAAAGTCTTCAGTCAGTGTGGGTGTAAGGACAAGTGTCCAAATCTCCCTGTTTAGCTCTCTGTGTCCAAGGTATGGGGAAAACAGGGTGGCTGGGAGAGCGCAGAGGGGCTGGGAAGCATTTTTGTTCCTGTGATGCACAGCTGAGCTCCTGCAAGAGACTGTGGCTCTGTTCAGCTGCAGAGACAGATGGGTGAACTGCCTGAGCTGCTGGGCTGGGCAGGATGGCAAGCTCTCCGAGAGGGGCTCGTACAGCTGCATCTAGAGCTTGGCAGTGAATTACAAAGAAACTCCTGAAGCACAGAAACATGTTGGACATGTCCCTAAAGCCGAGTATTAGAGAAAAGTACAAAGACAAATCAATAGAGAGAAAATGAAGGTGCAAAATGAGCTGTGATTATCCTGGGTCATATAAGAGAAGGGGAAAATATTTGGGAAGTGTCTTAGAAGTCAAAGGAATGAACAATATAGGCTCGTTACTAAAGGAAGATTTTGGCTATTACTGAGTGGTGTGGAGAAGGATGAAATATTTGATGCTGTATTGTTTAATCTTACAATAAGTGTCTGAGACTGGCTGCTTAGTATGATTAATGCAGCAAGAGGATGAAAGCACAGGTCAGAACAGGGAAAGAGCATGTTAAAGAGTATTGAAATGAGACAGGTTCATGCTCATCAGCAATATCGGCTTAAACATACCCTGGAGTGCTTAAAGAACTAGCCAGAGCAATTTCAGACCATTAACAAGCATTTTAGGGAGTTTTTGGGCTACATTCATCCTGTATTTTAAGCAGAGCCTGGTGTTTATGTGCAAGCCCATTTAAAGCATCTGAGCTCATTGAGTACCTTGACTCAGAGGCAGGTTTGGGGTGTGCTCTGCGGCATGGATGAAGGGAAGCATCACTCTGCTGTTGCCTCTGGACTCACACACATTCACCTACCTGTGATGTGGGCAGACTGGAATATGGTATGTATAAAGTCTGCTGTCATCAATCCCAAAGCACTTTTCAGTGATGCTGTAGAGCCAATGTCTGGGAACAGAGGTTTCTGCAGTGCTTTCCTCAAAGGGACTGTCCTTGCAGGCAGGAGAGACAGTGGCATGGAGAGGGTACCAGACCCCAGAAACCAATGTCTGGACGATTCACCCAGGCTAGAGGCATCCTAAGCCAGCCACAGGGACTTGCAAAGTGTGGATGATAGCACAGCAGTACATCAAGCTGCACTCTGGCCTGTAGGACAAGCATGGAGGAGCCATGAAAAGGAGGAGACGTCTCGATGGGCCAGAAGAAGTGAAAAAATATCTGGAGAAAAATGGTAGGATTGGACCCAGGGAATTACTGACCAGCCAGACTAATTTTGATGACTGGAAAAACACTGAAACAAATGGCAAGACCATTTGTAAATGTCTAGATAGTAAGGTGATTCAGAGAAGCTGACATGGGTTTGTCCAGAATAAATTGCCAAGCCAGTGTAATTTCTTTTCTTTCTTTTGTTGCAGAGAAATGGGCCTCATGAAGAAGGGGGAGGCAGTCAAGGTTATCACCTCTATCCATCTTGAATTGACTAAAGCTTTTGGTCGAGGCTCACACAGTGACATTTTTAGAACCAAAGTAGAGAAATATGAGTTAGGTAAAATCACCGTAAAGAGGCTGCTCCGATGGCTCAGGCAGTGTACTCAAAGAGCAGTTATACAGAGCTTGCTGTCAGACTCTGAAGATGCTTCAAGTGAGACCCTCCAGCTGTCAGTCCTTGTCTGCTTTTGATCAATACTTTCATCAACAACTCCGATTACAGAATGGAGGATCCCTCTTGGGAGGACAAGGCACTTTGCAGCACATGCTTATGTTCAAAATGATCTTGATAAATTGGAAGAAAGGCCCTAAATCATGTGACGAAATTCAATAAAGACAAGAGCAACTACTATGTTTAGAAAGGGGAAATTAAATGCACAGATATGAAACTGGTTAGGTGCCAGAAGGGGAGAACATAGCAGATCACTGCCAATGGTCAGCAATTCAATACAGTTGCACAAAGGCATGTGCCATCCTGATTTGTAAGCAGGAATATAAGATAACAGAGGTTGTAACTCCTGTCTACAAGTGCCTGTGGGTGGCCCTGTACCATGTGTTTGCAGCTGCAGAGGAAGGCTGGAAAGGAAGAACAGGAATGGTGAGGGCTTAGACAGCAGGACCTGGAAGCAACAGTTGAAGCAATTGGTTTTGTTGGGTTGAGAAAGAAGAGAAAGGAGCAGTGACACAGCAACATTTCATGCCGGTTTGAAGACTGTTACACAAAGGGGGATAAACTGTTGTTCTCTGTGTCCACTGTGGAGATTGTAAGGCGTAATTATCTTGACCTGTGGTAAAGGAAATTTCCTGTATAAGGCCAATTAAGCACTGATGTATCTATAGAGAGGCTGTTGAGTGCCTGCTGTTGGAGGCTTGTGAGAACAGCATATGTGAATTGTCACTGGTGGTAAGAGTGTGTCTGATCCTTTCTCAGAGCAGAATACATATCCTTTTTGGGTCCCTCCAAACCCTACATTGCTGTGAGAGCTTTGCTTAGGACTGTACTGATTGGCAGGTTGGCATTGGAAAGAATTTGTCCCCAGGTCATATTGGCAGGGGCTTTCTTCAGCAGCCCAAGGAGCTGTTTGCTTGCTGGAGTCGTCGAAGTGTCTTACTTGGCCAGTTCATGTAGGGGTGACCTGGGGATTTGATAATGCCTTTGTCTTTCCTCTTCTCTATCTGTGACAGACTTTATTCATTTTTTTAGGCATTGAATGAGCAAAATTCTCTTATATCACTTAGGGCAGGTGTCAGCCGTGGTACCCCAGTGCTGGCAAAGGGCTCCCTGAAGGATAATTGATAGAAGGGGAAAGAATTGCTCGTCAGTCAACGTGCATGTGTTGCATGTGGCACCCCACAGCTGAGCTTTGGCAAGCCGAGGGCCAGCCGAGGGGATCTGTGTTTGCAGTAGCACATGTCACCTTATAAGAAAGGCAGGCAGATCCTGCCTGTGGCTGCCTGCAAAGCGCTCAAGTCAGCCTCATGGCCAGGATGATTTTGACCAATTGTATTTTGTCAGTGCGAGTGACTAACAGCCTCCGTGCCGTGAAAACTGATTAAGCATTGTTTCTTTGTAGGAATGACATCAGAAACATGGGACTTTTCAAATCAGATTGGGTAAATGGTCTGATCTCCTGCTGAACAGGAGCCATTACCAGCTGCCACAGACAAAGATGATAGCATTCCCTTACTAAGAATGAATGGATTATTGCTCTGCTAACCTGCTGTACATAGCAGTGAACGTGCAGGGTTTAATCTCTATTTTCTGATGAACAAACAGGGACTTGAATAGTCTCAACTTCTTTCTAAATGAACAGGCTTTAAGAAATAAAGATTAAAAAGTGGTAGGCTCTTCTAACAGCTATGAGTTTCGCACACTAATTTTGCACTGCAAAAATAGTCAAGTTAAAGATCACACTGAAAAAATAGCAGCGAATCCTTGAGTTTATTGTAGGTCTCATCATGATCAAGGACAGCAAATGACTTGCTGCTCTGTGTTTACTTGTCTCCTTTCTGCTGTTTACAGACACTTTCCTTTTTCATGTGGTTCTTTACTCTTATTGTATCATAGCTGAACTTTTGCAGTAAATTGTCTCATGCAGCCAAAATCTGGAGTTGATTATCACATGCTTCAGCAAAGAATTAGCTTCTTGCCACTACACACGCAGTTGCCTAGTTCTCTTGTCAAATGCCCTGCCCTGCACAGCACGGATACTGGTAATGACAGGAGGTTGTGCCACGTTTGTGGGCCTCTGGGAGCAGAGAAAAGGCCAGTTCTGAGCAGATACCCAATTTGATTGCAGCATCATGAAGGCTAATTACTCTAATAAGCATTTATGGGATTCAGAGATCAGGAGAAAAAAGATCACAAATACTATTAAGGTGTCAGAGGTGTTGAAGGAAAATTGAAAGTATGAAGTGCCAATTTCTTTTTTCTGAAATTCAAGGTAACATCACTGAGACCTGCTGACAGTCATCTGAGGGCAGATCCTTCTGCCCTTGAGGTTCTATGTTCAAGCTGTCTACAATATGTACCTAGCTTGGGTACTGTTGACTGCTTGGAATGTAGGAGCAAGAGTACCCCAAGCAAATGAGCCTACTTGCTTTGCTTTGCTACACCTATCTGTGCAATGATGAAAAGAAGTAGTTGTGACCCCTAACTGAGTACCAATAGTGGAAAATTTGAATAGATTTCCATCAGGGTAAGGGTATTTGGAGTGTACAGATCCTAGGGAAAAGCTCTTTGCTTGGAAATGCTGAAAGGAATTGGCTTGGGAAAAAAAAAGACGAGCTCACGATAGTGCTTACGTTTTTAGTCACCTCCAGATGAGGTTCCTGCAACATGTTGTGTTAGTGTAGACATGAAGACTCAGGAATTGTGTCTGCATGGGATGGTGTCTAGCCGCTGAGCCTTTGTCCATGCATATTCCTCTGGTGTGACAGGCTGTCCTTGGCTCTAGCTCGGGTGCGAAATGTCTACACTGTGCTTTGCAAGAGCAGAGCTGGGAACTCGGCTGCTGCTGCCCCTGCGCAGCTGGAGCAGAGCTCACTAATGAGCTCCTGGACTAGACTCTGACAGGGGACAAGCTGGGACTCTGCCTTCAGAGAGGGTCTGGACCAGCTCTGTCCCTCGCGTGTGCATCGTGTAAGCAACGTGGATGGTGGCTTTAGATTTCAGGATGGCTCAGAACCATGCTGACTGCAGTACAGGTGTGTGTCACCTGCATTTGTCTTCCACGCACAGCTCATTGCTGGGTTCAGGCTGCAGGTTTCAGATACTGGAGAGTCCCTTCCCTTGCAGTGTAGTCCTGTACCAGTACAGGATATCTGAGCCACCTGTGCTACCTGCTCCTGGATTTAGATGGCAAAAGCTTTGCACAGTGTTTTCACAGGAGATACTGTCTTGAGAAGTAGCTTCCCCTACCTCAAGTGAATCAGTTTGCCTTAGAGGTGAGCTGGGAAGTGTGACTGTTTTTCCCAAATATTTGGGAATTATACTGAAGAGAAAGAACATGAAATAAAAACATCTTATTGTCAAACAATTTTAGAGTGGCATTTTTAAAAGATCTGATTTGAAACGTTTTTTCTGTGCCCAGTATGAGACATGTTGGGCGTGTGTAACCAGTTTCCCTGAACCCTGCGTTCCTCACTTTGAATTAAAACTCCTCACTATACCAACTCCTTCATCTGGAGCAGCTGCTAGTGACTGTCATTGTCAGCAGTAGCTCATGGTACCAGGGAGGTGTTCCTGGAATAGATATCCCAGAAGATTTTGTGTACAATGGCCTGACTTGGAAATGGTTGTACTCTTTGCTGGATGAAGAACTGGCTGAATGGCCGAGCACAGAGAGTGGCGGTGAACGGAGTTAAATCCAACTGGCGGCCAGTCACAAGTGGTGTTCCCCAGGGCTCAAATTTGGGGCCAGTCTTGTTTAATATCTTTATCAATGATCTGGATGAGGGGATTGAGTGCCCCCTCAGTAAGTTTGCAGATGACACCAAGCTGGCTGGGAGCGTCGATCTGCTTGAGGGTAGGAAGGCTCTGCAGAGGGATCTGGACAGGCTGGATTGATGGGCTGAGGCCAGCTGTATGAGGTTCAACAAGGCCAAATGCCGGGTCCTGCAGTTGGATCACACCAACCCATGCAACGCTACAGGCTTGGGGAGGAGTGGCTGGAAAGCTGCCCAGCAGAAAAGGACCTGGGGTGCTCATTGACAGCTGGCTGAAGACGAGCCAGCAGTGTGCCCAGGTGGCCAAGAAGGCCAAGGGCATCCTGGCTTGTACCAGGAATAGTGTGGCCAGCAGGAGAAGGGAGGTGATCGTGCCCCTGTACTCGGCACTGGTGAGGCTGCACCTCCAGTACTGTGTTCAGTTTTGGGCCCTCACTACAAGAAGGACAATGAGGGGCTGGAGCGTGTCCAGAGAAGAGAAATGAGGCTGGTGAAGGGTCTGGAGAACAAGACTGATGAGGAGCAACTTAAGGAACTGGGGCTGCTTAGTCTGGAGAAGAGGAGGCTGAGGGGGGACCTTATTGCTCTCTACAACTACCTGAAAGGTGGTTGTAGTGAGGCAGGTGTTGGTCTCTTCTCCCAACTAACTAACGAGAAGATGAGAGGCAATGGCCTCAAGTTGCATCAGGAAAGGTTTAGATTGGATCTTAGGAAAAATTTCTTTACTGAAAGAGTGGTCAGACATTGGAAGAACAGGCTGCCCAGGGAAGTGCTGGAGTCACCATGCCTGGAGGTGTTTAAAAAATGTGTAGATGTGGCACTTTAAGATATGGTTTAGTAGGCCTGGTGGTGTTGGGTGGATGGTTGGACTCAATGATCTTAGACATCTTTTCCAACCTATGGTTCTATCCCTGTTGTCCGTATGTGCCGTTGAACCTGTCTTTTTATTGTTAGCCATTTTATTCTGGGCCATACTGAATTATGCCATTCCTTTAATGCCAAATAGCAGAAGTGGTTCCACTTGGAGGCTTATGATTTCTCCTGTGGAAGAATATTCAAAGATATTTGCTGCTCTAGACTCTTCAGTTGCGCCTTATGGACATGTAACTGGCATTTTGATATATTCTCAAATGGATTCCTTTTACGTTTTATTTTTCCTTCCTCAGAATATTGTGTTCTAGGTAGGAAACCTGTTCACTAGAGGATTAATTACTCTTTTCTGAGTCTCTTGCTGAATTTTCATGCTCTGCAGAATGTCACAGTATAAATAATCTTACAAAACAGGATTAACACTGTTTTTCCCAATGAAGTATCATCAGAATACCAAATCTGTGTAATTAAAGTGCTGGGAATGCTGCTTGTTTTCTGGAATAGGTACCAGATAAATAGCTGGTCGTAGATAGAGTGTTTGGTAAGCTCTAAGACAGCATGCCTGTTTATTATGTTTATGAGATAATGTTTAGGGAACCGTATCTACTGTACTGCTTGGACAGGAACAGATATACCTTTGAAAACCTCAGCAGAACATGCTGAAGTGCTTGTCCCCATCCTGAACTGACAGATGCCCACAGGAGTGTGTGCTGACAGGCCCAGTGACAAGTCATCCTTTTCCCTTCAGTCTGATTGAATTCCCAGATCTGCAAATCGAGCGTTCTTAATGCTTTTGGTCTAACTGAAATGTCTCTTCTAAACTGTAAGTCATTTATCTGAGTTCTAATCTCTCCTGCTGAGCTGTCACAGTCAAAAGGCAAATCTCCTTACCAGGCAGACAGATGCTCTGAAGGTGTAGGGAGGATTTCAATTTTAATGGAGATGTTTTCATCTCCGTGAAACAGAAGTGCCCGAAGGACCCATGTCACACATTGCCTGCAAGGTCCTGTCTGCACCCCACATAGGCACAGAGAGCTAATTTGAGGTTGTCTGGCTGAAGGGTAGCCATATGGCACTGCACTTGGAGTAATTAGCCAAATGGAGGGAGTTAGTTTGTGTAGGGTCAGTGAGGCACTCAGGTGTTTTGGGGACCTTTCTGTGGCACTGCTGGTGTTGTCTGAAGATGTCTTAGGGATCTCTGGGATGGTGTTGTGCTGTAGTGCATAATGCTGAGTTGCTCAGGCACCTCACAAGGCCTATCCTTGATGGCAATGCTCCTGTTGCTGCTGGGGGAGATGGCTGTAGGTAGGTGCATCCCCAGGTGTGGGGCTTTGCCCACACCCTTGAGCATCCCTGCAAGAAAGTGAGTGATGGGAGTGCTGGGGGCACTTCTGAAACTGCCTGTGGAGGTAAGGGTGTTCATGCATGCTATGCACTGGCAGGCCTCTGGGTTGGAAACCAGCTGCTCTTCGGGAAGGACTTCAGAAGACCCTGCTGAAGGTATGGTACTCTGTCCTGCTGGTGCTGAGTGCCCTGTGCTGACTAGGACTGTCTTCTTGTTTTAAGGTCAAGTGGCAGAAGGATGACATGGACAACAATTTGAACTTCTTCTCTGTCTCTTCGGATGGGCGGATTGTTTCATGGACTTTAGTTAAGGTAACTCGTACGTGGCAATTTCTTTTCCCAGCCAAATTATAACCAATTGCCTCCAAAGTTCAATAATGCATTAGTTTTATTTTTATCTATAATGAGCCAGGTTTGAAAGGAAGTGGCAGCAAAGGATTGCAGGTGCAGTCACAGCTGGGTCTGGGGCTCCATCTTAAACTCTGAAATGAGCAGAACCAGCCTACTCCTTGCTCAGGACCTAACCTTCATCCTGCCTGCACCTGTAGCACCCCATGGGCCTGAGTGCAAGATGCAGGAATTCAGGACTGGTCCTTCCTCTGAAACTCCTTGTCCCAGCAGGGTCACCCAGAGACAGAGCAGAATAGTCTGCTTTCTTCTCCAGCTTCAAGACTCTCACCCCCAAAATGCTCCCTTAGAGAGTGCAATTCAGAATGGGAGGGGGAAGGTGCAAAGTTCTCCCATTGTGGCCAAAGTAGCACAGAGTAATCTCACCTTTACAGTGGGATGGCAACATTCAATCAGACAGGCAGAGGGTTTCCCCTTGCCATGCCGTTGCCAGCTCACACCCAATATAATCTCCATTAGCTCGTTTGCGTGCCCTGCCTTTGATCATCTTTTGGAGTATGTACGTTGATAGAAACCTAGCATTAATGTCCCTAAATGACCCTTAGATTTAGGTCTCTGGATCTCAACATGTGTTTTTTCTGTTGGCTCTTTGATTTTACATTTTGAAAATTTCAAAATATTTTATTTAACAAATAATGGAATTGCCCTAAATGTGAGTTTGAAGCAGCTGTCCCATTATTCCCCAGCAAGCAAAGAAATTTCTTTACATCCTGGGATATTCGTTTTTTCAACCTGTTATGCCAAGCTACTCAATGCTTGTGTGTTCTGAAAACTTTAGGCCTTGCTGCCATGGGCAGGAATTCATGTCTAAGATTATATGTAAATCTTAGTCTCATGCTCGCCTTAGGAGTGGGATCCTCTCCTAATGAACATGGTACGTGCATGCAGATGGCGTTGGTTAGTAAGTTCTGTTTTATAAGCGCCTCCAGGTTCACGCATGCAGCTTTAGATACAAAAATCCCTCCTGCAAGAGTGTCCCAAGTCCTTCTTCCAGAAGACCTCTCCGAGCTGCCTGGACACGGACAGGCTGCCGTTGTCCAAGCACTCAACTCCTGTTTTATCTCCTGTATAAAAATGCTCAAAAGATTTAAGTTGAAGTGGGTAATACAGGCCTACAGCTAAACACATCCGTGTGAGGTGACTTCGCAGGTTACACTATCAGCTGAGCCCCGGTAACTGAGTGTGCTCTGCCTGCTCCACTTAGGAGGCAAGAAACACTGGGTTAAGCCTCTTACTTCAGAGAAGTGCCACAGCTGGGACAACCTAAGAGTCTGCAGATGGACTCTGATGGCAACTCATCTGGTAGAGGGTCTTTTGCAACGTTTCCATCTTTCATTTGTGCTCAACTGTGTTCCCATATCGTAAGCTGTTTTTTTTTCTGTCCCTTGAGCATGTAGATATACCTACTTGAGCATCCTTCGTGTGACTTCTAAGACTTACATCCACTTAGCACAACGTCATTGCTACTTACTCCTTGCATTTCTGTCATAAACTTGGCCACACCCATGTGAAAAGCACTGTTTTAAGATTTTTTTTTTTTGAGTTGAAGTTAACTCTGAAATTGCCAGAGCTGGTGTATATTTAGCAGGCAGGGGTGGAAAACAGCTAAGTTTCTTTTTTTGGATGGAAATTCAACAGAGAAAGCAAGAAATGGAATGTAAAGGGCATTTTGTTACAATCTGTGGTTTTGTACCCAGCAAGGAGAAATTGACAATCTGCTTGAATTCCAGTTTTACAAAAGAGTTGTCATTGGATTTTATTTAGAATAGAATTGAAGAGACTGGAGAGGTCTTCCATTCTGCAAACCCACAGTGCAAATAGGGAATAAACGAAAGAGAGCTCAATTAATCTTTTTGACAGGACTATCCAGAAGTAAAGCTTCTTCAAACACTGATAGCTGTTTGACACTTCCAAAGCTGAGAGCAGAAAGCGAGTAACTTCATTCTTACTTCCAGCTGGATATTTGGCAAGCCACACTCAAAATTTGGATAGCAGAGTTGTCAAATGTTAGCTAGGGACAGTTGATCTGCCTTGACCATAGTGGCTATCTCTGTTGGCAATGGGCACAATCGCTTTGGAAAACTTCATGAGACAGCACGTGAGCTGTGTGTGCTTAGAATGTTGTCCTGACATGGTTTTGGGTCATTGTGAAGGTGTAAAATGGTGAGGAAGAATGCAGGACTTCTTCAGCTGGATCACTTTCCCACCTTGGGTGCACATGTTGCCTATCAAAAAGCAGAGCTGTCAGAGACATGTCAAGGAATCGGTTGGGATGCAGCCTGGCACTGCTTCTCAGGCTGATCCTCAGCAATCCCAGGTTTAATTAGTAGCCACAGTTCACCTTTCCTGTGTGACCTATTGCTAAATTGCTGCACAGCTCTGGGCCTCCTTCATCACTTAAGGCTAACAACAACTACAGGGAAACAGGCAGCTGCAAGGCCTAATTCACTAATGCTAACAAAGTGCTTTGCAATTGTTAGGCAGGAGCAACATACTATTGTTCAGTATTCCTGGAAGGCCAAACTGTCAACATTCTGTTTACCCAGAGGAATATGTGAATGGGTCTGGCGACAAACAGCCCTAGGAACAGATGCATTCTCCGGACTGCAATGCTGGGTACAAAATAAAAGCAGCACAATAGGGAAGTCTGCACAAGTAAGATCCTTAGTGAAGGTGAGAGGCTACAGAAGCTGTCCATGGGGGTCTGGGTCAGGTGGAGGTGCTGGGAGGCATCTTCAGAGAAAGGCTGCAGAAGGGTGTGTGCCTAGAGAGAAGGCCTCGTGTGTTTTGCATTTCTACTAGAAAAGACAATAAATGTGCTAGCACATCTCGGGGCCCACCCAGATCACCTGTCTGACCTCTGTTAGACACACCAGGTGAGTGATCATGATCAGCTACAGGCTGATCCAAAAGCTCCAAAGCTGCTCTTCAGACCAGCCTCATGTGGCCACCAGGCATGGCTTGCACACGGATGCTCTCTGGAGAGCAGGCAGACCTATGAGCTTGAGCAGAAGCAGATGCGTGATCAGCATGTCCTGACTTCTCTCCCAGCAGCCCATCAGTACTTCTGTTTGGATGGGCAGCAAGTGGCATGTGGAATATGCTCTGTTCCTGCATGTTCTGGAAGCTGCTCTTTCCAATTCTTGCACACATGTAAGGCATCTTTCTTAGCATCACTGCTGCCTTCACCCACTGAATCTGACTTGGTGTAATCCATGTGCTGCACGAAGAGTCGCTAACAGAAGGTAGGACTCTGCAGGCTGCAGGAGTCTCTCCCTCTTCTTGCTCTCTCAGAGAACAGTTACTGCCATCAATAGGCCAGGGCATGTGGGTGTGCGGCAGTGCAAATTAGTGAGAAGGAAGTATGTTATATTATGGGTTTTAACCTTTCGTAATCCTTCTGTAAATTTGTACCCCCAAAATATGGTTAAAAATATCTTACAGAACACTGTCCCCCCTGAACTGCAGTACTGAATAGATGCTCACAAGGTCTTTTCTCACTTTCCATAACACACAATTCCCTGGGATTGGCTTTGCCAGGCAGAATCTTTTTCCACCTGAGTCCTGCGCTGGGCTTAGAGAAGCTCCAACTAAAGCTTGATTCACAGAGCTAAGAAGTTATGTTGTGTTCTCACAGTGCTCCAGTGGGAAATCTGCAGATTCATGAAAACATCCAGTCCTCAGCCCACACTGCTCACTAATTTAATCTTTAATTCTTTGTTCTTTTTATCAGCCCCAGGGTATTCTTATACTCACAACCAACTCCATTCTGCAGTGGTATTTTAATTCCCAAAGCTAGTCTAAGAATGGATCTTTGCCCTCTCATTGTTTCCTCATATTCACCCACATTGTGTCTATTTTCATCTGTCTTCTGTCTGCCACCTCGACTGTGAAGTCTTTGGGACACAGCATTTTTGTCCTGCGTTCATACAGCACCTAGCACACCACTGTCATGGCCTGCAATGAGAGCTCTTTAGAGCTCTGCTGGTAACAGCAACGTTGGGCACTTTTCCCCTGGGGGAGCGGCTTTGCTAGATGTTATTGTTACTTGAATCTCGGAGACAGTGATGCTGTGAGTATCGGGAACTGAGGCTGCTCTGGGGATAGCAGGAAGACAGTAAGAAGTAGAGACTGGAAAGGTGGTAACTTGCTATCCATTAATCTGAGTTTTGGTTAGCTCCATTGATAATGTGCAGTAGCCATCTTAAACCACGCAGGGTGATTTCAATTTACACAATGATTTAAGCTGACAGTGTCAACCTCCACTCAAAAATATTGACCTTGAAACCCAAAGCTTTCCAGGTCAGCTGCATGTGTCTTGGTGACGTACCAGTGGCTCTCAGTTCCGGTGCACCAAAGCATCAGTTTCCTGGAGGTTTTATGTAAAACAGCGTGTTAACAAGTTGCCAAGTGCGAGCATGAAACATTCAGCAACTTGTGGACAGCTTTTTAAAATTCCTCCATAAAATTTGCCATTTCAAAGTACTGAATGTCTCTGTATTGTTGCTGTAAAGCCTGTTATTCAAGTGGAATCTCCTCTGCCTGCAGAATGAGCTGGTTCATACAGATGTCATCAAGCTGCCAGCAGACGGGTCAACGGTGCAGGGGCCAGAGGGGCTGCAGCTGCAAACATTTGGTAGGAGCCCAAGTCCTTGCCATGCTGATTAATTACTGACACAAAGCCTCTAATCAGTCATTCTGTGGAATTAAACTGGGAGTGGGGTGCTGAGATGGAAAGAAGCTAAAGAATGGGTTACGCCTCTTTGCTTCATCATGTAGTAGGGCAAAGTCTGTCTGGAGCAATGGCCACTAATGGAATCAAGTTTTGCTGGTTACATCTTGCTTTTACTTTCAGAAAGAGGTGAACATTAATTCAAAAAATGCCCATTTTACTGGGAAATCCCAATGCAGACAAGGCACAGGCGTTACCTGTATTTGTCAAAACTAAGTCAGTTTTGTTCTTCCTACAGATTTTTTTTTTGGTTTTGTTCTTCCTGCAAGTACATTCTTACAATGTACACAGTGCATCCAGCCAGTGTTGGGATGTGTCTCATGAGGTTTTGGCTCTCTGAAAGCTCGGCATCTATTCTAAGCTACTAGGCTCCCTCTATACGAGGTGGAGACAACGCAGTCCTTCTAGGCTGAATCCCCTCATTCTGACCATCCTGTGTTGGAGACAGGACAGGGTGAGTCAGCTCTGGAGATCCTGGACTACACAGGGAGCGCTGAGGGATCACCTAATCATCCCACTGCACCTGCTTTTGGCTGTGAAGCTGTGGCCTGAGTTTGGAGAAGGCACTTGCTCTGCATTTAAGGATTGCCCCGTTTTTAGGCTAATAACTGCTGAGCAATATCTTTGTGAGAAGGTTTGCATTGCCACATAGGTTCCAAGAGACCAGCTAAAGCAGTACACTGCAGAACTCCCAGGGGCTTTGGAATTATTTGTTAGTGTTATGGGAAATGGATTTTCAAAGCCTTGTCTTGAATATTTAACAATCTATTTAAATGTTAAAAATGCAGACAGTATTACAAGGTTGAAATGACCTTAACAATTCCTTTGAGGACTACATTTTGTTAACATTTAAGGCATGTTGAAGACAGCTGCCTTTTTTGCAAAGTTCTCTTTAACTATGTGCTTCTGAGCGTTGTCTGCTTGTTCCTGTTTCTTGTTTGATGATTGCTGTGAGTGTCCCTGATGACCAACAGCCCCAAGTTTCTTTGGCACTGCACCGACATCCCATCTTCTGTGCTAGGACCCTGCTAAAATTTTCTTTCACCACTATGAGAATTCGCTTTCTTGGATGATGTTGCATCTCCCTCCGGAGCAGAAGCCACAAAATCTCAAGGAGTCACACATCCTGTTGTGGTTGAAGCCTGTTTTAAACACAGTTTGCAGTGTTGCTTGATTCAGAGCTTTTGAAGTTAAGAGGATCCTTCTGTGCCTGGCAGAAGATTTCTTCCCAAATCACATCCTTTGCTATTGGCTTTACTGAAGTGAGCCTGCTAAATGGCTTCTTATCTAAGGACAAAAAGGGGACAGGGATGTATGATGTGGTGTTTCCTCTCTGTGCTCTTTTGTGCATGGGAAACCATTTATATTTTTGTGAATACGAGACAAACAGAAAAGATCTGTTCCTCCCCAATAAGAGGCAGGCTTGGTCCTCCTAACTCTTACATTTCCACCAGACATTTTTAATTCTTACCAAAGTGAATCCTGGGCCAATTGGTTCTTCCAGTTTCCTTCAGGTTCTTCCAGTTTCCTTTTCCCTTTCTCTGTGCTGGCTTTTCAAATTGCAGGTCTTGGGGACAGGTGCAGCTTGGCAAGTGTTTGCAGAAGGGGTGGCTCTTCCACCTTTTGGTTTCTTTTGGGAGCTTCTGGCGAATAAATCACTTCTGAAAGCACTGGCAGTGTGTGTGTACCATAGGCAGGGAGCGTGTGCTGGCCAGATGAACCAAGTGTCTGTCTGACAGACCTTTCTTCTGTTAACAGGCTGCGGGACATCATTTGATTTTCACAAAAAGATAGACTATTTGTTTCTTGTTGGTACTGAAGAGGGAAAAATCTACAAGGTAAGAATGGTTTCTTTGTCCCTTGTTTTACATACCCTGACCCATGCTTGTCTTTCAGGTTCGTCATCTTCCCTGTTTGCTCAGGCAGTAACAAAGTACAACTTCAGAGCCTGGCCCTGCCCTCAGATCCCTGTGGTGAGCCTGAGACCAGCACAGAGCCACGGAGGGTCGCAGGGAGCACTCTGCACAGACCCAATTAAGACCTTATTTTGCAGAAACGTTTTTCATGCAAACTGCATCCCAGAATGCTTTGCAGAATGCAGCTGTGCAAGTGAGGCGCTAACTATGATCAGAGCAGAAGTTAAAAGGCATTGATCCTCTGTCCTCATGGTTATGGGGAAATCGCAGGAAAAATCTCATCTCTCTTCCTTTTTAGACCTGTTATCCCGTGAGCAATGAGGCTAATGAAGCCTTGTTTCCCATGGACTGGTGTCCCGCAGCCCTTCCCTCCCACAGTTACATTCCAGATCCTTTCCCCAGTCCCACTTTCTCGTTGCCCTCCTATCTCCAGTTCCTCGTTATGTCCTCTGATCTTTTCTCCCTCTGATCACCCCTGTGCTTTCCCCAGCTTGGTGATCCCACCCTTGATTCCTGCAGACAGTGCTGGTGACCTCCCCTCCAGTGCCCTCCTGCAGCCTGACACCTTGGTTGGCCAGCCAGCTCCAGCCATGCCGTGAGGGCAGCAGCCAAGTTTTGACTGCCCTTCCTGGGCTGAGGGCACTACCCAGATGTTTGCACTCTGTGGCCATCCCTTTTTATAGAATGTTTAAGACCTTAATATTGCCAAGTCCAACGTGCAGCCAGCTTTGGCTGAAATTGCCAGTGAGGTCAAAAGTTGTTTGGGAGGAGAGACAAGCTGACAGCAGGGCATAGACGTTGTGTTTTCTTAAGAAATCAAGCTAAAAATAGGAAGTTTTGAGCTCTGCTGTATTTAGCCTTGAAAAGAAAGCCAGTGGCTGCTTACTCATATAACTTCTGTTTGCACAGCATTCCTCTGAGCTGGCTTTGGGGCTTTGCTAATATTGTAGCCACAGCCCTTCAGTGTGGAGAGTGGACCATCAGCAGGAGGCTAATGTGCACAGCACATCCATCCATCCATCCCTAGAGGACGCTGTAAGCTCCTTCCCCATGTTCTGCCTGCAAAAGGGAACCAAAACAGAAAAAAAGAACCCATAGGAAATCATATTCTGAAATAAAAATCAATCATCTAGGCAAGACAAACTTAACAAATAAGTATCCCTTCCAGAGGGATGATGCTGATTGAAATCTCTCTGTCTGCCAGGCAGTATCTAGGGAGGATTTCTGAGCAGTGCTCACTTGCATTGGACAAGACAGGTGCAGAAGGAAGGTGGGAGAAGTGAGGGGTCTGGGCTGGTAGGCGATGGGCAGTGAGGTAGGAGAAATGGCTTTTTGTTGATACTTTCAGGATACAAAGCATCTGTTCAGTCACAGGCAGATGTTCTGAGTTGGCTGGTCACCCACAGGATTTGGTACCCTGGGTACTGTACACCAGATTGTTTGGGTACTGTTCTGTCTAGTCCTGATCAAAAGGAACCACATGTTTTAACTTCCTCTGTGCTTAGGTGAGTGCTGGATGTCAGTGAGTATGACAGTAGATGTCGGTGTTCGGTGGGGACCATCAGTTACCCTTCAGGAGAAATCTTCAGTTTGGTGGACTGGCCGAGTTACGCAGCAAAGCGAATCTATCATGGAGGAGGACTGCATAGGAACAGAATTTCACAGAATCCCAGAATGGTAGGGGTTGGAAGGGACCTCTGTGGGTTATCTAGTCCAACACCCCTGCTGAAGCAGGGTCACCTAGACCAGGCTGCACAGGACCATGTCCAGGCGGGTCTTGAATATCCCCAGAGAAGGAGACTCCACAGTCTCCCTGGGCAGCCTGTTCCGGTGCTCCGTCACCCTCAGAGGGAAGAAGTTCTTCCTCATGTTCAGACAGAACTTCCTCATGTTCAGACGGAAGTCTGTGCCCTTTGCCCCTTGTCCTGTCACTGGGCACCACTGAAATTTGGCAGCATTTGCACTGGCAAAGCTGTAGGTATTCCTGCCTTGAGTGATCTTCAGTGAAACTAGAACTAGAATGGGTTTTTAACAAAAGGAGTGATCCCAGCCATGAAGGCACTCGGGTATTTTAACCAATTCTTCGGTGGTCAAATGCAGAGAGATACTGTTATACAGGATCTTCTCTTTTATTGGTGCTAAGGCTGATTTTGGGGTTACTGGCAAGCAACAAAACATTCCCGTATAGGTAAGCCTTAGAGAAAAGTGGGACCACTCTCACGTTATGCGACACTGCTCTATAAACCAGTGCTCCCATGGCAGGAAGAGACAATCTTCCATCAGATTGTATGGGCTAACATAGGGAAGACAAATCTTGTGTCTAGCACCAGCAGGCCTCCATACTATCCACAACAACAGGGGAAAGAGTGCTTGCACCCTTAGTATCTCCCGAGAGTTTGCTGCAAGCAAGTTCAAAAGTTTTGCACTCAACTGCTGCTCCAGATATATCTGAAGGACTACGACACACCTTCATCACACCCTTTATTGAAACAGTGCAGGTCTGAACCCATTACTGGAGCTACCTATGGGCCTCCCAAAACCTTGCTCCGCTCAGATGCTAAGCACAGTGACAGTCCCACAGCCATCTGAGTGGCTTGCGGGTCCTGTGGCTGCACTGAGCAGGAGTGAGCTCCTCGGGTCTCTGTGCTGCGCTTGCCCTTGCCACTGCACGTTGAGTGAGAGGGACAGACCCCTTTACATGCTGTATGAGTCAGGGATCAAACACAGGCTGCTCTCCACATGGGCTGAATTTTAGATTATTTATTAAATAAACGGAAAGTGAATTTCATAGAGGCAATTTTTAGAGACCAGGCGTACCCACAAATACTATGATAATATGTTAATTTTTTAGCTGCAGAACAATTACTGTGAATTTTTAAAAAGGGCGTAGTTAATAGTGTTTCTGAAGCCATGAAATCATTATCTTAATTACACACAAACCTATCTATTGACCTTTTATGTAGAGGACAAACTGTTTCTGCATTAATAGGATTCTGTAATGCAAAACTGCCTCTTTGCATATCTTATGTGCTGTTTAAGAATTGTTCAGCTTTGGTATCAAAAAGTATGTTCTCTGAGATTCATATTGAAACATTATTATGGCTCCAACTCTTTGGACAGAATTACTTCTTAATAAACAGAGCTTCAACAGAAAAATTGTGATGAGATTTGAACATATTCATGTAAGAGAGCATTTTTTTTTATCAGGCAGTTTGCTTGAGAGTGTGACAAATGACTATAATAAAACTCAGTGCAAGACTGTATAGCAGGAAAAGGTGATTCTAATTTTAAACAAAACTAATTTCATTCATACTCATTCTCTCATACTAAGAACAAGGACATGCATATCTGTGTGGTCAGGACAGGATTTCTTGTAGTTATACAGATGACAAAGGATGCTGGCTGTTGAGTCCGTATCACATCTCTTGGGTTTTCCTTAAATGATGATGACAAACTGGTTCCTGGACAAGCTCCCACTTCCAGGGACCCTGTAGTAATGGAGAGATCATTTGCCTCAGTGTCTAGCCTTGCTGCAAAGACAAAGTTGTTTTCCTCGTCTGGATATTTTATGGCTTCAGTTCTGTTCCTAATCTTCTCGCCACCTTATCTTTGGGGCTTCTATTTCTCTTGTCTGCTTGTCTTGTCACTTGACTGACTGCATTTGCCATCAATTAACACAGGTTCTTTCTTTACCATTTCCTGTTGTTTCTCCCAGTGCATTCACGTGGCTCTGTTTCCATTTGTAAGCCTTTCTACAAATCACAGAGTCACAGAATCACAGAATAGTAGGGGTTGGAAGGGACCTCTGTGGGTCATCTAGTCCAACCCCCCTGCCGAAGCAGGGTCACCTACAGCAGGCTG
>Ga0065711_1001005_pt1 | contig 51479 bp, 29 predicted proteins | sample Hoacrofraction12_FD_59098 | JGI IMG/M metagenome (GOLD analysis project Ga0065711, IMG submission 59098) | Hoatzin crop microbial communities from Cojedes, Venezuela - Epithelial fraction 12 v2 (version 2) | ecosystem: Host-associated > Birds > Digestive system > Esophagus > Crop | place... | reverse complement strand
TCAAGAAAGATGAAGAGCTACTGGAGAGAGTCCAGCGGAGGGCTACAAGGATGATGAGGGGACTGGAGCATCTGTCCTGTGAGGAAAGGCTGAGGGAGCTGGGCTTATTCAGCCTGAAGAAGAGAAGGCTGAGAGGGGACCTCATAAACACCTACAAATAACTTAAGGATGGGTGTCAGGAGGATGGGATCAGACTCTTTTCAGTGGTGCCCAGTGACAGGACAAGGGGCAACGGGCACAAATTGAAGCATAGGAAGTTCTGCCTGAACACGAGGAAGAACTTCTTCACTCTGAGGGTGACGGAGCACTGGAACAGGTTGCCCAGGGAGGTTGTGGATTCTCCATCTCTGGAGATATTCAAGACCCTCCTGGACAAGGTCCTGTGCAGCCTGCTGTAGCTGACCCTGCTTCATCAGGGGGGTTGGACTAGATGACCCACAGAGGTCCCTTCCAACCCCTACCATTCTGTGATTTGGTGATTCTGTGGGTACCAAGACTCTCAAATCCCAGCTCTCAAAACTGAGTGCAGACATAGACTCAGCTCCAGAGCTTTCTTGCAGAGGAAGCCCCAGTGCATTAAATACATTAGCATGGTTATAAACTCTCTTACATATAGCAAGCCAGACAACATGAATACTTTCACCTGACACAGAGAAAAGGTACCTAGCCTATGGTAAATGGCACATGGGTATATTAACCTTCATCACCCATTTCTATGTATATCCTTGTCAGTGCTAGTTGTGCAACAATAATACTAATTGCACTCATTAGTAAGGGCAGAAATTTGAGGTAAGCCACATAAGGTGTGTGTGCTTTGTAAGGCATGTGGCTATGGACTTGGCAACAAGAGCTATCGTCACCCAGATGGATGACAGGGCAACCAGCTGAGTCCTCCTCCACATCAGTGGTGAAGGCTATAGAGATTTTTTCCATATGCAGCTACTGTTGCTTCTTTCCTCGTATTGTTTGCTTCTCCTCCTTTTCAGGGTCATAAAAGTAGCTCAGTAATAGACTTGCCATTTGTGTGTCCATTACTCAGGTGAACAGAAATGCAGTATATTGCGGATTAGACAGCAACAGACAGCTGTATGTCAACACCCAGCAGTCCAAAGACCACAGCTTCCTTCGAACAAAGCATCCACCTTTATGAATAAGTATTTTGCATTTGCTAGCTGGTTTCTCTGTTGTTGATGCACTACAATTCACCATGCAGATAGCACATGCTTATCTGGTATACCTGAGTTGTAGTAGCCTGCAGATTGCCTCTGTGCTAAGTTAGCTGAGTAGAAGCATCCTGGATGTGCTAGGTATGACCTCCAGGAAACATTGCCTGTGTCCTCACTCTCACCGTTGCACTTCAGCACAGGCCTTTGTGATCAACTTGTACAACTGTACTTTTCTTATTTGCAGTTTTTGCCACGGAGTGCAATTCCATTGCCTAAATGTAAGCAGCTAGTGCCATCTGAGACTCTATGCTTTATGAAACATCTGCACAGGACTGACAGCTATGGCAGAAAACCTACTGAAGACGCAAACCCTTCTGCAGAAGCACCTGGAGGCTAAGAAAACTACTCAAATGCATCTCAAATGGCATAAGACAGCTGTGTATGGAGTATGTAATAATCATATATGGTCAATCAGACACAGTCTTCATGGAAAAATGGCACCCTTCCAACCATATGTATGCATTAATGGAGAAAATATTGCTCTTGATTTTACCTTGCATTTTGCTCCCACAGACACTTTATCAGGTTTGCATGTTCCCCTACAAATCAAAAAGATGTGAGTCAAAATAATCAGAGGCATCGCAAGCCCCCACTCTGACATCAAAGAACCCAGTGTGTTTGAGCACAGCTTGACAAAACTATCACTGCTATAATGCTTTTTTTTGCCACAGAAAATCAGAGCATGGTGAAACTGAATGAAAATAATAAAATAAAAATATGGGTAAACATATGAAGGAAATAAAAAACAAGGAAATTACATGAGGTTTTATGTCACCTAATTTTTTTTTTAATATTCAAATCTTGTCTGTCTAGGGAAGAGCATAAATCACTCCCATGGTTTATATTTCTCTAAGAGAAGTTATTAATCTGTTTAAACTACTCTATACTCTAATTATCACCCTTTACTGTGAAACTAAAGCTTGAGAATTTTTGATCTTTGGTATTATTTACTGAAGCTGTCCCTGACTCAATAGTAATCTCGTAAGAAAAATTGTAATCAATATCTTGTTATGGAATATTTTTGAGGAAAATTGGCTTTTATTCCACAGAAACCTATACATTTTCTGGTTTTAGTGAGCCTTGTCTCTCTGGCTATCTACTTGTTTTTTATTTAATTTCAAATGAAAAATCAGACCCAATGATTTATTTTTAAAGGAAGCAAAACAAATGGAATTTTTAGATGAAAAGGAGTGTCTATATAGTGGAAGCCACGGGGACTCAAGACACCCGAATGCTCACTCCTGACTGTGACATGAACCATCCGAGACTGAAGGCAGCCTTTACTTCAAGCTGCAGTCACCTCTTCTTCTGCAGTGATGGCTATTCTATGCCTCTAACTGAAAAAAAAAAATAATGGGTAAATTTTGTTGCAGCTCAAATATCACTCAGAAAAGAGGAGCAGACACAAGAAATGAACTGTGGAGAAATATTGAACTTTTGTCCATGTTGATTCCTGTAAACATTCTAGACAGGGAGAACTCAAAATCCCTGTCCTTAAACTGCTATAAAGTCAGAAAGATTCAAATTCCAGAGCAGACCTCTTGCTATCAGCCTGGCTTTCCAGAGTCATTGTCTTCAATTAGCACAAAAAATAATTATCCTTTTTTTTTTTTTCCGTATTCAGTTAAAGCTGGATAGAAAAACTGCAGTGTGCAACTAAAATGAATGACCAACATTTAGGAGTGAACTTGCAGCAAAGGAAATGCCAATAAAATGTTATAATTATAACTGAAGGGTGGTAAGATTACAGTAAGGATACTTTAAATGTTTGAAGAAGTCTTTATTATAACCTTCATTAAATAAAAAATACGTGTAGCTAGAAACAGCAAACAAATTATGTTCAGACTGTTACGTAATGCGTTAAAACAGTAGAAATTAATTTGAGAAGCTTCCAACAACAATACAAGACTGAACTGAACTGTGATGGATGGGTTCTGAGATGTGAAACCCATTGGAATAAAAGAGGTAAAAGGATGAAATTACACTGAGAAACTGTTTAGAACCACGAATATGCTTGATGGAAAAAGGAAATGGGAGAAGTAGCAGACTGAAACTGCACAGCAGGAGCCATTTTTACTGTTGTGTTGATGCTCTCTCTCAATTTGGTGTTGAAGTTCACACAGTCTATAAGTCGCTGTGTGTTCCAGGTCATCTTTAAGGTACATGTATTTGTCCAGGGAAATCAAATGCAACGAAGTCAATGTTCATTTTGTGTACCCCATATCTTTGTCTATACACAGGACTGAGCTGGACCTGGCTTCCACCCTGGCTTTCACCAGCCTCCTGCTTCCAACTCACAGCACCCATGAGCACCAAGGAAGCCAAATTCACTATGGTGCAGCCTTCCTGAGTCATATGGCACAAGCCCATCTTGGTCTTGCATCAAAATTACCTTCCTCTGCAGAGGCTTTCCAAGATTTCCTATGTCACAAACAGAGCAGACTGATAAATTCAATACCCCACCTTCATTTCTTATTCTGCTGCCTGGGAGTAGTCAGAGGCAAAGCCCTTCCCTGCTATACCCTCCACAAGCTCACAACTCAATCGGTTATTGCTGTAAGGGGTTTACAATCTGCATGAGGCTTTTACAAATCTCTTCTGTTTCACAGGGGTAGATGATATTTATGATGTGTTTAGCAGCTGTGGGGAAAAAGGGACTAAAAATTTATTACACCCTTCCCACCCTGCAGTGTCTGGGACATTTTCAGTGTCTAGAAATGCTCAGCACTTCAGAGGAAGGCTCTCTGAAGGGATCTCAGTGCTGCAGCCAACATTTGCTTAACGTTCTGTTAATATTTAAACAACAAATCTGTCAACAGATTAATTGGCACTGTCACTTTCCAGCAGTTTTATGGGTACTTCAAAGCGCTAGCAGTCTATTCCTAAAAGGAAGCATGTAGCATATTAAATATGTATGCATATGAGATAATAGGAATATTAAGCATCCTGAAGAAAAGCCATAATTGCTATCATGCTGTTCTTGAGCTGAATTCCCAATGCTTCATGCTTACTATAGAGAGTTCTTGACAGAAAGAGGTCACAAAAAACATTTAGAAATTACTTGGGCACTTCCTCTCATGGCAGAGATGTCATTGATACCAAGGACCAAGCATGAACTGGAAAGAGCAAGACAGGAACGAAGACGTCAGATAACGTAAGAAGCCATTTTTTACATCCTGCCCTCTTCTGTTGCTGGAAAGCATTTGAGTTGCATTGAATTACAAGCAATTAATTGTAGTACTCAACCCTGTGCAAGTGACCATCACTTAAAGAGGGATTCGTTTCAACTTACCATCGCATACTTAGGCATCTACCACAATCAGTTCATCAGGCTCACTCAGGAGCCAGTGGTGACACAGAAGCTGCAGACAAAAGGCAGTTCTTGGATCCCTATTTTAGGATGCAATGGATCTTCCTCTGAAGACTCTCCTATCCATTTTCTACTCGCTATTGAGGGAACCTAGACAGATTTGAACTGATGCTTAAAAGCTCAAGTTAAGGGAGAGGAATCTCACCTCTGGTATATGGCACCATACAAACCCTACTTACTCAAATACTCAGTGGCTTTCCCACCTGTGCTTTGACAGGCACATCACAGTTAATGATGGGAAGAATTTAGTGAAGTGGGCATAAATTAATGCCTTGGCTTCCTCAGACCTGGGATCAGTGCCAAGAGATCTGGGAAAATTTTGCAAGAGTGATAGAGACTACCAGTGCATAATCCCCTTGCTTTGCTCCATTAGCCAAGCATGTACCAGTTTCAAGAGCAGTGATGCAGCCTTATTTGCTCTGCAGAGATAGAAGATCCACAAATGAGTAGGAAAGAGAGGAATATGAACAAAGAAAAAGAGACTGCAGTCCCTAATTGATCCTTCACAAAATATATTTACTTTGTTCTCATTCCCTGGTGAATTCATTAGCTTGCACTTAGCATCATTCTTTGGTCAAATACTCAGTGGTGAAATAAATCGCAGCAATTTATTCTAGAACTCATAAAATACTGTTTTATTGCCACCTTTTGACTATACAGCCCATGAAAGCAGTTACACTTCCAAAGAGAAGTAGTTCCCTTCCTGACATCCAGATTTTTTTTAGAAGGAACTTATACAAATATATATGTACACATGAGCATGTGCATGGCAATGTAAGAAACAGAACAATTGCATGGTGTCACTACTTCACTACAAAAACCTTAGGGACAAAATAAAATCAAGACGCTCAAAGTTTTCTGCCAACCCTCCAAACTTTTCTGCTGGACCCTTTCTCACTGGCATTGCAAAATATATAGGGTTAATCAAGCCCTCTTGTGCTCCATCACGTGTCCTTCCTCAGTTGGAGGGTGAGTAAATGAGACATAGCTACATTTTATGTTTATAAAGATTCACAGCTTTTAATTTTACTTTTAATTTTAAGCAATCAACTAATACTTTTGTTCATGCAGCAGCTGTTCGGTGTCTGTTTGGTGAGGCAGGTACTTATGCACTTGGGAGCAAAGACCATATTTCTGTAACATATAAACAAAAAGGAATTTGATATTTACTACTGAGAAAACTTCTTAAAATTTACCTAGTTACCCTACCAAGCCATCACTCTTTGTTTAATGAGTTTTTTCTGGCTGAATCTTAGGTCTGTGTCTTCACTGAGGATTTCTGTAATTAACATTTCATTTAAAACTCAAGACGATTATTTGGCTTTATACCTGGCACCTTAACTGAAAACTGAATTTAAAAAAAAGCTAGATTTTTAGATATTTGCTGCTTACTTTTATTTCCCTTGTTGGATCATTATTGAACACCTTCCTTTCTGCTGTAGTACATCGTTCCAAATGCTAGTAGCTTTGGTTGAGCATTTGAACTTCAGAAATAGAAAATATCTGAACTTCCGAAAAAGTCTATGATCCTCTAGGAGCTCATTAAAGTTCCTCCTGAATACTGCGCTCTATTTCTGTAATCGCTTTCTCAGTTACTCCATGCTAATGCCACTTGTTAGGAAATGTGTGAGAGGCCATGACCACTAGAGTTGGTTATTTAGAGTAAGAGGCTATCACTGGTTTTAACAAAGGACCTACGTAGATAAGAGCTTTGATAAGTATCTGCTATATGGCTGCAAATAGACTGGCTCTGCATCATGTGTAAATTATTTAGGGACAAGAGACAAACTGTCTCCTAGAGCCCTACTTAGCTAGAAAGCTGGCATCACTCTCCCTTTGTCAAAGAGTGTTTCCATTGGAAGAGGGGAATATTACTTCAGGATGGGAGCTCTTATGTTGAGGTGACTACTAAAATACACTTTCATGACTATTTTTCTTCTCCCTGCACAGAGAATGAGAACGTCATTGATTTGGGGATTTGTGTCTTCAAAGGAAAGATAGCAGTGTTGATGAAGAAATATAAATGCCAAGGATAAACCAGGCATGGTTATAATTAACATCTCCAGTATGTGCATTCTCATTTCTTTCTGGTCAGTCTTCCAGATTTAAGTATTAGCAGAACTCAGCCTTGAATTTATAGCTTCAAGGCTCAGATAGACACAGCTTCTTCTAAATCGTCTCAGAGCTTAAAATACAATTATAAATCATGTATTTAATTACATTGCCATCTCTTTGTATTCACAGAATATTCCAGTTTGCATAATCAATAGGAAAGACAGAGAAGGCATCAGCGTGAACTTAGAAATCTCAAATACAGTAATTAATTTGCCCAGCACAAGAAGTGAAGCCAAAACAGCACTTCTCAAATGTCAGCTACAGCAATGAACTTCTGGAGAACCATTTTACCATCAGAACATATTTCACACAAATTTGGCAAGTTTTAGTTAACAGAGAAATGAGAGGAAATACTCTGCAGGATTTATGAAGAAGAAAGGGGTGAAACCATGCCCTTAGCTCTAAATACAGAATGAGATCTTGTCTGCTGTGCTCTGCAAGTACAGGACACAAAGACAGTCTTTTCCCTGGTGATTGTACAGGTTTCCCTAAGAGGTTGTGGAGTCTCCATCCACGGAGATAATTGAAACCCAGCTGTACACAGTCTATTCTCGCTGGACCTGCTTGAGTAGGGGGTTGTACTAGATGATCTCCACAGGTCCATTCCTATTTCCTCTACTCGTTGATTCTGTGACATTATGAATAGCTACCCAAGAACAACACAAAAAACAACTATCAGTATAAAAAAATCCGTGGGTTATATTTGTATCACCAAATTGCTGCTCCTTCACCATAGCAGATCTGATGAGGATGCCTCACTCACTTCGTTGAAGGACTAGAAATGTTCGTTAAACCACACTCTTGGAGTTGATATGTGTATATGTAGTTGTACAATTCTTGTACACTAAAAACTCACGCATGCCTGGTACTTACTGGTTTAGTTGACAAAGCGCAACTGATTCAAATGAACTCATTTAGGATATCTTAAGTCCCATGGCTAAGGAGGACATATATGAGAGAGCATGGAGCAGATGTCTCACTCTAAAAGCACGTCTTGCACTGACATATAAGGAGAAAACCAGGAATCAGTTCTAAGAGAGTAAGACCAAGCAAACAGTCTTAAATGACCTCATGACCTTAAGACGATTTTTAGGAAAGACTGTGTGCATGGGAGTGAGAGGGATTGTTTACTTTTTGGGGGTAATTCTAAAGACATCTTCAAAGGAAAATTTAGCAGAACTGGAAGGAGATTTGCAGAATGTTGCTTTACCAGGGCAAGAAGTTATTCTAGTATGAACAGGTAGGATGAAGTGAGACAAAAAATAAAAGCTAAATAACAAAAGAATTAACCTTAATTTACCCTAATTAACCTAGAGATAAATTGGTCTCTGCCACTATATTCTGCCATTACATTATGGTTTTTATATGTTATTTTTATTGGCCAATCCATCTTCACTTCTACTTTCTTTCTTAAGTCCTTATTACTATTCCACAGCTCAATAGCTTTTTTTCCACTGGACATGTTAAATGGTGGAAAAATAAAATGGATCAATACAGTGACTCAATTAATTCCTCATCTTAAATTCTAATAAAATCAATTTGGAGAAGTGGCGTATCGTTAAGCTTACATCATAATGTAGTAATTAGAAACAACTTTCATCTTGCCAATTCCTTTGAAGATTTTAATGGCAATCAATTAAACATGCCTTGCTTCTCCATTAAACACTTCCAAAATGGAAACTGGATGAGAAGTTAAAGATAAGCTGGCTGATTACACAATCTTACCATCCATCCCCATTTCAAATATTCCCCCCAAAATTTGCAAACTCACAGTTAAAAAGTTAGCATAAGCTAAGTCCTCTTCCCATAGTAACCAGCAGTAAGTTTTCACTTAATATATCATGTTTTAATAGATGGAATGGTGCAGAGTTCTGTGATTTGCATATTTACTGAGTAGAAATTTTTGTGTGGCTCACTGTGATCAAATCTTTTTTAGATTTACACCCAGCCACTTTTAGGGCTTTAGCTACATTTATATTAAAAGGATGCAATCTAAGATTCACTGTCTACTATTTAAATTAAAATGTCTCTGCAGATCTTAAAGAGAAATGGATATTTTTTATAAGCTCTTTCATTAACAGTAATAATTGGAGCTTAGTGATGATCCCTTTATACTATGTGCTTCACACAAAATGGAAAAAGATGGAACCAGGTTCAAATCACCTACAGCCTGGGCAGAAACCACCAGGTACTTCCACTAATTCCTCTCCTGCTAGGGGTTTATGCCCAATATGAATTTGCATTCATAAAGAAAACATGCACACTAAGTCAATAGCTGAACATCCAATTAGCTACACTAGCTCTCCCTGCATCTCTCTGAAATCAGAGAAATCCAACTTCCTTGATTGTGTTTTGCTGTATTAAATTGCAGCAGCATCTCTCTAATGCTGGGATGTCAGCACTGTGCATGCTGTTCCCGGTGATGTCTCAGCAGGGCTGCATGGACCATACATCTCCACATCATCCTGCCTGTAGTATCACATCATGCTGCCTGAACCAGCACTTGAGGGGTTTTTTTTAAGGTTTGCTCAGTTGTTCACATCTTGTACATTAACATGTGTGCAACAAATCATCATAAGCAGATCAGAGATATTGCCCTTGAAATAATATATCTTTTTGGATTAATTCTACCACCTGAATACCGTTTGTTCTCCAGGTCTCTACATTGTCTCTTCTTGTTATTTTTATTCATTCGTTTAACTATATGTCCTTTCTACAGTCAAAGAAAAGAAAGGAGTAACATTTAAGTAAAAAACTCTTCCAAGAATTGAATAACTTGTTCTTTAGTCCATGTCACTGAAATTTTATAGATAAAACTATTCCTGAACGTGTCAGTGAAAGAGACCTCATTGTGCCTACATTTGCAGTCAGTCTGAGTATCGATGAAAGTATGAAATGTTATAATTATACTTCATTGTTATAATTAGAGTTCATAATGTTTTGTTTCATTAAAAGTTAGCCTCTTGCTGAAAATGTAAAATCAACTTTTGTCTAACAATTTTTTAAATTCTTTCTTGAACATGTCATAAAATAGTAGTATGTGAGAATAATTCTATTTTTAAGTTTTCCTTAACTTTCTTATATTTTGAACAGAAAGTGAAGAAAAAGTTAAAAAACTGTTTTAAGAAAGAGGGATGTAATGCAGTGAAAGCAGAAAAAAGAGAGGAACAAGAGCCAGGGAAAAAAGAGCAAAACCATAACTGAAAAACAGGAAAATTTTATTTTTCAAAAAATAACACCTTCAGAGAAAGCAGATTAATAATTGCAGATTAAAAGCTGAAAAAAGAGAATGCAAACTAAAAATACATTTCCAAAAAAAATTTTCAGTCAAAAGTTTGTGGAATTTGACTTCATATCATCAGAAGGTCTAAAATGTACATGTCTACATCTGAACTAGCTATGAAGGTGCTTTTAGAGTCAATCGGAAAAAATACTCCATCATAGGGTGTAATTCAAATGTTAAACATCGGTCAGATGCATGGTTCCTGTTCCCCTGCAGTGCCTGTAAGGTGAGCTTAGTGCTTCTGACACTGATAGAAATGCAGGCACCATCTAAGGCAGGCAAAATTAATCGCACCTCTGGGACCTCAACCCTATCAATATCACAAGAAAACTTGTTCAAAGTCAAGAGCAGCCCAGGGTCAAACATTCAAAAGCCTAGAGCCTTCAGCAGAGTTGAGGCAAGATACCCACAACAGGAGCAGGTGGAAGTTGTGGTTGGGGATGAGCCAGTGGATATGTGGGTTAGAGTTGGCTTTGTGAAAATCAATGCAGAGGTTTTCAAGGCTGCATTATATTACAACTGGAACTAGCTTCAGTTCATTGTCCAGAAACTGGTATTGTCATTATCTTAATCTGGACTTCACTTGGATTGTGTCAATATCCCTAGTTTTCCCACTGAAAGACCAAATAGAGTTAAAAATCATCTTTTATATTGCTTGAGCAATAGTGGTCTTTGCATTCAAGAGAATATTGTAATTTTACTGCATAATTTTGCTCCAGATGTCCACAGGTTTAAAAGAGAGCGTGTTGCGCAAGGATGATGTAGATGTCTGACAAACCAATTCCACATGAGCGCCAATACTTGGACTTCTCTTGACTTTGAGTAAGTTTTATTGTGACATTGATATGGAAGTATTGCACTCATCGGGAAGGCAACAAAATGCAAATCAGACAGGACTCTTCTGGAATTCAGCTGCTAGCTAGAAGATGAAGCTTAAGAACCCAGCAATGGAAGAGATTGGAGTATCCACCTATGTAAGAAATCAGTCTTATCAGAATTGAGCCATTTTCAAAACAGAAACTGTGGGACGTACTATATGACTCCCAGATACTTCCCAGAAAGCCCTAGCAGCTGCATCCTCTAAGCCACTGTTTATGCTACAGCTATCCTAAATAAAGATGTGGTAACACCTGTAATTACAGTCTACCACAACAGAGGTCTAAAAGCACTCCCAGATGCCTCTAGAGAGAAACAACACTGCTTTCAAAAAGACCATTGCCATGGCAAGTTCCTCACTGCGTTAATATTTTCAAGACAGAGGATAGATAGCTATTTACTTAACAACTTCTGGAAAAATCAATTAGACTGGGTTAGCAACTGAACTTGGTTCAATTAACCCAGATACACAATCTGCACCCAGACAGATAGCAATTGCAGTGTGTATTTGTCAGCCATGAAGGCCTGGAGAAACTATTTGCAGAAGTCAGAGCACAATTCAGGTGCTGGATGTACAGCCCTCAACCTTCACAAACAGTTCTCTGGCCGAGCACTAACTCCAATTTAAACTTGTCCAGAGCACCGAGATGTGTGTGAGTTCCCTCTTGAAACAACTTTGCATGTCCTTTCTTAAAATTCCTTTTCTACAGGTCCACCAAGCTAATGCTTTTTCAGCACAGCACAACACCGCAGCCATGTGATAAGAGCTGAAAGCGCCCAGCTTTCTCCCAACTTCCAGCACCATGAAGCTGTTAAAGAAATTACACCAATCGGCTGATTTACCATTCCTGCATGCAGTGACTTTTCCTCCCTGCTCAGCAGCAATATCCCCCTGAGATGCCAGGGGTCAGCACACATCAAATTTGTGGTTGCTCTCCAGCACTGACATTAAGGCCTGGCATAAAGTGCAAAGCGTATTAACATGCTAATGGATCATGTCTGTCACCCCTGCTACATTTGCAGTAATTTCTAAGAGGAGAATAAAGAACATAGCAGAGAGGCAGCTTTTCTCATGCCAGCCACTTCACAGATGAGGTCTATCACATTTTGTTGAACACTGTGACTGCCCAAATCCTTCTTCCAGAAGTAGCTAATGAACAGATCCACCAGAAATATCTTGCAGTAGGGAGCAGGATAGAAGAGCTGGCAAGTCTCATGGCTGGGATGCAAGCAAGAATAATGTGACACTTCTGACAACAAACAAGGAGATTTGCTGGCCTTGACGATTCACACTGAACATTGTGTTCACAGTTTATCTAGACAGCATCTATCAGTGATGGGAAGGAAAGGCCACTTAAAAAATACTGTTCACTCGCAAAGAAAATAATTAGAGACATGATGTACAGTGTTTCATGCATCTATTCAAGAAGTGTAATCTAAGTGACCTTAATGGAATCGTGAATCATTACAGACACTGGGAGAGAAGGCAAGATAAGGCTGATCCAAAGCATTAAACCGTAAATATCTGAGCAATGCTTATCTTTCAAATATCCACCATGGAATATTCACCAGAGTCAGAATTTCATGACAACGTCCCTTAAGAATTTTGTAACGGGGCTCCTGGGCTATTGGTTATCCTTTTGTTATGCTCTGGAGAGAAATCAAGCATGAAGGAAAGATTATTTGACACTAAAAAGAAATACCAGCATTTCTTGCTGTGTGCTTTAAATTCACACTGAGTATCAAAGTACAATGCAAGTACTCTGCTAGTCTGTGGCATTCCCAAACAGGTATCTGAGATTTCACTAGTAAAGACGTGCAACATGTCTTCTGCCATTCATTAGCAGCACAAGGCACCTCAAATTCTGAAAGAGAAATTTTATGGGCAATTAATTGTCTAATGTTTAAAAGTCACACAGGTGTTGTTTTACTTCATTAACCTAAAGGCACATGACAGTCTCTGATTAGAAGATGAATTTTCATTTGTGTAATGACATGGCAAAAGTCTTAAATGAAAAAAAAATAGTCTTATAGTCGGATTCTGTGTTTAGATAAATATACCAGACTCTTAAAAAAAGACCACATTGAATAAACATGTCGTCCACTGGTAGCCACAGCTAGAATCTAGTCTTTTTGAAGAAGAAACAATAGAGACCAAACAGAGAATCAAAAACATCTTAAGAAGACAAAAAAGAGAATGGATTGCTTGAGAGAGAAATGCAAAAGTGTTAAAGCATTTAACTTTACAAATTAATTACGAAAAGAAAGCAAAAACCTACAGAAATTATTTAAACATTAACAGGGAAGCTGTAAAATTTCCATCAGCAGAGATGTTTAAGGAGAGGTTAGACTGTCATGGTTTCAGTCCAAGTCAATACCCTCTTGAGGAAATGGCTTGACCAGAAATCTTTTCTAGCCCAGCATCTCACCCTCTTCTGCAGCTCCTCTACACCAATTAAAAAAGCCAAAGCCGCACAATGGGAATTTTGCACACCTGATTTCCAGCAGAGCAAGGAGTTCCTCCATGTCAGAACTGCAGGAGACAGCAGAGGATGTTTTCTGTGTCTCCATTTGCTGTAGAGAGCATTGCACAGATCCAACAAACCACTCTGAGCAGGATGACTGCCAGCTACACAGCTTGGACAGGTGGCCATAACTTTGCCCTTGGGTGATCCAAACTTTATTTTCCATAATCGTGAACTTGTGGGTAAGGCACCACAGAGTCACAATTATATAGGGTAAGGTGTTGCATATGGCAGTAAATGAGATTTTTGCTCTGCTGCCTGCATAAGAATCTAGGTATAAAGATCAGATTTGGTTTGTTCTTTTTAAACAGAACAAATAATATGCTTTGTGTTATTTTCTGCACATGGAGGAATTCTTGTGTCAGGGAATGACTTAGATAACAGTCAGCCAGAGGGTACTGAACTTTAGAAATGTTAAATATTATAAATTACTTTAATTTATGCCTCCCATACTGATATTCTTGAAGCAATGTCCCTTCTGCTGTCTCTTCCCTGCCCCAGAAGCTACGCTGTAATTAAGAAGGGGCTTTATAGGTCAATTGGTTGTCCCTTTGGTCAGGTTTACTGTGTTAGATCTTGATCTGAGAGGCTCACACTCAAAACCAGGGGTGCAATGAATTTCAGGTGATTAATCAGGTCCTGGAGTTAAAAGCCAATACTGTGTTCAAGCTCCTCTTTCTCATCAGTGGTGGCCGGTACATGTCCCAGATCACCTTTAACACAGTTTATTTAGAAAATAAACCATCTTAAACAACAGTTCATTGATATTGTTAAATTCTCTTCATTTTTATGAAGGCATGTTTGTGTATGTTTTCCCTGCTGATGAAGCCTTGGTAGACTTGCACAAAGATTTGGCTGAGGCTAAGAAAAACAAAGGGCTTTGTTTGTCCCTGGTAGGCAGTTTTCCTCCCTTACTCTCACACCTTCTCCTCTCTTACTGGTTTTAGACACTGTTGCACATTGCTTATCCCCAAGGCTGAGAGCTCTGCTATTATTTATTCATACAGATCCTCACTATACGGAGCCCTGATCCGTTCATGAGATTCACTGGTGCTGCAGCAATGCAAATTCATCATACAGGGCCCAAGAGCTCACCTCCTGCTCAGCAACTTTGCTGTTGGCCACTATGACATTAGCATTCATAATTTCCAGGAGTGATTTAGTACAGCAGTAAAAGATTGAGAATGAGAAGCAGACACAGAAAAAGCTCTGCTGTGTGGAGGGGGCAATGTGTTGCACAGCAGTCTGCAGTGAGCATCTCAATGGGGAGCTCTGCTCACTCATCATCAAATCCCAGGTTAAACTTCAGAATCTGGTCTTCTACAAACCTTTGGTGGGCTGAAGACTGGCCCAACTTCTGTGGCAGTGGCCATTTTCCTCAGGGAAACACAACTGGGAAAGAAAGTCCCAAGAGTGGGAAGTGGTCCGCTTTCATCACAAACCAAACATCTGTGAAGTTTCTGCCCATGGGGCTATGACACGCCTTAGACCCTGCTGGCTATCAGAAGTTCAGGAGAAATCTGTTTCATTCTCCCAAAATTGCAAGGCCTCAAGAAGAGTAGGAATAGAGCATGAATGAGTAAGAGATCTGTTCCTGCCTTGTGTTTCCTGCTGTCACTGTCCTGGTGTGTGCTTTCCTGTGGCTAGTGCACAGAGTTTCGGGACTAAGATGGGAAGACTTCTTTCATAATTATTTATATACCACTCAAAGCATAGAGATTAGCGAAAATACAGATTTTTGTCAGTGCCTACTTCACAAACCAAGACAGCTACAGGAACTTCACTGTTTCCTGAGATGACAGGAAAAATAAAAGACATCTCATTGTGCATGCTGAGTCGTGCATTTCAATTGCTGTTGTTATTGAAACCATCATGTGTTTACTAAAGAATCAACATCACCCTTTGCCTGGCCCCAGATTTCCCTCTCTTTTCTTTAATCAGTACAGCTGGCAGAAATATACCTGATTTTCTCCATGAGGCCTGATATTGATTTGAAACAAGTGCCTGTGTCTGAGGAGGAGCTTAATTCAGAGAATGGAAATCAGTACATATAGGAACTTATGTACTATATCAGTACATATAGGTTCCTTTTCTGCCCCATATGGAAACAAAAGAGATTGAAACATGAAGGAGTCAGGAGAATGATTTTTGTCTTTTTCTATAGTGCAGACACTCAAACCCCATGCCATTTCCAGAAGACATTCAATTTCATATTTCTAACCATCTTTGACAGAAAAATGTTCTACTTAAATTAGAGAGATGCAATTATGCTAAATTGTACAGAGGCAAATGAGACTCAGTCATGCATGAGGGTCTTAGAAGAAGAAAATGGGGCAGATTTTGTGGTTTCCATGGAATTAGTCTTCCTGTCATTCAATTTGATCTGAAAAGCTGGGCTGAGCAGTCTTTCTGGATTTTATTATTACAGCATCAGGAAATTGCAGTGACTTGAGAAGCTATCCACAAGCCAAAAACACTTTTACAGTTCTCAGACATTTTTGCAGCCTTTCCACAAAATTTAGGGACTAAAAGTGCCTGCCTTTTGGTGTGCTGTACATTTTCTGAGTTTTGTTGTAAATGCTGCCAATTGATTAACTGAGTTGCTTTTATTTATTTTTGTCTTCAAGAGCTGTCAGAAGTCCTGGCTTTTTCCTACCATCACTACCTGCAGTTTCTTTGAGTTAATAGGCAGAAAATTGAAGACATCTTATATATGATTAGCAGCTGGCAGTCCAGGAGGAGGGATGAAACTCTAATGGATCCATTGAGAAGCAGAGTATGAGGAATAGTGCTGTACCACAGCAAGCAGAATAAAACCCCTTAAAGGGTAGGGAAGCTGTACAATGGCCAAATGCAAGTATAGCAGTGAAGGACCGTTGAAGGCAATGCTGGTAGGGCACTAGAGACTGGGACTAAACGAGGAGGCCAAGAAGGTTGAAGGAGTGGAAAGGTCATTTTTTCGAGTTCTCACCTCTCTTTTTCATGTTGTTTTTTTATTTAAATGAATCTCTACGTGAACAAAAAGATCCCTGAATTATTTATTTAGGGGAGAAGGGTGTTCTGATCTCTGTCTGTGCGCAAACACACGTGTTCAAACACAAGCACATGGATCAGCCGTTTTGTTCCAGGCTGTGTTGGAGCATCAGAAGGAGGTAACCAAGCAGGGAAACAGCATGACGAGGCTGTGGCAGCAGAAGATCCCAAAATCTTTCTCTGAAATAACACAGGTAAGTCTGTTTGTGGCAAGTGTCTAGGAAAGCCAAGGGCAGGCCTGGACAAAATATCTCTGCCTCTTAGGTTTCCAAGGAGCTGGAATTCGACCGAAAGAACCTGTCAGTGTTAGTTTACATACTTCCAGGTATGCAAAAATTGCTGAACTTTGAGGGCTGTAATGCCTGGAGGAGCTGTGAGAGACCTGAAATCTCAGCAAACACAAGTACAAGTCAACACTCTGAACTTGGTTCTGGGACTTGCCTCTGGAGAACACTCTGGGAGAGGTAACAAGCCATCTATACTCTGTGGTTTCCTCTGCCAGCCAGGACTTCACAGCCCAGGAAAGAGTGCTGTTTTACGGACAGAAAAGCACAACATAAGTATTAGCACAGGGTTGTGCCTCACAGAGAAATTAGCTGGTGGCCTAGAGGTATGCCAGGCTTCTCCCCATCTAATCCTCATCTAATTTCAAATGGAAATCAGGACAGATTATCTCTATGAGTTATCACAACTTGGCACTTTTCTTCTTGTCACCTTGCCTGCATATGGCTAGTCTCAGACTGATAATGTGGTCTCTCCCTGTTTATCCTTAATGATTTATGTATAATAGGCTTTATCTGGTCTTTGAAGCCGCTAAATCTAGTCAGGAGCTGTTTTATTGCGAGCTCTCTTGTGTCTATTAGCTCTCTGTAGGTTTAGCTCACAGCTTCCAAGCTCCCCTGAACCATTGTCACAGAAATAAATAACAGTCCGTGTGACTTTCATCCATGGCACTCTGAAAGAATAGCAAATGTATTGCATAAACCCAGACTTTTTTCCATGTAAACCTGAAAAGGGGAAAAATTGTCTAATTAAGAGTGAGGTGAAGCTACCTTTATTTATTTTTTAAGTTTAATGAAGTCCATGGGAAAGAGGAGCTACAGAAATGCAAAGTTTTGTCATGACTGAATGCAACGTTACCAGGAAAACAAAGGGATGACCACAGGTTCAAGTTACTGCAGCTCCACAACCTATAGGTCACTCACTTACAAAAAATGAAGTTAAAGTTAACACAATTCTCCTTTCACTTTCAGTAGGCCAAAAGAAGGCCCCATGAATGATAACTGCATAACCAATGCCGAGTTACCTCATTTTGCTGAGGCAACTCCACTTCCTGACGGAGCCTCTGACATGACCATTTTAGCAAATTATTTACAGTACTAACACAAGGAAAATTTGTCCCATTGTGACTTACTTAAATTCATAGTAGAAAAGGTAACAACATCAGGAAGATAACCCAAGGCCACTGTCTACTTTTTTGCTTCTCTTAAGAACCAAGCTGGTACCCAACAGGAAAATTTGATGCAAAAAGACCTGCCTAAATACTGCTAGTGCTTCACATCCTATTGACCTAAGATGTTTTATTTTCCTGACAAACTGCAAATGCTTTCTGCCTTTCTCAGAGTCTTAATGCATCACATATTTGTAGCAACAGAGTTTCTGTGGGATAGGTCCATTTGGTTGGTTGTACAGCTCAAATCGGAGAGTGTTTTAGATGAATAGAGCCTGTCACTTTTAAAGTAACAGCTGTTACTCACAAAATTGGACATTTTCCAGCAAACCACTGTTATGAACGGAAGAGTAAATAGAGTCCATTTAGCAGAGGCAAGAAACGCAGCGCTGCTAGAGAGCCATGACTGTCATAGGTGACAGCTGTCCTCTGAGTGGGAAGTAAGGTCAGGTAACAGAATTGTCCTCCCATCTGCTTCTTCTTCAATAATAATTGTCAGCCTTATGCTTTACTTCGGTGATTGCCTCAGGTAAATCAAGCCTTGACGTTTCTTGTCTGAAGTAAGCTCATGGAAATAAGAGCATAGATTTTTGCAAGCTGTTTGTTCGAGCAGCCAAGAACTAGAGGAGCTCACCCAGCGAAAGGTGTAAACCCTCACTAGCAGAGCTTTCAGAAGTATATTAAATGAAATCCTATACAGTGAGAGCTCTGTTTGTTAACCTTTCCATGGAACAAGAATGCAGTTTCAATATCCCCCTGTATCCTGTGATATTAACTGACCTGCTAAAAGATGTAGATATATTGAAATGGTTTGTAAATCAATGGGCCAATCTTATTCTTCTCTGAGGAGCTTATATTCAAGGGTCACATATTAGATGGGACACGGGGAATTGGTATGGCATTACCTGTGGTAAATATAAGTGTCAAATGTAAGTATCTACAATACAGATACCTGCACCTGCAGTGGTCTTGCTGGGAAAGATTTGTTTACCTACCCTTATGCATCTCATGCCACAAGAGATACAGTAGACTACTTGAGCCATCTGGGACTGGCAGATAAGATGGAGGACTTCTGGGATGCCAGCACCCTTTTGGCAGGCTGGGTGCAGTTGGAGACTAGCCAAAATATGCCAGAGCATTTACAATCACAGAACATATCCATTATTCAGCACTGAGGACTACCCTCGAGGCAGCCCAAGTGGCAAGCTATACAATGGCAACAGACATTGAAGTGACAAACATGGACAACTCCTTTAGGTTGACACAACTGTGTTCCTACTTTATCTACTACTAGCTAGCTCCCGCTGACTGAAACAGTATCTAAGAGACATGCTTTTACAAAGAGGTCAAAATTTAAAAGCACACATGCAGTGATATGAATTCTACCCTATACACAATGGGGCAGCACAATTTCCCTTGATCTAAACCGACACAAAGAGTCGACAGCACACCCTTGGAGAGTTACGCTCACTGGAAGAGTTTTCAGCCTACATGAGAACTCAGTCCAGCCAAGTATCCCTGGAAAGTGACTATATCAGTGGACAAGGGAAAGCTATGGATGTTGTCTATCTGGAGTTCTGTAAGGTCTTTGACATGGTCCCCCACATCTTTCTCTCTAAATTGGAGAAATATGGATTTGATGGGTGGACTGTTCGGTGGAAAAGGAATTGGTTGGATGGTTCCAGCCAGAGGGTAGTGGTCAACGGCTCGATGTCCAAATGGACGCTGGTGACGAGTGGTGTCCCTCAGGGGCCTGTACTGGGACCAGTACTGTTTAATAGCTTCATCAAATGAGTTAGTGTGATGGAATGCACCCTCAGCACGTTTGCAGATGGCACCAAGCTGAGTGGTGCAGTTGACACACCTGAGGGACAGGATGCTATCCAGAGGGACCTGGACAAGCTGGAGAAGTGGGCCTGTGTGAACCTCATGAGGCTCAACAAAGCCGAGTGCAGGGTCCTGGACCTGGGCCAGGGCAATCTCCAGCATCAATACAGGCTGGAGGATGAAAGGATTGAGAGCAGTCCTGCCGAGAAGGACTTGGGGGTACTGGTGGATGAAAAGCTGGACATGAGCCACCAATGTGTGCTCGCAGCCCATAAGGCCAACCATATCCTGGACTGCATCAAAAGAAGCATGGCCAGCAGGTTGAGGGAGGTGATTCTGCACCTCTACTCCCACCTGGAGTCCCGCGTCCAGCTCTGGAGACTTCAACACAGGAAAGACACAGATCTGTTGGAGTGGGTCCAGAGGAAGGTGACAAAAATGATCAGAGGGCTGGAACATCTCTCCTGTGAAGAAATTTTTTACCGTGAGGATGGTGAAACACTGGAACAGGCTGCCCAGAGAGGTAGTGGAGGCCCCATCCCTAGAAATATTCAAGGCCAGGTTGGACAGGGCTCTGAGCAACCTGATCTAGTTGAAAATGTTCCTGCTCATTGTGGAGGGGGTGGACTAGATGACCTCTAAAGGTCACTTCTGCCCAACTACTCTGTGATTCTATGATTCCTACAGGGAGGCCTTACTGTTCCAAATCCTGCTGCTGGAATCCTCACTGGGCAAACACCTCTGTGAAAGAGAGATACAGCATAAAAACAGCAGATTTTCTCTGAGTTGTGCAACATTTTTTTCGCTCTGGAAAGAGCCCTACACACCCTATGGTCCCCTCTCCTGGCTTTGCTGCTTCACAGTTATGACATTCCCCTGAGTCGTCTGCTGTGACAACGATGTAGAAGTGCTTTATCCCACATCCCATATTGCAAGATGTGATGAGGGGCCAAGGAATGTCCTTCTAAAATATTACTGTACTTATTCTCCCTCTGCTTTTGTTCTTAGTGACATTTACTAATAAATCTGTGCTAAGGCTTATAGCCAGGATACATCTTGAACTTAACAACTGGAAGGTTAACAAATTTTGGAGGAAACTATGTGAGAAAAAGAGAAACCATTTTTTGCCTCCTGAAGCTGCTATCAGCTAGAATAGAAAAGGGCAATTTAATTTGGAAAGGACCTACACCAATCTTCTTGTCCAAGCTAGTTAATAAAACTGGCTAACCCAGAATTTTGCATCTGTCCAACTGTCCCATACCATGGATGAGGAACTGATAGTCAATAGCATGTCCAAAAGTGACGTGATCAAACAACTGAAGGAGTCTCTAAGCTCTCCAGTCAATGTCTCAACTACAGACCCATCACTAAAGCAGGTGTAACAGAACCTTCCCACAACTACTAATTTTTCTTCTACCTGGAGGTCTTTCTACATCCCAAAATAGCAGTGCCGACTACAGAGCCCATTCTTGGGCAGAAACCTGTCCCATACTGGATTTCCAGAACTTCAAGTACCAGCCTGTCGTGTTAAGGGCTGCACATAAGAAGAAATATTCATGAGCTTCATTTTAAAAGGACACACTAGCCTCAAGTAGTGTTCAGGGTTGGGTTTTGTTTTTACAGGCATTGAATGAAAGGCAATGTCAGTGGGGAAGGGAGGGCTCATGCATTTCTTAGGATTTTATTTCTCAGTCAATGCAGAGCCAAAAAAGCCTGGTTATTCTCATACCTACCATATATACAAATCTAAGTGAATGAAGTCCAGAAAATGAGTAGAATTTTGTCATCTATTAGTTGATATCTCTTCTGCTGAATAGTAAGGCTTTACCAGAAGGTCCTCAAAATCATATATTAACTTCAAAAAGGTTGACAGTGACAGAATGTGCTCACAGGCATGCACTGAGATAGGCATCTCAGAAGGCTGCGTGCACTTGATGTTAAAGGCACTCCCTGGTGAACAAACCCTTTCTTCTGTTTGCATGGGGGTTGGTTTGACTGCCTCCCATAAGAGGTCAGAACTGATGTGTGAAGGGTGCCCCTGCATCATATATCCAGAGAGTGACATGCTGCTTCAGCTCACTGCATGCAAGTGCCTGAGCACTATTTCACTCACAGAGCAGATTCCCTTCTGACACACACAAAAGCATTATTCGCAGAAACTCGGCCCTGTAGGAAACACAAGGAAATGGATTCCCAGGCCTCTTTTTTCTTCTCCTTTCTTACTTACTGAACTATCATGCCAGCTAATTTTGAGGGAAAATGCGTTGCAAATGAAGGGAGCAAAACAAATTATTTTCCTTTCACTTCAGATGCCTTCCAGTTTCTCAATTTAAATCACATCCAGGATGTGCAACAAGTTGCAGCTCTTAGTATGATCTTATAGCCACATCTGCTGGGGAAGGCTGCAAACAAGAGAACCATTACCAACTCTCCCCCTCGACCTCCCACCACCTCCCCAGCTAGGGACCAGCTCATCACTTGCTGAGAATGTGTTGATTTTATGTCTTTTCTTTTCCAGTGACCTACCATACTCTTTAGAGGTCTTGATATCAAGCTATAGGCAGTGTCTTATCAGGTAAATGTATGGGTGGCAGGCAGCGCTCCAGAGCCATATGGAAAGCACTATAACAGGTACTGCTTGGAAATTTCTATTATATTGCACATCCCATTAAAGGTTATTTCTGATGCGCCATCCACAGAGCTATCAGTTTCCCAAGTCAACACATCCTGGCCACTGCTTCTGCTGCAAGGTAAAGGAAAATGAGGCAATATTACTTTAGAAATGGCCATGGCAGCACAGTAGCTCTGCTACACAGCAAAGAGGGACAGCAAGGAGAAATCTGCCCTTCTTTCTGCCGTTGTCCTGCTGGTTCCTATGCTGCAATGGTGAGCGATGACTCCATACTAGTGTCCATGCAGTCACTCCTGTTTCACTGTGTGATGATAAAAAGCTCTGTGGAACAGTGAGGAAAGGGAGCAGCGTGGGCAGGAAATGAAAGAGGAGAATTTGGAGAAAGGAAGAATGCTAATGTGCAGCTGTAGGGGGAAGTGGTCAGAATAAAACAATGACAGAGGAAAAAAGACAAAGAAGGGAAAAATTCAAAATTTCATTATTTAACCAAAGAACTCCAAGGACACTGATGGTAGTGTTGACTGGTCCTCGTCAGGTCAGTGTCCAGCAGGAACTAAACCCTTTCATAAAGACCATCAGCAGTGTTGCCATCTGCCCTGTTTGCATTAAATGTGTCACCAGAAATTTGAACCTTTTGAAAATTGTAGCTCCTGGAGGGAGCTGTTATCTGTGGGCCTCTCTGATGGTTTGAGTATGCAGATGGGAGCTGTGGGGACAGAATGGGCACGGGGCTTGCTCCATCCATCCATACTTTCATGCCTTCACCTTTCTGCCCCTCCGTCCCTTCATTCCTGTATGCCTCTACCCTTTCATCCATCCTGGCTTCCCCAAGGTTGCTAGAGAAGAAAGAGTGACAAGGCTTGGCTGGGCATGCCCTTCTGTTGTGACTTGGTGTGGGAACACACCATTCTTTAGTCCCATCAGATACTTCTCCCACTGTTGCATTTTATTCTCTAATGGACATGATAAGGCAGAGAAAGAGAGTAAGAATAGGATTTAGGTTTCAGATCAACCCATGGAGCAAGTTCAAACAAACCCAAGGAGGTTCATCTTAAAGCTGGGGAGCTCTTCACCACAGAGTGTTGTAGGTGCTGAAAAGTGGCAAGTATACACAGGCACGTTCATGCCAAGGGAGCCACTGATTTTACAAAATATACAGAAACTAACTCCAGGTCAGGAAACCTCTGAACACCAAGTGGTTGGATGCCAGAAGAGTAATTTAGGGAAATGCATGCTTATCTTGTTCTTATACCTGGTATCACCCTGGATTGCTGTCAGAAACAAGACACTAGGCTACACAGCCTTTCTTATGTCCTGCTGTTAGCCCAGGACCTGCTACATCCTTCATCTGAGCAACATCCCCTCCTCAATTCAGTTCACACACAAACACACAACCCTTCATTCCAGCAGGCAGCTTTTGGTCTTTCAGTATGTCACACCTGTTCCCACCAACACCATCCCAACCCCCTACCTTTAATGTCAGTGTCATGTCAGTCCCTTAGACCCCTCTTTTCAATACTGACATAATATTCAGCTTCCAGCATAATTTCAATCACTTAAAGGCTCCAGGGACTATGACACCAGATCCAAGTTAGTCCCAGTAATGCCTTAGTCCTTTCTACCTCAGGGCCTCTACCAAGAAAATCAGATTTCCAAAGTCAAGTCTGGGAGATGGCAGAAAAGTGTGAAAGTGAAGAGACATGATTTGGGAAGAGAAGAGCAAGCTAAATCTACAAAACCAACAAGATGCCTTATCTTCTGCTACTTCAAAGTCTGGGTTGTTTATTTTCCCCTAGCTTACACTTTTTTTCCTAGTTGCCAGTGCCAACATATGCTCTCAATAAGATGCTTTTAAAGCTTTGTTTCTTTTGTAAAATGCTATTTTTATTGTGAGGTGTAATGAGTACCTAAGAAATCTCTTGTACCCCTATCAAAGACAGCAATCTAGCTAAAGAAGATGTATTTTCTTAGGAAATAGCATTAACTCAGTCCAAAACAGGTCTGTGATACAAAATGACTTCCAATAACTTGGACTATCATTGTCTTAGAAGCTGTTGGACTAGGACATCTTGTGTAAAGGCAACAAGTGTAACATTTACAGGCTGTCTTAGGGCATCTCATTTAACGATTTACAAACTATTCATGCTTTGCTTGCCCACAGGCTTTCCCCCCATTTCTTCCTCAAACAACCATGTCTCCAGGCAATATATGACACATTTTTTGTGCTAGAAGGGGGGTGTAGTATGCACCCAGGTACCCATTCAAGCATGATAATTTGATCATTAACATCTGGGCGTTGCAGCATGTTCCTGCAGGCTTGTAAGAAATTGTTCAGTCTGATGGCAAACACCATCACAGCAGCAAATACTCCTTTTCATGCGGCGTTGCTGGGCATGGCTCTTTTTTTTCTAAAAATGGCTCTTCAATAGGTCTCTGAGATCCTGAAACCCAGTCAGGGATGTGTGTGTTGGGAGGGGATGGGGGTCAAGCAGCCACCCTGATTAACAGGATGATGATGAATTGTGTCCGTGACCTGAGCCATTACTTGTGCCTTTTACATCTCAATCCAAGAGCTGCCTCAGCAGAGCAGCCATGCGGGTAGGGCACTGGCAAGTCACAAGGCTCTGAAAGATGCACTTTTATGTGCAGAAACAATGGTTATTTTTCATCTACCTCACACTTCAGGGCTCTGTGCTGCTTTCCCTGCAGCAGGGAGAGGGAGGTGAGACCCTGCTGGGTATCTGCTGGCTGCAGTAAGATCACACACACAGGTCCACGCTTAGAATATTTATTAAACAGGACAAGAGTGAGGAGAGACAGTACATGACAAGCAGATCAAATATCAACTGCAGAGGTTGCAGAGGTTGTCACCAGCTCAACAACACGTTTAAAAGCTTCCTGGCAAGCTCTGACTACAGATTCATCCTTGTTCTGCATCCACCTCTTTGGCCATAGAGAGTGGTCTACACTGGAAAGGTAAGAAGGGCACAGGCGTGGGCACTGATATCCTGCTGGCTCGACCACGTCCATCTTAAGTTGAAGCAATTGTGTCTCCTTTTAAGCAGCTCGTTTCCAGAAAATGTCTAAATATCATCTGAGGAGTAGCACAGGCCAGGGACTGCTCCCAAAGGGCAGAAAAAATTACCCATTTCAGATACACACACACGCCAACTTGCTATGTGTTCTCTGGACCAAAGAATGCATTTTGACCCTTATTTACCTGTAAAACATTGCCATAGAAACCAGACTTTAGACCCAAATGGGTATATTTTAGGATGACTATTATAGCCCAGTGGTAATTCACAGAGAAATTAAGACAAAAAACCCACCCCAGATCTTGTTCCTCCATAGACTTAGACTGCACCACTGAAGTCAAAACGAAACCAGCAGGAATGAAAGCCTGAAGCACTGCAGCTTTGGTTCTTTTCAGTGGTGAATATTGATGATATGCCTTCAAAGTGTGTCAGCTTACCTGGGTATTTCTGTAGTTTCCCATCACCCCACCACTTCAGAAAGATGCTCGGACTTAACTGCGTATTGCAGGACTACATTTCTGTGTGGCAGTCTCACTGTTTACACTGTGACACTATGGCCACAGGATGTTTGTAGCAAGGGCGTATATATTATTCTCTGTATACAGCACCTGAACTGAACTTACCTGCCCCACCAGCTCGCTATCTGCACACTTCTACTGGGACAGTTTTCTGTTCACAGCCTCCTCTGCTGCCCTCTGGAGTTGTACCCACCCAAGCAAAGTGTGTAGGTCCAGGCTATTGGCAATAGGAGACCAAGGCAATGATTCCTAAAAAATCATAGGTAGGATAAGACTAAATCACTGAGCAATTTGGTCCAAAGATATACTTTTAGCCCCTTTACCCTTTCCTGTGTAGATCAACGCATTGTCCTTGTATCCATCTCCTGCTCTTTCAACCTTGCTCCCTGTTGGACTACCTCAGCTCTTTGGTGGCCCCAGTTCTTACTTCTTCTGGGCTGCTCAGTCCCACTCCTAGCACCTTCCATTTCTTGTCCTGACCCTCCATGGACCGGTGGGGACAGTTCCTGTCTTGTCTTTCAGACTGCTGCATCCCGTCACTTCGCCGTGTCTTCACCTTGGCTTCAGCACCCAGGCCTTGCTTCTGCTTCTGCTCTGGGTGTGAATGCCCATGCCCTGATTAACAGCTCCCCCCACATGCATGCAGTGTTTGCCTTCCATGCACTTTGCACTGTATAAGCAAGCAGAGTAAAAATAATTTAGGATAAGGGCTGCTTGCAAATTACAAGCTTTGGATCTGGCTAGTTGCTAAGGCAAGATATCACTGCTTTCCAGAGAGAAACAAAATCTGATTTTTCTGGCTTTCTGCATATATTTTCGCTGAAATTTTAATTTTCCAAATGAACTCCAGCCAGGCTGAGCTCATGGCTGCTACAGGGTTTTGAGGCCAGGAGGGAACATAGATTTTAGTACTGCTTCTACTACACTGCAGTGACTGGAATTAAATCATTGACTTCTTCATGTGCAAGGCTCTGGGATTTGCAAAGTACAACTTCTTCATCAAGAACAGTTGCTCATATGAATGAATTAGAGCTTTAGGATGTGGAATTCCAACACGCAAACAAAAAAAATCCTGCTTTGGAAAGGATTAATGACTCTGACAAGGGCAGTCCTGGGCTCCAGCCGTTGCTGGAGGACTGCAGTGTCTGAGGGCAGTACATGAAGAATACCAAGGGAATGGGAATACTGACTTTGTTGACAAAAATCCTGACTTTTGATTTCTTTCTCAAGGCAGAGGTTTCTTCTGAACTGATCAATAATGTCCTGCTCTGGCCTTCTCTTATGTGTGAAGGTGGGCTTTGCACTACTGCTGTAATTTTTATGAGAGAAGTTATGTCTCATAATAGATAGAGAGAGAAGTTATCTCTCATAAAAGAGAAATTATCATGAAGCCTTGTGAGTCAGGAAGGAGACTTGGCACTTGTCTTCTATACAGCCAAGAAATTAAGCCAAGGAGCAGTAGCAGTTTATAGTAAAACAAGTCCATTGGCACTTCCTCCCTTAGCCAGCTCTGTGTTTGGTTGTCTTTTCATGCATTCAGACATATGCACCAGCCTAACACTATGCAGAGAGCAGTTGCACAGACTACAGTTCAGTGGGTTGACTCATACACAAGTTTCCGCAAGACTGGGATGTGCATTAGTAGGAATTTTGGAGCCTGAGATGGCAATGTTTGTCTAATAAATTAGATATACTATATATTTCTGACCAGCTTTTAACTTTTGATCAAGATTCTTAAAGAGAAGCAAAATGTACACTAATAAAAGAGTCTGGAGCTCTACAGGACATGAAGGGAATCTTCAAGACATGAAACTAAGTCCACAAACATGATTTCAGGGAGAAGTGAATAATGAATACATTTTCCCTCCATGAGTAAGCAAACAGATGGGAAGTGATGCAGAAGCTTCAAAAGGGACAATCATGAAGCTGTGTTCCAAAGAAAAAAGCTGCAAGATCCATTCAGATGTGTCTCACTGGCTCATCAAACAGAGGCACCCCAACAAGCTAGGTGGAATCCTGCTTTGTTAGATGGAGCTTTGTTCTTCTCCCTTGCTCTTTTATCCTCTTTCTTGTTTTTCTTGCAGGAAGAGAAGGACCCAGGGTGACCTCTCCCCAGCTCCTTTCCATATCAAAGCTGCAGAGCTGAATGTGTTCTAAAACAAACTGGATTTGCCAAGCAGCATTCACCCTGGTGCTCAGGACTCCTCTGAAGCTTGCCAGACACTGTGAGTGACCATTGCTTTTCATGCAAGAGACACAATATATCTATGAACAGAGGCTCTGCCGGCATAAATTGCCAGTTTGCAGCATCTGAGGACCTGCATCCTCCTTGAGCCTTCACTGCTCCCTCGCACTGGAATGTGGCACCTCAGTCCATCTCTGATGAGCCCTGTCATCCTGGGAGGTGCAAGCAGCCATCTCTGCAGCTTCCTGACCGATACCACCAGCAGATCCTTCAGTTTCCTCTGCCTAGAGTAGAAAGCAAAGGACATTCACCAGTTAAGCAAACACCATTGGCAGAGTCCTTTTAACAGAGGCAGTGCAAAAGAGAAAGCATATGCTGTGGCAATGCTGTCTATCTGAACTGCACCATTTTTCTCTCATTCATTTTTATTTTTAGCATCTATGTGCACAAGCACACTTTCACTCTGATAATAATTTAAAAGTGATCTTGCAGTCTTCAACAAGTCAATAGCTTGTGACGTGGAAACTTCAGACCAAAACTTTTCCCAAACATCTCAGACTCTCTCAATAACTACATAAATGGAGGTTTTTCCAAAGCAACCAGTGTTCCAGGCCAGGCATAACAATCTTCAGTGCTGGTGAGACAGGAATGTGTGGCCTGCATCCTATGTGCTCAAGATCCTGCTCACAAAACTCAGTTTCCAGGTCGATCCGGCACTAAACTAACATGGCCTTATATTTTAGCCTCCTTCACTCTTGGTAGCTTGACTGGCTCAGCTTTTGCCTGGGGAGCCACGAATTTGAGATTCCAGGCACATTAACTGCATAGAAGCTCTCTCTAAACCCTCAGATTGATCTTCTGACACCATCCAGTAACAGCCAGTTACTATTTCTGGTAGTTTTGGAAGCAATGTTGTGCACACAACTTTTACACATGCCAAGGGTTGAACATTTATCTTTTCCTTGCCCATGGTGGTATTCCTTGTACTCTTCTCAAATTTCTAGTTCTAAGAACGTATTTCTATAAATGGCACATCTTAAAGCAAATTCTCAGTAGAAAATATTTCTTTAGGAGGTGTACTCATTCCATATTGTACTGGGCAGGGATAAGATTATCTCTCACCTAAGAATGTTTCTGATACATTTAAAGCACAATAACTATGGATTCTCGTGCACAAACAGAAGAGTAAATATAACAGAGATGATTTCACTGCTTTGAAAATTTCAGAAAGTAAGAAAAATAAATACAAACCAAACAGTGTGAGTTTTGTCAGATGAGATCAGTAAGGAACATTTTCTTTCTGAGAGTATAAGAGCATATTGAACACAATGAAAAGATTTGTTTGGAGTTTTTTTTAAAAAGAAGGAAACAGTAAATGGACATTTGCTTCCACTGATAATCACACTCTGGGTAGATGTGATTGGCAGCTTTTTCCGGTTATGGACAGCAGATTGAAAGAAAACTTAGGGGAAGTAGAACAGGCATTTTAAAAGAAAAAAAATGAGTAGCCTGAGAGCAGGAACATCAGCAACATTTGTCTTTCTGAGTGGGAGAAAGTCATCAGAAGGTCAGTAACACCAGGAAGACAGCCACACAAAGTGTGTGTACTATGGCAACCATGTGCAATCCCCCTGCTTTTTTCCAGATTGTACTTGTCTGGTTTAAAAAAAAACACAAAACATTTAATAACCCCAGAAGGCCAAAGAGGACTGGGATTTTGAATGACAGAGATAGAATTTGAATGAGATCACCATGCCAGACTAAGGGAAATATGCCCTGAGGTGGGAAACCTGGAGACAGTAAACAGAAGAAAAATGCAAAAAGGGCTAGTCAGAGGAAAACTCTTTCGATACTTTCAGCAAAATATCACGTAGCTCAGAAAACAAGAATAGATGAGCTCTGGCCCTAAGGCTTCTTTCACCAAATAACTAGCCTGCTTCATCACAACCTCATGTGAAACTTTGGCCCCACTGGCTGTGTCAGCCAGATACTGAACACACGATTCAGGCCTTCAGTGCATCAGTATTTTTAACATTCATCCCCAGAAGACAGATTAACATGGGAATAACCATCACCAAAGCCTCAGTAGTGGGCTTGCAAATCTCAGGAACCAACAAGCTGGTTTCTCATTTATGCAAAAGTAAAGTACAGAGCAAAGTGAAAACCCTACTCAGTTCCTTGTCCTATGACACCAAGGGCCACAAAGGTTTGGTGTTACCCCCATCACTGTAAGCATTGATCTCTTTAGCTTCATATTTGAAAATGTACCTTTTACTTCCCTAAAATTCAGAGCTCACTCTAGCACATAGCAGTAAGTGCTAGTTGTAGAAAAATTTCCATGCCATGGGGTAAATTATTTGGCAGACTCTGTTTTGCAGAGGTCTAATTTAATCTTGACAAATAGGAATATACATTGGGAAGGAATCCAGAGAAGTCAAAGTGTGGGAGGAGAGCAAGGAAGGTGAGAAGAAGCTGCTAAGTAGACACTAGCAATGAAATCAAACAAGTTGCTTGAGAAAGAAACAGCCCAGTTACTTTTTTCCTTGAACCATTCTTAAACCAGGGCAACACCCTTAGTCCCAAGAGGTGCCACAACATGTTTTGGATTTTAGTGAAATCATATAGTCATGCATTTCCTATGGGCAATGCAAAAATGTTAAACCACTGGGCCACAGTCATAGTGGGGCTGAGATCTACCCTGGGCCACAGTGGCTGCTGATATGACCTGGCATCACATTCAACAAAGCAAACAACTCATACTCTTCAGGAGGAGTTAGCTGAGAGATTGCCAGGAAGATAGTCCTGCTTGAAGATGGGCCAAAAGTAAGCCCAGCTATACTGATTTCATACACATTTTCAGGACAAATGCAGTAGCTGCAAGTTCTGAGCTTAAAGAAAGAGCTTCCTAGCCCTGAGTTTAATTATAGAGCAACTTCTTGCGTTGGACTTTGGTCTGGTGAGGAGGGACAGCAGTTGTCTTGCTGGAGATACACTTAACTTCCAAGATGCATGAGTGGGCAGTACCCACTATCACTCTGCCCCAGCCACCCCCCTCCATCTGCAGCCACAAAGAGAGAGAAAAACCCTGTACATTAATGATGTACACGTCTTTGCTACCCAGGATGTGCATAAAGACCAAGAAATTAAACTGACTGACCAGTGCAAGATGTGCCCATGCCCTACCGCAGGAACACAGGCCTGGAGAGGGATGGCTGCATCTAGTTGCTTTCTCCCTGGGGCAACTGTGCCGTGTGTTCCCTATCATAGCCCTACCATACACCTATTTAGGGCTGATAATCATGTTTTTTCCCAGAAATGCACTGCATTGTTTCTCCCCTGTCTGGCAGCTTCAGCGAAGCACTGAGGAAGCAGCCTGAATGAATCCATTTGTGCATCACATAAATTCTTGAAAGAAAAGGTTATGCAAATGTTTCGTTTCCACAGCAGCAGGCTTTGACCTCAGGGCAACCTCTGTGGCTGTGTTGTCTCCACTAAAGGCTTTCAAGTATGCTCACATCTGGCATGTGAGATTAATAGCCATATAAAAGGCTTGGGTTTTGGTCTGAAATATTGTTGAAAGGCATCATAGTGATTCCTCTGACAATAGGAGAGGACATTTGCTATACAGCTCCAGTTTGGCCAGGGGGATGATTTCAGTCCAGCTCCTTTGGGATTAGAAGTTCAGGTTCCTTCTGCAGCAGTCTAACATCCAGCTCCTCCAAGGCACTGGGGTACCTCATTCCCAATACCTAGACGTATAAAGGGAGTGACTATGTTTGTGTAATCAGACTCCTTGGCTCATCCTGGACATAGCTCCTCAGATGGCAATTTCTATCAAAAATTCTTTGCTTGTGCTGGAACAAGAGCACTGTCATGACCTCTAATCTCTGGGCTTTTCTGGAGAATTTTTCCAGAGTTGTGCTGGCTGCAATGTGACTGCCCGAAAATGGTCTGAAATGAGCAATGTCTTTCACAGCAGGTCAGTCTTAGACCCATATATTAAACCATGTGTTAAACACTAAGGGGAACAAAAGTTTTGAGCGGGACGTAGTATAATTTTAACAGTTATTTGGCTCAGAACCAGCACACAGTGATAATTTGCTTGCATTAGGGACTTCACTGACAGAGCTGTGGTCTTTACATTTAATGGCTTTTGATGGATTTTTTTTCCCCCTTCTAATTTAGCCACTGCTGTTTACACCATTCAGATTTCTGGTATTCCCACTGACCTGTGACAAGAAATTCAAAATGTTTATAAAAAACCTGCATGAAGAAATGAAAGAACAAACACTGAAATCTCTCTCTGTGTCCCTTTATTCACTTGATTTACTGTAGATTTCTCTGTTCTTCAGCTAGACAAAGACTCTTTCCTTCTGTATTGCTGACTGTGAAGGATACATCCTTGAAGACCACTGTCCTCAAAGCCAGGCTCTCCCAGTCATTTGAGTACATTTAGCTTTCCTGTCCAGCGCTGATTTATCTGTTTCCCATTCAGGTGACAGTCTTAATTAAAACAAGCATTTGGAGAGGCAAATGCCTCTCTGCATGTGTTATCTCTGGCACTTGACTGACTAAATAACAACTTGTTGCCTCAGCAAAGGGCAACTCCATCATCATTCACAAATATGTATATCTTCCAGTGTGAAGTACATCTCCTGCTGATCTTCGTGTTTTGATATATCCTCATATCTGCAGGTATCTGTACAACTACACTTGATACAAAAAGCTACATGGGATAAGAGTATTGCTCAATACGGTGTGCAAGGTTTGTGCTTAGGAAGGATTTCTGAACAACTTTGGGGTAAGAACAGGTCATGGTTGACCTACAGAAGCTTTGTTCTGTGATGCAATATTTTTTGTCATCCTTGCTGTCCTTCCCTGCACTTTCTGCAGTGCATCCTCCTTTAAGAAGTGTGCATACAGTTGCCAGAATTATAACAAAATTAAAGTCAGAAAGGACCTCAAGAAATCCTCTTGTCCAAACCCCCACTCAAAAAAGGACTTTGAGATAAGATCTGATTGCTTGGGACCTTGTTCTATGAATTTTTAAAATATCTCTAAGGATGGAAACTTTACAGCCTTTCTGGGCAATCTGTTTCAGTGTTTGAACTAGCATTGATAGTAAGAAAATTTTGGCAATAGGCATTCATCCCAGTCTTCTCCAACTATTGGATTACCACATTCTGGAACAAATTTTGGATGAGCACCTGCCAGCCTGGACTTGACTAGCATTGATTCTCTGTTCTTTTTTTCTAATTATCAACATCTCAAACCAGTTCTTCTCAAGAGTTTTGGCTCCAGGGATTGTGACTTCTTTTGAGTTGGTTGCCCATGGTCACTTGTTGTTCAGATCCAATTTCAGAATATTTACTGTGGCCTCTAGAAATCACTTCCTTCAGCCTTTCTGCCTGTTGATGCAAACTTTTTATCGTTACCAGAGAAAATAAAAACCATTGGATCAAATCAGCCATCTGAAGACACTTCCCACAATTCTTTCTATCTGGAATAACTGGGAAAATGGAGGAAGTTTTGTTACCTTCTTGCTTTTTTTGAAAAAAATCCTCCTTTATCAAGTCTTGAAAAATATCCTGTTTTCAGGTTTCCAGATGGCCCTAGCTCTGTGATTATTTATTGTGTGGACATGAGGAGGCTGGTTGGCAGTAAACAAAGGTCCACAAATTTTCAAAGGAATTCATACCACTTGTTGAAAAACTAATTAAGTATCATACAGACTAGATGCATGCTACAGTGATTGCAAATGCTTTGTGTCTCAAGTGCTATCTTAGCACAGACATCAACTTTATAATTTTAATTTCCTTACACTCACCCTCTCTTCAGTTCCGCCCGAGTGATTTATTTGGGCTTTTCAAGTGATATAAATTAGCATAAATTGAAATGTCAATATCAGGCAAGAGGGGGAAAAAAAAAAAAGAAAAAAACCCCAAACTGAAAAAATAATCACTATTGGGAAAACTATGTGTCTTTTTCAGTTTCCTGAAGAGTCCTTATTTTTAACTGAGGAAGCACTACCACTTCAAAATGCTACGACCTCAAGTAGTTTAGCTAGTCTCATAAAGCAGAAGGAAGTGGAGGTCATGGCTTAGAAGACTCTAGCTGGTTTGTCATTCGCAGTTTCCCATGCTTATAGTGCAGGAGTGGATAAACCTCATGATTTATATGGCTGGGACAGGGGACAACACATGGCACAGAGCCTCGCTGGGTGATAGTTGTCATGAGTGCATTTGATGCGCTATGACCGACGCAGCAACCTCAGGTCAGTAGCTGAGCAACCACTTTGCAATAGCTGCATGACATTCCTGCCCATGTTTAAGACTTGGTCAATCACAGGATCAGCTAAGAAACAGGCATAATCCCAATTTAGTAGCACTGCAGCCTGCCTGCTGGTATCCAAGTCTCAGCCCACAGGAAGAGCGGAGAATATCTTTCTTTTTGAGGCTTGCGCAAAAGCAATTAATGCAATCCTAAAGGATTGACTACTGCCTTCATTTCATATGGAGGATGTTCAACTGGTATCATGTTGGGCAGAAGCAGAATATAGGAAATTACCTTTCTTATGAGCACTTCACTGCTCTGAGTACAGACAAGAGGCTAAGCACTGGAGAAAACTGGCAGAAAAAGATGATCCCTAACATAGTAAACTTGCCAGCTAAGGTGGCAGGGATTAGACGTACAGACCATGGTGAAGTGCTAGATGACACCATTTTAACAGAGTCTTTTTAGAAGCCAAGGGGCAGTAAGCCATTTCTACTTCATCTTGTTCCTTCTCTTGTCTTTAGGAAATCCTCCATTTATCGTTTCTATCTGTGACATGAAATCAAATCTAGGAGCAATCATTTGAGAAGTCATAGGCACACAGCTGAGAAGCAAAGGTGCTCTTTCTGTAGCTGTGTCTGTAAGGGAGGGAGCATGGCTGTCTTTCTTCACTGTTCATCGAATCTAAGCACCATTTGACCAAAAGAGCTAAATACGAGCCAAGTGTCACAACGTATGGTGACCACTATATAACTAGGAGCAGTCAGGAAACAAATGAAGTGTCTGGAATCAGTTTCATTTTGAAGTGCAATTGCTTCAAATCAGCTGTAGCACTTTGTACATAGCTTTTGCAGCCTGGATGCTGTAGCCACTGATTTTTCACATGACTGTAATTGTGTCATTCTGACCTCATGATCTTCCTGCTCACAATTTGTTGTGTCCACCTCCTGTTCTTGATCAAGTGCTTAGACCACAAGCTCACATGCCCTTGCACACAGGAGCTGCAAGTGCTAGTCTTTGACCACATGCAGCCTAGCTTTTCTCTCTTGCTGTTACTCCATGCCAAAGATCTCCAGAGGTTGCAGGAATCAAACATTTCAGAGCTGGGAGCTCCGTTATTTCAACACTGCAGGTGCATCGTTGCTCCTCGAGGCTCATTACTTCCTTTGCCTTCAAGGAAATTGGAGACCTTGAAGGGATCAATAAGTACATTATTACTCTTCTTCAATTACATTCCTGCCTGATTCTGAGCCATCTGAAGGAAGCCATTCATTGGATTCAGCTTTCACGAGCTGATTGCTACACAGCCAGGCAGCTTAGCTCTGAGGTGGTGCCAGCCGTCCCCTCCTTGTACAAGGTACACTGCCTACAAGGGTAATCAGAACATATCATTATCTGAAAGGCAGCAATGAATATATTAGGGATGAGGCGCAAAGAGAGTAAAACTGCTGAATACTCTTTTTGACAGCCTATGAGCTCTCCAATTGCTCAAGTGTAGAACTGCAGCAGCGTTTAGGGCAGGAGAGATTTCGTCGCTTATTAGTTGCTTTTTTCAGTACAAAGTTCTCTCTCTAGCTCTTTTTAGAAAGGAAAGGATTACCATTTCCTAAGGCACACTGTTAAACATCTTTGCATGTATGCCCTATTTTTATGCCATAAGAGAGACAAATCTGGAGCCAGCTGTGTTAGATTCTGTGCCTATACAAGTAAAAATTCTCAAAATAGCAAACCCATTCGTCTTCCAAACTTACTGCACAAAGGGGAAAGCCACGTCCCAAACTACTTGTCTGCATGTTGGTGACACAAAGCCCAAAGACCATGTACTCTTCTCAGTTAAATTGGCATCACACCGTTCATTTTCCATCATTGCCCAGCTAACTTCCAGTTTGCAGCTGAGATACTATGACCCTTTGCAATTCTTTCTGCCATTAGTGCAGCCACCTGAGACAAGACAGGTGACAAGACTTATCTTCATTTCACTTTCAGAAAAAACAACTTTATGATGATTTGCAACCTTTTCCCTTGCCAGAAGCTTTCTGCTAGAGCAAGTTTCTTAATCATGCAAAGATTATAGAATCATAGAATTGTTTGGATTGGAAGGGACCTTATAGATCATCTCCTTCCAACCCCCCTGCCATGGGCAGGGACAGTTTCCACTAGACCACATTGCTCAAAGCCCCATCCAGCCTGGCCTTGAACACTGCCAAGGAGGGGACATCCACCACTTCTCTGGGCAACCAGGTCCAGTGCCTCACCAACCTCATAGTTAAGAATTTCTTTCTGTTATCTAACTTAAATCTACCCTCCTTCAGCTTGAAGACATTACCCCTTGTCCTGTCACTGTGTGCCCTTGTAAAAAGTCCCTCTCCTTTCTTGAAGGCACCTTCAGGTACTGAAAGGCCGATATAAGGTCTCCCCGTAGCCTTCTCTTCTCCAGGATGAACAGCCCCAACTCTCTCAGCCTTTCCTCATAGGAGAGATGTTCCAGCCCTCTGACCATTTTTGTCACCCTGCTCTGGACCAGCTTGAACAGGTCTATGTCTTTCCTGTGCTGAGGGCTCCAGAGGCGGACGTAGGACTCCAGGTGAGGTCTCACCAGAGAGGAGCAGAGGGGCAGAATCACTTCCCTCAACCTGTTGCCCCTGCTTCTCTCGATGCAGCCCAGGATACAGTCAGCCTTCTGGGCTGTGAGTGTACATTGCCAAGTCATGTTGAGCTTCTCATCCACCAGCACCCCGAAGTCCTTCTCCTCAGAGCTGCTCTCAATCCATTCTCTGCCCAGCCTGTATTTGCACTTGGATTGCCCCGACCCATGTGCAGGAGCTTGTACTTGGCATTGTTGAACTTCCTGAGGTTTGCACAAGCCCACCTCTCAAGTCTATCAAGGTCCTTCTGGATGGCATCCCTTCACTCCAGCGTGTCAACTGCACCATACAGCTTGCTGTTATCTGCAAACTTGCTGAGGGTGCACTCAGTCCCGCTGTCCATGTCACCAACAAAGATGTTAAACAGTGTCGGTCCCAATACTGACCCCCAAGGAACACCACTCGTCACTGGTCTCCACTTGGACATCGAGCCATTGACTGCAACTCTTTTCAGTGCGTCCATCCAGCCAATTCCCTATCCACTCAGTGGACCATCCATCAAATCCTAGCGAAGATCTAGGAAGGTCCAATGCAATTCCATTGGAGACTCAAATTTTCCAGAAAGTGGACCTGTTGCAGTTCATAATGAAACTTCAGTGTTTCTTTATTCCCTTGAGGAGGAAGGAAACGTGGTTTTCTAGCTGCCACATTGCCAAGTCATCAGCACTGGAGCAGAGGACTCCAGAGGCTGCTAGATGCTGGCAGGTAGCCATCCATCCATCCTGCCACTCATGGGGTGCTGGCAGGCAACCTGCAAGCAGAGCAGGCTCGTGAGCAGATTGCTGAATGGAAAGAAAACCACACCAAAATCTTCCTCGAGATGTTGCAAATGACACAGATCACCAATTTTGGTAGCAGGGGTGTTTTCCTCAGCATTTTCTCCACCTCTTCACTTTACAAGTTCAGTATTTCCTTGGCCATGCTGTATGTCTTGGTTCCCAGAGACTCATTGCTGCCTGTCAAAGGGTTGTTTCAAGCTGTATTCTGGGCTGCTGCAGAAAAAATCCTAACACTGGTTTTGTCTAACCCAAATTTCCTTCGATACATGTCTTCCCCAGGTGTTCAGTTTAGTAATCATGTAATTTTCTGGACAATCTTATGTTTTACAAATAGCAAAAATTACCTTTTAGTAGAGAGTGAACAAGGAGAAAGCTGCTCTTGACTGCATGAGAACTGCAGCCTTTAGCTAACACAGTTAAAATTTACAGATGGTGCTTTGAAGGAATGACATGGAACAGGGCCTATCTTCCCTCTGCACAACAAAGACGCATGGCAGCATAGAAGCATCACTCAATAAATGTGTTAATTAATCAATTTTCTTTCAAAAGATATCAGAGAGAATGTTTCCCAGACAGTTTAGCTGGACAACTGTTTCTGAGACATAAGTATCAGATGTGGTTGACTGGATTAATGAAGCAAAGGGGCATAGACACATATGGTTCCTGCAAACCACTGCCTAGATTTACCCTTCCCATTTCAAAGCACTGCTCTAAAATACAACTCTGGGGCAGATTCATTTGATGGGGAGAGATTTATGGTAGCACTTTCCCACAGCACATACCCATTTCACTCCAAAGTAGCTCCAGGTCTGAGCAGTAATAAAAAGTAAATTACATTTATTAAATTCCTTGATCCCACCTTTAAGGACTACCAGTAACAGCATTTTCATAAAAGGAAATATCTCTCTCAGCTCCATATCTTTCCATTTATGTTGGAATTTAAAGTGGGAAATAATTTCTTAGGAAAAGATTTCTGCCAATGACTGACATTCGTGTTAAGCATGGTTAATATTTAATAAAATGTTGAAAATACTGTGCTATATTTCAAACTCTTCATCATGTACTAGATGAATATCCTATGAGTGAGATTTCAATTTACCCAATATTCGTTGTCATTGTTCCAGAGACTGAATTTTCAAATGGCTTTGTGTTTTGGGGGGGCTTTTTTAGACAGATTCCTATCTGAGGAGAAGCGATGTTGGAGGAGATAAAGTCTATCTTTAGCAGGCAGGGTCAAGATGCAAGTCACATACAACACAACATACAACACAATCCCTGCACATTGGCTTCACTGCACTCACTTGCCATTTGTCTACAGCCTTGGAAGGACTCAAGAACCTTTGCATAGGCCCAGATCAGAGCTCCTGGTGTCCTACACCAGGGTATGGTGAGCACAGGGTAACTGAAGAGAAGCGTAAGAACAGGTCTTAGATAAAAATGTTTCTTCTCTGATATACCCTCCTATCATCTGCTTTGGTGACTGCACTGATTTTAGGAGCTTCCCTACTTGAAGACAGGACCCAAGTCACTGTTGACACGCCCACAGAAAATCCAAGAAACTAATGGCCTTACTGGATAAGTGCCTCTAACATACCAGTCCTATGGGAAGCAGTGGGTATCAGCGGAAGGATAGGACACAGGAAAGGTGTTTTGGTCCTTATTGGTCTCTACTCTGTGCAAAGACATCATCAGTCCCTCATTTCACTGGTTTATCACTTTCCATGACAAATAGATCTACTCTATGAATAGCCAGAAAACAAGCCCAAGTCATACCACTGGTTTCTTGCTTGAACATCTTGAAACTGTTGTGGATCCTCATCTCTTGCAAGAGGGAACAGGACTTTCAGTGATCACCCCACTGTAGTTCTTTTCCAAACGGAGGGAGGACTGTGAGATTGCATTGTCACAGTGACATGTTCACCACCCAGTGAAGCAGTTTCCAGGAGTTGTGCATTATACGAATCACAAAGTTCTAGCAGAATCTTTGGCCAATTTGGATTGATAGCATCCCACCTTCCTACTGAAAAAAATCTGATGAGACCGTCTCCTACCAGTGCTTTCTGCTCATTCCTTGTATCACAAACCAGGTCCTGCTTTTAGACTCTCATCATCTTTAAAGTGCTTAGAAAAATGAATCAGACCTCCTCAGCAAGCCCATTTTTCTACTGCAAAGCTGCAACAGCTGTAGTTAACAGAGATGTAAAGGCCGAGACTTTGCTAGAATGATGGATGATTATTGACCCTAGAATTCTCTGAAAGCAGTTATATGATGCAATTCATGTCCAGCAGTGGCATTACATTTAGCAACAGTGATGGAAAGAGACTTTCACTTCAAATTTATCCGGGGAAAAAAATTCTGTCACCATGGATAAATTAACTCAGGATATCAAAAGAAAGCAAAGGAAGAGGAGCAGACTGTGCGCAACAGTCCATCATCTCCTATGTGTGGCCACAACACTGTGACAATGAATGAAAGGATTATTAACAACAGTTATAGAAGGGGAAAACCTGTCTCCAGCTCTTAAATTTCACCTATTTTAAAATTAAATCACTCACTAGAACACAATCACCTTCAAATAAAGAGAAGTGTTAGCTTTCTGGACACTTGTGTAGGACTATGCATAGACACTTATATAAGAATATACATATACAGGATTGAGGACAAGGAAGGAAGGATACGATCCAGCTGTGGGATTTTTTGTTTGTTTATTTGCTTGTTTGGTATTGGACAGAGTCTTACTGGAATTTGACCAGAAATCATTGTTGACATGCCAGCATTTGCAAAAAGACTTCAAAATCATTCTCAAGTTTCTTCCAAAATAAAGTCTGTCTTGTTAGGCAGTGCCTATGCTTACACACAGTGGTACTGATTTAGCTGTGACTCCGGGAGAAGAGTGTGGCAGGGGGCTGAAAGGTTGAAGCTGCTGTGGATTTATTGAGGGAAAAGCCCTTAGACCATGTATCTCTGAAGATGAAGTACCTTGTTTTCATTGCATGCAAGGGAATATCAGGAATATTGTTATATTGCTATGGTCATAATGCATTTAATCTCTTATTAAGCAAGAAAAAGAGAAAAGAGAAAGCTTTTAGAATTTAATGAGTATTAGATGAAACCTGAATTTTAAAGTTACCCTCTTTCCATTTGCCTGCTTTAATCTTAAGGTATAAAGAGTATCTGCTTTAAAATAATTTGGAATGCTGTTATGGGAACATCACAGAATTGTTGAGTTTGGCAGGGAAATCACCTACCCCAAACCCCTCACCAAAACAAAGTCAGCTAGAGCAGTTTCCAAGGAGGGAGACATATAACCTCTCTGGGAGACAACCTCTCTCACTGTTTGACCACCCTCACAATTAAAAAAAAAAAAGTATAAATAAGTTTTTTCTTATGTTTCAATTGAGTTTCCTGTATTTCACATTCTGCCTGTTTTGTCTTGTCTTGTCACTGGACACCACTGAGAAGCATCTGTCTTCATCTTCTTTACCTCCCCCCATCAGAACTTCATACACATGGATAAGATCCCCCCGAGCCTTCTCTTCTCCAGACTGAACAGTCTCAGCTCTCTCAGCCTCTCCTCATATGTCAGAATCTCCCATCCTTCATTCTTCTCCAGTATGACCACATTAGATAGTTGTGAGTTGCTACCACCAAATCCTGACCCTACTTGCTTGAAGACAAGCTTTAGAGCCACTCAGAGAGAAAGACAGGATACAAAGGAAAGAGAATGCAGCTTCAGTCTTTAAAACTTTCTCCTTTGTAGGTTCACTGTTGGAAAACTGCAAGCACAACACATGAACTTTGAAGACATTAGAATCATAGAATCATACAGTCATAGAAAAATAGAATCATAGAATCATAGAATGCTTTGGGTTGACAGGAACATTTCGAGGTCATCTAGTCCAAACCCTCTTGAGTGAGCAGGGACATCTTCAACTAGATCAGGTTGCTCAGAGTCCCGTCCAACCTGGCCTTGAATGTTTCCAGGGATGGGGCCTCCACTACCTCTCTGGGCAACCCATTCCAGTGTTTAAGCACCCTCATGGTAAAAAATTTCTTGTTTATATATAGTCTAAATCTACCCTCTCTTAGTTTAAAGCCATTACTCCTTGTCCTATCACAACAGGCCCTGCCGAAAATATTTTCCCCATCTTTCCTACAGGCCCCTTCAGGTAAAAAAAGGCTGCTCTAAGGTCTCCCTGCAGCCTTCTCTTTTCCAGGCTTGAACAGCCCCAGGTCTCTCAGCCTTTCCTCATAGGAGAGATGCTCCAGCCCTCAGATCATTTTTGTGGCTCTCTTCTGGACCTACTCCAACAGCTCCATGGCCTTCTTGTGCTGAGGGCTCCAGAGCTGGACACAAGGCTCTAGAGCTGGACGCAGGACTCCAGGTGGGGTCTCACCAGAGTGGAGTAGAGGGGCAGAATGACCTCTCTCAACCTGCTGCCCACACTTCTTTTGATGCAGCCCAGCATATGGTTGGCCTTCTGAGCTGCAAGTACACATTGGTGGCTCATGTCCAGCTTTTCACCCACCAGTACCCCCAAGTCCTTCTCGGCAGGGCTTCTCTCAATCCCTTCATCCCCCAGCCTGTGTTGATAGTGGGGGTTGCTCCGACTCAGGTGCAGGACCTTGCACTTGGCCTTGTTGAACCTCATGAGGTTCACACAGGCCCACTTATTGAGCTTGTCCAGGTCACTCTAGATGGCATCCCATCCTTCTGGTGTGTTGACCACACCACTCAGCTTGGTGTCATCTGCAAACACACTTAGGGTGCACTTGATCCCACTGTCTATGTCACTGAAGAAGATATTAAACAGTACTGGTCCCAATACAGACCCCTGAGGGACACCACTCATCACCGGTGGCCATTTGGACATCGAGCTGTTGACCACTACCCCCTGGCTGCAACCTTACAACCAATTCCTTAGCTACCAAACAGTCCACCCATCAAATCCGTATTTCTCCAATTTAGAGAGAAGGATGTTGTGGGGAACCTTGTCAAATGCTTTACAGAAGTCCAGATAGATCACATCCCTTGCTCTTCCCCTGTCCACTGATGCAGTTACTCCATCACAGAAAGCCACAAGTTGGTCAGGCAGGACTTGCCCTTGATGAAGTCATGCTGGCTGTCTTGAATCACCTCCCTGTCCTCCATGGGCCTTAGCATAGCTTCTAGGTGGTCATGTTCCATGATCTTCCCAGGCACAGAGGGGAGGCTGACAGGTCGGTAGTCCCCAGGCTCCTCCTTCCTACCCTTTTTAAAAATGGGTACAATGTTTCCCTTCCTCCAGTCACCAGGGACTTTGCCTGACTGCCATGACCATTCAGATGTCATGGAGAGTGGCTTGGCAATGACATCAGCCAGTTCCCTCAGGATTCTGGGATGCATCTCATCAGGTCCCATAGACTTATGCATGTTCAGGTTCCTCAGGTGGTCCCGAACCTGGTCTTCCCATACCATGGGAGAGGCTTTACCCCTCTGGTCCCATTAAGAAAGTACACTGCATACCAGAAAAGGGAAGGCACTTTAGATCACAGAATCACAGAATATCTCAAGTTGGAAGGGACCCATAAGGATCACTGAGTCCGATGGCCAATCCAAGCTTGTAGAGGCTGTGGTCAGCGTGGAAGAGATGGAAAACATGAGACGGGAGGGGAAGATGGGTAGGCACTCTGCAGAGTGTCTCCAGACAGAGCGGAATAGCCGATAGGGTTCAGGAGAGGACCAGATGTTGAAAGCTCTGGTGAAATACTGCTGGTGTCAGTATGACAGTAAAATAAATTAAAAAGTGTGTAAAGTAACAGAGCTTATGAATTAAGGACTTCCTCCATGAGTAACGGCAGCAGACATGAGCTTGCTACTGCATAATAGCGTTACAACACAAAAGCTTGTTTCCCCCGGATGTCTGCTTTTTTCACAAAACCAGACATGCTTGTACCTCTTGACCTGGCTGTTTTTCCTTCAGCACTGGGAAAAAACAGTCCACAGACAACAAAAATCAGGCATCCCTTCTGGAAACAGGGAGATAAATTCACAAAACAGTGTGGTGGAATCCTATACTATTGAAATACATGCCCCATTTCCAGGACTGTCAGATTAAATGCTTTCATAGCATTCAGTTGGCTGAACGCTTCGCTTTTTCACCTTTTCCTTTTTTAAAATAAATATCCATATTTCCCCTGGACTGCCAGATTATCTTCAGATAGGTGCACAATATTGATCTACATGTTTTTTCTCATTAGCAAGTCAACACACAGGCTGATGTCTGGGGTCCCTGCCAAACTTCCCTCTCTTCTATTTGAGAAAAAAATTCTCTGCCATTTAGATATGGAAGACTCATTTTTCTTTTTGGCATCTCTATAACTTTTTTTCCCCACAAATTCAAAATTTCCAAAAGAATCTGAAATAATCTGAAGAATAATATATGAAATAAAGTGGGCAAGGCACAACGTCTCTTACTGGGAATCTAAGCTGAAGTCCTTGTGCCAGAGGGTTCTTACACACAATCTATTGCTGGTGAAGAGTCCTGCTTTCGGTGACTGTAGTTGCCGTGGATTTGGGAAAAGCTCTGTGTTCGATGTAGCTGAAAAAGGATTCTTGGAGGAAACTTGATTCTCCAGGCATCAGTGCCTGAGTTTTAAGATCAAAATGCATTTGGTAACTTTTCTCTCTATGATAACTTTGGAGTTATTACTGTAGAGAAATATTGAGAGAAACCCTTGTTTGTGTCCATTTCCTTGATGACAATTTAAGGGAAAAATAGAGCAAGTTTCTGGTCATCTCTTTTCTGACCATCTTCCTGCTTGTAAAGCCATCGTGTGGTATTTAATAATCACAAACAATTTTAAAGAGTTGACCTTATAGAAAAGCATCCTTCATAATTTCTATTATTTTAATTGACAGAGCTAAGATACCCTGAGATCATTTATGCCTGTTCCTCAGATGAACAAAAATATAACAATGTTTGTCTTCTTTGGGATCCCTGGTTCAAAATGATAGCAAAATACATCAAAACACAATGTGAGGGTATGAGATATCCATTACTGCAATTACACATGCTAGTCACGTTAATTAGTCATCTCAGCGTAGATGGTGGAGAGGTGAGATTATAAATTTAAACTGCCTCCGTCACAACTGTGACAAAGCCAGAATATAAGCCAAAAAGAATTGTGGGAAAGAGATAATATTTTAACTATCTCTGTTTTGGAAACGTTCATCAATTGTGAAATGCCATAGGAGTCAAGAAAACATTTTATCTACTAAAATTGATTGAGTGTTGTTTCTCCGTGAAGAGGAAATTCTTGCCTGTTGCTATTTTTTGTTTCTTCAGAAAAATTCTGTCTCCAGAGACTGTATCAGGATTCAAGACCTCTTGAACCATTGCTACTAGCCATAAGCTTGAATATTTTGGAGTCTTTTTGCTGAGGAATAAACTTATTATTTTGCCACTGTTAGTTAAATTAACTTTGCTTTCTGCATTGATCCCCGAAGCCCAGCAGAAAACAAAATATCAGCACTCATTTATTTGAGAAATAGCATCAGAACTGGAAGCTGGATTTTGGTGGGTTTTAGCAAGCGATTTTCTTGCTATTGCAAAAATAAAAGAAAGCCAATTGGCTTACCTACACCCTGCCTTTTGGTAGCTTTGCAGAAACATCAGTTTATGAACAGTTCAAGAATGTTTGCTTTCATCATGAGTCCAGGATGAACAACCTAATCTGCCATAGTTTGATTCCTTTTTCCTGTAAGCATCCATCACCCCTTGACAGCTCAAAAGGTTTGAATTTTTCAAACTATGTTTTGGAAGATGTGAACTATTGGGGTTTATTTTCTGTGTACAAATGAAAACTATGGCTTTTAAGAGCTTATCAAAGGAAAAAGGGGTAATAGGGTTTGTGGCATCTTTGTCCTCCTCTGATTTCCAAGCCCCTGTTTTCTTCTCCATCTCCTCTTCTTCACCACAACCAAACAAGGGTGCATGTCCCCACATACCACCTGTGATGTTGCTACAGCTCTGCTTCCTCTTTTGCTGTGGAAAACAGGGTATCTGCTACCATTGAGATTGGGCTCAGAGCTGTGGCAGTTCTCCAGAATATATTCCAATCACTTGCTGCTGTGGTGGGGCAACACGTCCAGCTCTCCAGAGCTTTCCATCACAAACCTCCATCCTGTTGTGTCATGCTGTTCTTGCTCCTCTTCTCCCATAGCAGCAGCAGCTGAGCTTCAGCCCCTGATCAGTTCTACCTCTTGCTAAGAAGCCTTGACTAGTCCTTAATGCCATAAATAGCAATGAAATGACTCTAAGACACTGTCAACACTAATAAACAACTGCCCACACCCAACTCTTATGGAAGACTACAGAGGGGATATAATTAACAGCTCTGCCACATGTTTGCAAACACAGGCAAGGAACGGGTCTCGCTGTCAGGGCACTTGGTAGGGCTCAGCAAGACAAATAATTGCGGCTAGAGGGCTTTCCTTGAGCTGGGGGCAGGTCTTCAGCCTTCAACAGGATAAGGGAGTCTGCCAAAGGGAAGATAGATCTACGCAACACTGCCTCAACATGTGCAAACCCCTTCTGCAGCAGCCAGCCTCTGCACACTCACCTCCACCTGTCTCCTGCATATCTTGGGGCTCTGCTTGCCCTGAGCTTTAAATATGAGATTTGTGCAACCTTAACAGAGTGGAAAAGTAGTTAAGAATTGGCCTTTTCACTTTGCACTTTTTACTGTTGAGGGAGCAGGGGGTAAAGGGAATTGGCTGGTGGTGATGATGTCATTTTGGTCAAGACAAAACATGTTCCAAATATAAATGTAGAAAATAATTATAAAGTAACTGGTGCCTACCTCTTCCTCCTTGCAGAGACACCGGAACACTATTTCTCCCTAAGTGGAGGGAAAGCTGCAGAGATATTAATTTTTGCAGGAAACACTGCTCTAACAAATGCCACTAAATACAGTCACTGAGTTTCTCCTGCTCTCCATCTCTAAACATTTCACCTGTTCATCTTTTTGGGGCAACAGGGCTGAGTCATCCTTGTCAAAGAGTGAATTGGCTTTTTACAAAGATTTATCCTACCTTCACTTTTCAGGAGGCTCAGTTGTCCTTTCCAGATCAAGTCCTCATGTCACATAAAACCCAGAATTGCTGGGACACAAAGAACAGAAGGCCACCAGGAAAAACTAGCAATGATGTCCTCTGAGTTCCCAGGCACCCATGGACATATATCTTGCTCCAGAAAGTCAATGTGCAAATTGAACCTCTCAATGCATGCAGAGTCACAGTATGAGTTAAAAAAGTGGGAATGTGAGGGTGGATTTGGTTTTGGTTTCTGGATTTTTTTTTTAACAATATTTTGTGCTGCGCACACAAAACATGCAGAGACTCTGGCTATGCTACAGGCTGGAGCTGAATGTAACTGATGAGACTATTCCTCACAGAAATTTCGATGAGTTCAGGCTGGTTTGGACTCATATTGACTGTGGTTGGAGGAGAACGCATACAATTATTGTGGATAATTTTGTGCTAGGGTTAAATTAAAAAAAAAAACTAACACTGAACACTGGTCCTTTTTGCTTGCTGTATTAACAATTTTTCTTTTGCTATTCCATAAAGGTAAGCAGACTCCTGTGATTCCACCTTAGAGATATCCAGAGCGAATGGTACCCCAGCAATTGTCTCCTGAGACAACATCTAACCGTTTCAGTAGGATGTTCACATGAATAGCACGTCTCAGTGAATAGCTTGTTTTCTAGCTGCTTTTAGTGGTAAGGTTTGGGGGAGTGTTAACGTCATCCTAAGGCAGTAGTCTTGAAACCCTCTATAAAACACCAAACTCTCAGAAGACAGCTGATCACCTTGGCCTGAAAGAGCCAAAATTTAGTTGTCTCTTTTGGCCAGTTTTATTCATAATCATACCTAATCTAAAATTTTCCCCTTTATAAATTCAAAGTCATAAAAATTCCTCTCTCTTTCCTTTATTTCATCTTGTTGTTCTAGATAAGGGCTACTTTACAAAACACTCTGTGCCTGTGTATTTACATATAGCTTAACATAATGAGCCACTAATCTTATTTGAGGCCTCCAAGCAGTAATGAAATATAGATTGTTATTAATAATGATAGCACTTACATATTACTGTTGCGGAAACGGCAGTCCTTCCCTCCCTGCTTGCAAATGCTGCAGAGTATGTTAGCTGAATTTCAAATGAGTATGTCAGTAAAACAATATCAACCACAGCAGAAACTCCCCGCTTTACTAAACATGTTCCTTCTTTGAATGAATTCTGGCAGTGCAGATTCTGAAACCAAAAAAAAAAGAAGACATTACATGTTGGAAACTTCAGACCAGGGTTGCAGTTGAATTGAGCTGACATAAGTCAGACAAGGCAAGACTCCAGTAAGCCTGATAAATCACAGAACACCTTTGGTGTCTCTTCATCTTTGTGATCGAAAGGCTGTTCCCAAAGATCCTTGATCCCAAGAGGCAGGATACGCATCACAGGCAGCTGAGATGGGAAAGCTGCCATGACTCCCTTCCCAAAGTTGTCCAACTGTGCTGGACACAAAGGTACCACTCTTCAGGTGTGCCATCTTTAGAGCGAGTCGGAAACATTTGTCACACAACAGTTTTCCTGTAAATGACATTTTGTGGAAGCAGAAGTACTGTGCTGAAACTTGTTGATTTCAGTGAAATAACTCATGGGAAAATTGGAGAAACAGGGATTGTTTTGACTTCCTCATTTCACTCTGATGTTGAAATGTTTTGTTTCTGTAAAGCAGAGAGGTTTCATTTTGACTTTCTTGATCTGTTTTACTTCACCCTGATTTTATATTATGATCCTTTCAAGACTGTGTTTATGTATTTGCCTATTATAGTAACAGTTCCTTGGGCCATCTGAAAATATGCTGAGATGAAAGAAAATGAGTATATTTCATATTTTCTCTGAATAGTATTGATTACTTCACAACATAATGTTTGTACAATCACTGATATTTTTGATGGCTTTTTTCTTCATTTCACAAAAGTTTCATTTTGCCACAAACGCAATTTTCAAAATGGCAGCTTTTCCCACAGAAGGGAACATTTTTTTCACCATCAAAACTAATGTGCTATATTAGCAGTGTCTAATCACATTNATCTGCCAGGACAATTAATTTGNCCACTGCCTGGCCATGGCTGCCCTTTTTCCTGCTGCTCTACAGGGCCTCAATGTACAAACTTTGCCTTGCATTGGAATAAGTCATCTGGCCTCCTTGCTGGGAAAATGAGGTACTATTTCTCGGCAGTGCNGACAGAAGGTGGTTTTTGACTCCTAGCTCAATGTGATGGAAAACCATGGCAGCAATCAGTTGAATTTTCACATTAATCATTGTGAGGGCATGCAGGCAATCTAGGAATATATCCAGAGGGTTGAGCAGCCTAGCTCTGAACAGCCTCCTCACAGGGTTAGTGGATAGTGTCAGTGTACCTCCACCAATCTTACCTCCAGAGTGTTATCTCACATCAGCTTTTGGTCCAAATAAATCCCAGTAATTAGAGCTAGAGTAGATCTGTACATTCAGTGTAGTGGGAATGGGATCTTCGCTGAAGGTTTGCTTTTGGTATCTCTTTCCTGGAAGTCAAGAGAGGAAGACGAAGTCTCCACCTGGAAGTCTAACAACTACATACTAAGCTAAAAGCCAGGTCTGTGTATAACACTGCGTCCCCTGCTATATCCCATGTGAACACAGCCCTGGGAATCCTCCTGCTAATTTCTACCACTGTCCTGGTGAAATTAACCCCGCTCCCACTCTGCGTAGCCCAGTTGGTGCTTTCTGATACTCTGGAGGGTGATTTCAGGATACTTTGGTACCCATCTTGATCTTTCCTGCACTTTCAGATTTAAAACCATTTCTCCCCACTTAACTCTTAGTATTCTTCTTACACACCATGCATGAAAACTCTGCTGTTTTATTCAGGAGCGGTTGTCTCTGGCCATACTTCTGCCAAATAAAACACCAGCAGCAAAATGATGCTTTTACATAGCTTCAGTTTCAATGCTCTGACAAGGTTTTTATTACTCCAGATTTTGACTAGCATATTCGTATTTCTAGATGCTTTCCTTGTTTTCACTTTTATTTCCATCTCTGTACTGCTGTTATCTATTATTACCAGGTTACCACAGTAACTGCATTCCTCAACACTCCTTATTTGTTCCACACCGATTGTTCTACGGACTGTGTTTGTTCCCACTATTGCCAAGTTTTTGGTCTTTTTTTGTTGGAACTGTCAGTCTTATGTTCTCCCCTTTATCAGCAGTTCAGGAGTTTTTGGCTGCATATGAAGAAAGAAGAGAGGTACCTGCTTCCCCAAGGCCCCGTACTCACATTTCTCATTGAAAATATTGCTGTTTTCTGAGGCAGTTGGCTCTGACACATTATTCTCTGCAGCGCGTCAAGGTTTCCACATCTCTGACCATCCTCCAAGGAGCAAGAAGACTCCCTCTTCAGCCTGGTGCAGATCACCTCTCTCTGCAGAACCGCTCTGAGTGTGAGCTACAACAAACTGCTCACCCCAGCGATTTTGTCCAGTCTGCAGTGACATCCCCATGCACAGCACTGGACAACTTCAAATCCCACTCCACACCAGTGCACCCTTCCTGAAACTGTTAAATGAACTCATGCAAGCTCTGCAAGGGGATCGCCTTCTCTCTCTCTCTCAATCTCTATGTTTTGCTGCCCTCTCCTGCTCAGCAAGGAAACCTCTCAAACCTTTCAAATCGGGGACTGCAGAGCCCCCCTGGAAAATATAAGCTCCCTCATATGTATGGCAGATCTTGCCAGAGCAGAGCTTCCCTGATGGGAGCAAAGCAGCCCGGTACAGGGTGTCAGTGGAGACCAGGATTAACACTTCCCAATTACCTGCTCTGGGAAAAACACACAGAGAAAATGCTCTGCAGAAGAAACAGTAATGAAATGTTCCTTCCAGCTTCATCCCAGCTGAAGCACTGACCCGGGCATTTTCCAATGCCCATATGTGTCCTCACACAGAGCAGTGAAGATAGTTCCCTTCCGTTTTCACTTGTCTTGCTCTTTTCTCTTAATTTGAGGGAGCTCAGGGTGTGGCAATGGGGAGGAGGAGAGAGATGTGCTGCCAGAATTGTAGCCACCGCTGCGGTGAAGCCTCTGAGTTCACACTCTGGAGCTCCCAATCGTCCCCTCGACGCGCTTCACTGCCTGAGCAACAGTGGCAACAAGGTTGGTGACTGCAATCAACTACAATGGCAAAGGGCAGTACTGTCACCCCTTCACGCAGATCCTGTGCCCGGGAAGCACCTAGCTGCCAATGTACCTGTCTCAGAAGTGTTATCACAGAATCACAGAATGGTAGGGGTTGGAAGGGACCTCTGTGGGTCATCTCGTCCAACCCTCCTGATGAAGCAGGGTCACCTACAGCAGGCACCACAGGATCTTGTCCAGGCGGGTCTTGAATATCTCCAGAGAAGGAGAATCCACAACCTCCCTGGGCAGCCTGTTCCAGTGCTGCGTCACCCTCAGAGTGAAGAAGTTCTTCCTCATGTTCAGACGGAACTTCTTATGCTTCAGTTTGTGCCCATTGCCCCTTGTCCTGTCACTGGGCACCACTGAAAAGAGTCTGGCCCCATCCTCCTGACACCCACCCTTCAGATATTTGTAAGCATTTATAAGGTCCCCTCTCAGCCTTCTCT
>Ga0065711_1002130_pt1 | contig 51487 bp, 28 predicted proteins | sample Hoacrofraction12_FD_59098 | JGI IMG/M metagenome (GOLD analysis project Ga0065711, IMG submission 59098) | Hoatzin crop microbial communities from Cojedes, Venezuela - Epithelial fraction 12 v2 (version 2) | ecosystem: Host-associated > Birds > Digestive system > Esophagus > Crop | place... | reverse complement strand
TTTTTTCCCCCCCCCCCCCCCCCCCAATCTCCTTACTGTGCGTTTTTCCCCTGACATGTCTGGCCATTGAACTGTATTGGTCTCAAAATAGATACAAAGGCACCAATAGCCCTCACTTCACACTGACTGCTGCCAAATGTTGATTGAATATAATCACTTGGATCCTTTATGGTAGCCTGCTGTCATCTTCCTGACATTTTGCTCACTTCATACCACTTCAGAACAATCTGTAGCTCACAAACACACGAGCTCAAATACCTTCCAAAGTGTGTTTCTACTTCATGCTGCAGTCAGAAGTAAATGAACAACAAAAGCATGATCAGCATTACCACAGCACTTACCACACCACATCTGAGCTGTTAAAACTTGCTGAAAAGATGAACAGCCTTCATACAATATCACACAGGATTATTTTTTCCGACTTGGAATATGGCTCAGTGCATCTACTAAACATACATAATATAAATCATACTCTTGGAGGTCAATGTGAAAGGTGTTCTTTGTAGTTCTCTCAGTTTCAGGCACAGAGTCTTTTACCATGCCATTCATTTTGTGACTCTCTTAACTCTAGTGCCCCTCGCAACTGTGCCTCCTTTGGTGACTTCTTGCTGCTGTGATATGTTGAGCCAAACTTAACTCACTTTTATCCCACCTCTTCTTCTCATATTACCTATATAGCTGATTGATTGGGTCAGAGTATCATCTTTTTGCATTTGGCATTCCAATTCTCATTTTCTGGTCTGAAAGAGTCTTCTGAAATCCTTATTTTCCCAGCAGCCTCCTTGTGCATGTGTAGCACTGGAGAAAGCTTTCACTTATCAAATGCTTCCTCAGAGCATCACCGTTGAGTCATGCAAACTTCTGATCAATCTTCCCTTCAGATTTTCGTTTTACTGTAGGCTTTTCTGGCACCTCCATATTGCATCTGGTCTTCTGTGCTTACAGACTTGGTTCAAGCAAGTCTGATGTTACAACATGAGCCCCATAAAGGGCAATATTTAACAACAATATTTATTTATACCAAAGATTTTAATAACTTACACAAGGTAGCAAAGTCACAACAAATATTTTTGGTTTTCTTATTCACTACTTCTTTTGTGTATAGTTAGCAAGGTAGACCATCGTAATTGCTAGATCAGTCTCAAGCAAGCCACACATTCCATCTCCTTGTACCTGTGCTAGCAATGCCAAAAGGGCCACTGACTTATTCCACCACTTCATGTTCACAATGAAGGTGAACATGATGAGGGGAAGGAAACAGGGACCATGCTTAAGATGCACAGATTAAGCTCATCTTAGCAAATATTCACAAGAAGCAGGCATTTGTCTGCTTTTCCTCAACTGTGACTCAGATTTAAGGTGCAACAGGAGCCAGTCAACAACACAATAAAAAAGCATGTCCTGAAGCAATCTTGAAATTGAGTATAATAAATTGGAATGTTGAAAATGAAATAGTTAAAGCAACTGAAAACTGTCATTAGAATATCTTAATATGTGTGATCATATCCCAAATAACAAAATTAATTTTATATGTCTTTTTACTGAGTTTAAGTCAGTTACTGACTGCTAGGAATGAGGAACTGATTTAACATGCACAGATTATTCCATAGCTGTTTACTTAGGGGTTTCTTGTATCCTCCTGCTACCAGCTACTGTCAGACAGAATATTGGTTGTGGTTCAGATCCAGTAGGGCAATTCTTATGGACCAAATTTAACAAAAATTAACTTATACATACATTGTATTTGTATTTACAGAACTTGAGGTTAAATATTTATTTTAAAGTTTCACAATAACTTTGCTATGGAGGAAAATGAGGAATAATGAATAATGGCATGGAGCATGAAACTTTGATTTGACAACTCCAGTCTAAATGACTGCTACTTTTCTTCATCTACTTTAAGAAGTCTGTGAGGATAAAAAATGAACTTTAATCTCACTCAGTTGCAGAAATGGAAGATGTATGTCTAGAGAACTCGCTGGAATGGCATCTCATTGTGTAGGCACTCCACAAACACCAAGGACAGTCTCTGACCGAGAGAAAAAAATATACTACATATGCAGGAAAAAATACGACTGCAAGTTATTTTGTATTATTATTTAATTAAAAGTCCTGCCAACAGACTGCTAATCTTCCTTGAATAAATTTGTCTAATACTTATATTACTAGAGGGGATTAATTATACACTATACAAGCTGCCTCTATAAAACACTGTTGCAGACTTTCTTTATTCAGTCAGCTTCCAGCTCCCTGTTACAGTGCAAAAGCATTCGTAAAAGGATCCCAGTTACACACTGTCACAGCTATAGGGGTAACTGCCTCTTTGCTCTGTGCTGATATCCCATCTAGGGGGACAGAGGTTGGAGAAATACTGTACGCCATGTCTTAGGCCACCAGTCTGTTCAGAGTTTATCATGGTCACTTCCAGCTCTTCAGGGCAGATTTCCTTCCCAAAGAAGCTGCGCCTGTGCAGCCCTGAGTATCTGTGAGACAGAATGTGACTGGTTNCTTNGACTNAGAAACCAAATGAGGTCTGACATTCACTAGTCCAGATATAGGGTCCAGCTATAGGCTCNGAGAGGTCCTTTGGTCACCTGCATTTTTGCATAGAAGTCATAACTTCCCCAGAGATTGTGCTATAAGATCTTGAGTTCAGTAACCATTGTCAGAAGATCTGGCTAAGGCTGTGATTCTTTGGGAAAATAGAGTCAAGATTCAGTGTATAAAGGGGGGGAGGGGAGAAATTCCAAGGTGGTTTCCTGTATTTGCATATCTGAATTTTCTCATTGCAATGGAAAGTCTTCTATATAAATTAATTAAATACTGTATAAAAATAAATGAGAATGTACTAGCTACATTACAATAATAGGTACAGCCTTTTATTGCTGGTTGGGTTGGCATCATTCTTTAGGTACATTTTGTGTACTTACAAACAGAATAAAATACAGTCCTTATCTGTATATATTTTCCTGTCTAAGGGAAAGGATAATAGAAGTGTGTTTTCTACAGCACGTAGACTTTTTCTTGATATGTGACTAAAGGTATGCATAACCACATGATCTCAATTTTTAGGCTATCTGATGGTTCTGTTATCTTTTTTGGTATTAGTTGCAGTATTTCAATGAACTTCGTATTGAAGCTCATTAAGTTGATATAATGTAATGTTATTGATCTGGTCATTTTATTGATGGTTTTAATCATTGTCAGCATATGACTGCCATTATCACTTTCAGTGCAGCGAACAGCCTGCTGTGGTAGACCAGGAGTCAGAGTGCACATCTGAGCGCAGCTAGAACGTTGTCTCATGTTTTGGCCAGCAGTGCATACGTCTTCGTAAAACTGAACACTCAGAATCATCCCTCTCTCTTAAATAAGTGCTTACATGTGTTTGGATGTATAAAGCACATAAACATATAAACATATATTTGTATGTATGTGTAGTTACATATACATAAGCCATATATGTATATATTTATCTTTATATATATATATATTAAAAATTACACTTAAAAAAAAAAAGCTATCCTAAATACAGTGAGAACATTTCAGATTTGAAGATTTCGTTCCAAAACTTATTAGCAAATATCCAGATGTCATCTTTCATAAGCATACAGATGTTAGTGGCAATGTCTGCCAAGTTTACAAACTCCAGAGATACTGCAATTTCAGTGGAAAAAAAGAAGACACACCAAGCAACTTTGTCCTAGCATAGTCTACTTTTTTGTCTCTTTACTGTAACCCTGCTGTTGCACTATATTTAAGTCATAAAAATAAAAATAAAAATAAATAAATCTGAACTGAACCTTTGTTGAATTTAGGAAGATTTTGGATCATTCTACCTGCCTGGTAAACACTTTCTGTGATAAGAATTTGAATTGTGGAAATGCTTAGTTAAAGGGACTTTATACACATTAAAAAAATAAAAGTTTGCAGTGTGTATAGAGGATAAACACCATCTGAGCCCTTTTATGCCAGCTGGAGGATTTGCGAAGGAGGAAGAGATTCGTGAATCATTGCTCCAGGTGAGATGGGAGCCTCTAGGTGAGGGCATGCAGGAAACAGCAGTGAGACCAGCCATACCTTTACCCCAGTAGTCCTCTCTCACCCCTCAGAGGGGAGAGAACGGACGAGGAGGCTGACAGGACCCTAAGGTCCCCTCCCCACCCCGCCTATCACCCACTGCTGCAGCATAAGCATGTCTGCATCAAGCACTGCACTGGCACGTAGGTGCCAGGCCTGCTGCTGCCAGAGTACTGTGCCAAATTCTGCTGCAGGGGCATGGTGAGAAAAGAGGTGTATGGCAGGGGACACCAGCGTGCAGGTTCTGGGTCATTATACAGGTCCCAGGGCACACTACAGAAGAGCTGTCTTAACCACGACATATCATGGGCTTGCTCATGGTTGCGGGGACACAGAAGTTATTTAGACCTATGACACTTTGCATTTGGCAAGCTGCAACACTCAGGGAGGACTTCAGTCCTTTACAGTTGTTTCCTTCTGAACTATCTGTGCCAACGTATTCAATAAGACTTCAGCAGCACTGTGCAAATGTACTGCAATCTACAAAAAAGGGTCAGTTAAACAAATCAGGATTGAAAAGAGGCAACATGGACAATATCGTAGGTTTTATTTCAGATTCTTACAACATTAAGTTTAGCAAAATTATTATCCACTTGAAAAGCGCTAAGTATGCTTAGTAAGAATATTAGTTTCTTTTAAAGTTGTAACAATGGGTCCAGCCTGAACACTTTTGATTCTGAACCCAGAGGTGCTCAAGGGGTTGAAGCAGGAGCAGCGCCATGAGTGAGTTATGTGTCATTACTTGGTGCAGTTGAAAATAGCCTTGTGAAAGGTGTTTTTTTTTGTTTTTAAGAAACAGAAAACCTGTCATTTTTAAATTGCAGTATGTCCATTAGGAAATTCAGCTGTATAGTTAATATAGCTTGTTGATGATTTTGGTTTTCTGGACTGAAACTAGTAGATGAGTGCAGAATTAACTCTTCTGCAATCGAAAGTCATTGTCCTACAGAATCTTGAACCTTTGTGTGAGTTTCTTAAGGCAAGTAGTATCAGTGACCTCAGTAGGGGTACTGAAAAGGTAAAAGTTATATGATTTGTGTATGAGAATGTTTGCTGCATTGGGACTGAAACACGGGTTTGAGAATCTTATAATTGGCTTAACATAGGAACCTCAAAATCAACTTCAGACCAAAATTTTTGACTGCTGTGTTCCAAAACTCACATTCAGAAGAGTAAAAAAAATACTTAAAAGGTTTGATTGTCATTCATTCTGCAACTCCTAAGGCTTTCTACTTAGTGACAGATGTTCAGCCTTTCTGAAAATAAGTCATCCCTTGTGAGTGTAAGTATGTTTTTTATGGTCTACTTCTGAAACAATACACAACACGCTTTGAATTATCAAAAGTCAGTTAAAAAAATCCACTGCCCTTTCTCTCAACCTTTCTTTCCTCTCATTCTAATGCTTTAATAAATCAGACTCATTTAGAGACCAGTGAGGAAAGTAGAATTCGTGAGGGCTTCTCTGTATTTACAGTACCACATCTTCACGCCCTGGTCACTCAGTGCCATTCTTCAGAAATCAGACAGCAAAGCACAGATTGATTTTCTTTTTTTAATTGCATTCCTGCCAAGACCCTATTGGGAAGAAAACATAGGTATGGACTCAGTGTTTTTCAGATGCACTGACACAAGCTGATTTGTCAGGGGTCAAATCTCCAGTGAACATCTTGGTGCAGCTTTTATTTCCAAGACTTCGATAATAACATCAAATTGATGTCGCATTGGTGTGCACTGAGACAGCAAAGAAAACTGCAAAGATATTTGGAAAAGTACAGCAAATAACAGAAAGATAAGAGGAAAGAAAGCTGAAGTTTTTAAACAGCTTAAACACAAATGTGTTATTCTTTTCAAGATGTACTGCTGAGCAATATGCTTTATCTGGCATAATGTAGCAAAATGTAGCAAAATTAATGTGCGAACAGCAATACTGTTGATTTATTTCTTCTAAAAGTTTAACTTTCTGTCTGTCCAACAGGATTTCAAGACATTAATGAAACTCCTGACATTCAGGAACATGGTTAAAAATATCACTTTTGCCTGGATTTCAAGTGAGATGTTGTCATCTTTACACAGGCAAGAAAAATCTGTTAGCAATAGTTGCTTTGGTGGCGATGAATGACTAGGGTCTCGAATACTTGATAACATTTTGAATCAAAGATGTTTATTTTTAAGTTTCTTAAATATGATTCTGATAGCAAGAGAATCTTGCCAATTTTGAGAGCACTAGAAAGCCAAATGTCATGTCCACTAGCTGCTAGCATTTATGAAATATATAATACCTTTCAAATATATTTTGCCTTCCTCCTCTCACTAACACCTCCTGCCCTTTTATAAAATGGGGACAGTACCTAGGAGAACTGAAGCGCTCCTCTCTGCACTTTCAAAAATGCTGTAACCACTAGACCACTAGACTTTTTCCTTTTATCTACTTTGAAATTGTGTTGCAGCTACTTAATAATATTAGTCTCAATGAGTCAGAGAAAAGCAAGCTCGAGAAAATTTCATTACTGTTGCTAATTTCTACTGAAGACTACAATAGCAATTATGACTTTCTGGCCACGTTGTTGTATGCAATATCTGTGATAGGTTTGTATGCCTCACTAATCCCTATAGCACTTAACGGTGAGTGAAGAAGAAGAGAGGGACTGTAGCCCAAATGTGGAAGAACAAAAGACAATGAAGAGTTTCATACCTTATCCCTTTTTCTGCCTACTCCACACTCCTCAGTTTGTCCAGCTTTCATTCTGCAAGTGCCCCTTGTTACAGAGTGTGTACCAGACAATGCTTATTTTGGTATTGGTAATTTAAGACAACAATAATGTGCCCATTTCTTAGCTGAGGGACACATTGTTTCTAAGAAGGAAAGACTTTTACAGAATCATAGAATGCTTTGGGTTGGAAGGGGCGTTTAGAGGTCCTCTAGCCCAACCCCCCTGCAGTGAGCAGGGACATCTTCAACTAGACCAGGTAAATAATTCTTTCTTCTATTATCTTCTTATCTTTTCAACACAAATAAAAAGGCAAACAAAACTCAGTCTCAACTGGAGCATTTCCAAATATTATGTTGCTTAGTTCAGATGAGCAACTGTTTTGGTTTTATTATATTCTCTGACAGGTCTTGTGTAGGCCAGAGCACTGTTCTAAAAGTTAGTAGAATATAAAAGACATCCAGGAACTTTTCAAAGTAGAGAAAATATAATCTCATTTTTATAATCAGGGCTTATTTCCTTAGATTTCTAGAGATTTCATTAAGAGGAGTCTCTCGAGCCACATGCAGAGAGATCTATGAGTTAGCCATGTGGGTTCACCTTTTCTTACATTTCTAATAAATGATCATTTAGTTACCACACATTGTTGCTTTATATTGTAGACAAATTCTGAAACTATGCGTCTCAGCCATTGCTGCAGGACTGTGGTGCCCATCTTCGCCGACGTTAACTGAAAGTCTTGTTTACAGCATCATTAACAAAACCTTATTGTTGTAGCTCCATAGACCTCGTCCTTCAACAAAGGAAATTATAAGGTAACAGATGCATTTCATATTGATTTTGATGAGAATTGGATCAGACCTTGACTGTCTGGTAGTCAAAGTCTCATTCTCATTACATACTTTGTACCAGGAGCTCAATCAGTTTCCTTGCTTTATTGACTTAGAGGAGCTGTTACAGACTGTTTAAACACAACTCAGAATAGATCTCATGATAAGCTACTTTTCACAATGCATCTTGGTTTTTTTGGCAGACGTAAGCCCCCCTGATGTTTAATGTTCCGTACCCTTTTTCTATTTTGAAGTTCAAAACCTTATGCTTCCTAGATCATGCATCACAGTTACATTAGGGACTGGTTCAAAGTGCATCGTGCTCACTAAGATGCTTTTCATTGACTTCATTAGAGTCTGAAACAGGTTCATAATCTCCTTCAGGCTCTGTGTCATCTTCTTTTTTGTGACTTGGCTTTTGGGGTCTTACTTCTAATAACTTTTAGTCATGAATATGAGGTAAATGCATTAAAAAGTAGCTGGCAATGCACTGATACAAACCAGACATAAAGTTATGTCTAAAGACAGGTGTCGTGGATCCCACTCCACTGAATGCTGGGAAAAAATACTGCAATCTGTATCTATTTGGAAATATATTAATCTGATTTTTCCCAGTTTTCAGAAGGCTTTTTTTTTTTCCTTTCTTTTGTTTTTGTTTATTTATTTTTTTTAAACATAGTAAATCTTATCTGTAATTTATTTTTGAAAGGACTTTAATCACTTAAAAGGACTGAATAGCATGATTATCAGAGTGGAAAGTGTGCTTAATCATTTTCTGATGAGTTAAGTGGGCTTGATGGATTTCCTCTTAATTAAGTTTTCCAGATGACTCAAACAATAGAAATATTTTTTGAAACTTTCCTCTGTTATGTTCTGCAGGAGGTAAGTCACTAAATACTTCCAGAGATTGAATTAAGAGGGCAATATATAACTCTGTACTTCACAAAAGGAAAAGTCTTATTACACAGGGAAAAAGATTTGTGCAGCCAGCTTATTATCTCTTTATATTAGGTTATATTCCCATCTCCACCAAGATGAGCTAACCTCAAGGATCCTTCTTATTAATAAAAAATCAGAAAGATAATGAGAATTGCCATTTTTGTAACATAATGTGGAAGAAAGGAAAAAGGAAAAAATCCAAAGATAATTCTGAAAGTGGAAGAGGCTCATTACAAAACCAAATTTCAAAATAATTTTATATTTTTCTGAACAAAGCTTAATTTTTATTAGTGAAAATTAGTATGGGCATCATTTTGCCAGCATCCAACCTGTCTGACCTGGTGGAATCTGATCACAGCAGGTGTATGAATACTGTTATGTGAATATTTTGTACCAGCTGTCTACTCAATAAGTGGCCAACACAAAATTTTATATTTTGATCTATCGTTTACTATGAAAGATCTGTGACTACAGCCAAAGTTCTTTCTCTGATTCTTTGTTTTGATGTGAAGTATTTTATTTTTAGACTGACACCGATCTTATACTCCTCTGACTGGCTTGGGATTAAAATGTACACCTTTGCTTGAATTTTTGGAAAAAAAGAAACACATAACACTCAAGTGCATTCAGTAGATACTAAAACTGGGTATTAAATGATGCATGCATATATTTTAATAGAGCCTATTCACAGTACAGAACCACTGCACCAACCTCCTTATTTAGATGAAAAATATTTTAATGATGAAATGTGACACATGAAAGGTATGTATCTCAAGTATTTTTAAGACCACTTAAAAAAATCAGTATAGTGTGTACAGTCATGGGACTAGTAATTACATGCAAATGAGTTAACAAAAAATAATTTTAAAGGAGATCTTAGATGGTAACATAGAAGAAGAAATAATTTCTAACAAATTATTTATTAGATGACGAAATCTCTGTTTCTGCCTGTATAATTTGTAAGCAGACCACAGTTTTCCTAATGAATTGTTTATTCAAATTTATTCAATGAATGTCTTCACAGAAATTTTGCTTCATAGATTGTACTTCTTAAGATGCACCTGTTGATTGTGATTGAGCCAGTAAGTAGAAGTAAATTGATGCTTTTCCCTGATTGAATGTCCCCACATGACATTTTCTCTATCAGAGTAAAATTCTGGGAAGGTGTTTGGATAAACATAAGCTCTTATAGTTGCATTGAAATTAATATCACTAGGAAGTTTTATATATATATTGAGCATCTGGCTTTTGACTTTCCAAGGCATATGTATGCTTTTGGAAACCTTGCTTGATAATATGTTCCTGGAAATGAAACACGAATATAAATCTAAGCATCATTAAATTACTTCATTATTAGATTTAATTAATATTTGAGAGTTTTTCTTCTGTCTCTTAAAGAATATTGCAGAATTTTCTCTCTTTTCCAAGACCATCTTTAAAATTTTATCTTGAATATGAGTGGGAAGAAAATAATGGCAAGAATTCATCATATTTAGCATGTGACTTCCCTTTGTCAATGGTACTGGAATAGTAAAAACTCTGGGAAAAGAGAAAGAAGGAAGGATCACACATATATGCCTTTGATCCAGACACAACAGATAACCTACAGCTTGATAAACATTTCAGTTCATATTATATTTTTCTGCATTACTCCACAGAGAAATATATTTTAAAGACAGTTAAAATTAACATATGGTTGTTTATGAAGAAGTATTATTGTCTTCTTGAAAAAGTTCTCAGAGGCTCATTAGTCAATCAACAGAAAATATGCATAAAATGGATTGACAGCCCTTACAGTCAAAGGCATCTACTATCATGCAGATAAATGCATAACAAGTACATATTTTACCAGATTCTTCTCATGTACTGCTGAATTTACAGTAACTCACTGCTATTAGTTTTGATAGAAGCTGTGTTCTGATTTATTTAACTAGTTAAAGACTGCCTTTTGATATGCAATTTATATCTGCTAAACATGCCTTAAAAGCACAGGCCCATGTCCTTGAGTATGTGTAGAGCAACAATTTTCTACAGCAGAAAAAAGAGCTGTAAGGGACAGATGAAGAAATTACAAGTAAACATGAATTTAGCCTTTAATAGCTTTATACATTTTTTTTTAATCAGGGTCAATACATTTATATAAAACTATGGAAAACCATGCACAATGGCATTCATATCCAACAGAGTTCCTCTCCCCCCTCAGTGTTTTAAGGTCATACTCAGTTGTTTTTAACCCAATTTAAAGGCTTATCCTCAACCTGCTTCATTTTCTACATTATTTTCACTAGTGTCCTAGGTTCGGGTGGGATAGAGTTAATTTACTTCCTAGTAGCTACTGTTTTGGATTTAGTATGAGAAGAACGTTGATAATGCACTGATGTTTTTAGTTGTTGCTGAGAAATCAAAGACATTTTTTCAGTTTCCCATGTTCGGCTAGTGAGCAGGTGTACAAGAGCTGGGAGGGAGCACAGCTGGGCAGCTAATCCAAGCTGCCCAATGGAAATAATCCACACCATAGACATCAAGCTCAATATGTAAATGGAGGCTGGCCAAGGGGCAAGGATCCATGAGATCCACAAATTCCAGGGGTTCCACGATCGCTGCTTGGATACAGGCTGTGCATTTGTTCACGGGGCAATGAGAAAAAAACTTGTTTTGCATATTCCTTCTTCTTCTTCTTCTTATTATTATTATTAATTCCTTTGTTGTATTATTAAACTGTATTTATCTCAACCCATGAGTTTCAGGTTTTTTCCATTCTCCTTTCCATCCTGCTGGCAGGGGGAGGGGTAAGTGAGCAGTTGTCTGGTCCTAGTTGCTGGCTGCCAGACTACTAGAAAAACCATGACTACTAGAAAAAACATTCTATATTACTTTTCCTCAAGCAATTATTAAAAAAGAAAATGTGATTTTCATTGTGAAGAATCTACTCTACATCCACCCCTGTGGGTCCTAGATTGGTTGGTCAGTTTTTCTACATAATTACACACCTTGTTATAAATGACACATATGACAGACACCCACTAGTTTTAATCCAGTCTCTAACTGATACAGAAGAAGACTCTGTCACTGTTTTCATATAGGTATACAATCTATATGAAGTGATCTTCTAATGTCAAAGGGTTTTTACTACTCTCTAGGGAAAAAAAAAGGGAGCAGAGAAGCACAGAATTTCATCCACAAATTTGTGGCTCCCAGGACTAAGAGCAAGAAAGCCTAGGTGCCTTTATATATTTACCCTTTAGTTCCCTAAAACAATATTGCATTTGCCTGAGGTAAAGATTTTTCTCTTGACATCCTCTAAGAGAAAAAAATTATATCTACTGATAATTTTGCTATTTGCAACTTTTGTTCTTTCAGTATATTTTTTTTTCTTTTACAGAATTCATAAGCTTACTTCATTTGTTACTTTTTTGCTTTGTGGGTTTTTAAATACTCAGAATTATTTACGAGATTTACACATGAAATTCTTCTTTTATTGACCACAATGACAAAAACTCCATGTTTTTTTAAAGATCTAACTTTAAAGCATTTTGGGAAATGAACCAAAAAATGTTTGCCATTTGTCATTGAAGGTTTGACATTAATCTACTTTAACACATTGCTGAGGAAATACAACACAGAGATATTCCACAGAGATACCTCCACATCTGCATCTTACGGTATTTGTTAATAAAAAATAATTTATTCAATTAATTTCACTGTAAAGATAATTAGGTAAAATAGCTCAAAGAAACATCCCCCCACAGTTTACAACTTTTTATTCTTGAAATAAGTATAGCTTTTACAGAATGATAAGTAGATGGATCGCTTTCAGGGAACTGTATGGAACAGTGTGGAAACCGGACAAAACTGCCTCAGTGAGACATATGTTTCTATTACCTTATGCACCTTATTAGCTTATTTCAGATTCATTTGGTTAGATCCGCCTCATTTTTAACTTCCATTTTTTCTTATTAGCAATAATCTTCCCAAAATACCAAGTACTTTAAACATTTTGTTGTCAAGTCAGTGAGAGAGACTAGTAAGTACTGAACATTTAAATTCCTATGATAAATTTGTAAACCGTACTACCCAGGGTTTGTCCAAGTCTCTTTTATCACCCTATTAAAACAGAAATAGCAATGTCTTGAAAACCAAGCACCAAAACTGCCCACTAGCATACATCAATAAATTCAGTGCTAAAACCTTTCTGTACAGCTGAGATGTACAGGTGTCCTATTACTTTTTGCACCACGAACTTTCCTTGTAGATGAGCAGTTCTTTTAACTACTCCCATGCAAGCTTTGCATAATTGTTTCTGAGATAAATGTACATTGTTGGTGTTAAAATGTTTCTATTTGTTAAATTCAAACACAGCCTGTTTTAATTTGGTTTGATCTCACACAGATAAGATGGTCTCACAGATAAGATTTTGTTGATTGCTTTAATATTCAAACAGTGATTGGCCATTTTAAAGTTTATACTACTAATTCTTATATTCAGTGAGAGCCCCTTAATATCTCTATTGTTTAGTCATTCTATGAATAGTACAGTAATAAACATTGATTCAAGTTTAGCACTTAGCTAAAAGGCTGTCACAGTGCTAACAATACTTCAATAAGTCAATAAAATAAGGAAATACAGGGTAAGTCAGTCAATAACTTTAACAATGTCGATTTGTTTGCATGCCATACCTCCAAATCAATCAAATGTGCATGCAAATAGCCCTATTTAATCTGGATTGAGAAGAGAAGATACTTAAGAGTATAATGAAAATTGAAGCTCTTCTTTAATTATCTGCATAAAGTGCATCACTATCAGAATAAAAAATACAGTTAGTGCTCATTGGGTAACAATCAGCTGCTTAACCAATGACAATAATACTAAATTTCTTTTAAGATTTATGGTTCTGATTCAGTCAAGTACCTAATTTCTCGTCTAACTTCAAGTAAAAGCATAGCCTGGTTAAAGATAATGGAGCAAGCTATGTAGCTGTTACAAAAGATGAATGCTTAAGAAACTCACTGATATGCACTTCATATGACGGAGGAATATAGATTCTTTCCTTTTGATTGTGTATCTTGTCAATAAGTGAAATTTGGAAGTCAATGTGAATAAACATTTAATCACTATCTAAACATGGACCTCCACTCTTCAGGTGAATGCATTAATGACAAAAACTGCATCTTTGGAAACCTAGCAGAGAAGTTGGGTTGGGGTGGCTACATAATTCATATCTCACTGACAACTATTAAGTAGTTCTTGTAGTTAGATGGGCTTCATGATACTTTGCTTTGCATATATGCTGAAGCAACTACATGATCAGAATGAAAAAAAATGAGCAAAAAGGTCTGTTGAGCTACAGTTTAATCCAGAAGTTTCGTGCTCAGGAGGTGGGGGAACTAGCTCAAATATTTTTTCTGCATGAGTCACCTGAAACTCTAACGTGGATGTGCTCATCAACACACTGCAGAGTTTTTTTGAAGATGGGGAATAGGCTTTCTAATTCTGCACTGTTGAAATTTTCAGTATGCATATATAATTAAATATTTATTGGATAGGAAATAGATTGATGTAATGAGAATTACTCTAGGCTGGTAATAGAAGGAGAGACCTGAGTTACAGTTCCTTTTCCAATGAATGCTTACAGATTTCATATTAAAGAATTTCATATTAAGCTATTACTGAAGCAAAGGACTAGAGTGCATTTCTTATTATTCCTCCCTAACCAGTAGGCAATAAAGTAATTCTTATTCTCTGATTCCGTAAATATTTAATTATTTCAGGCAAAGCTGAAAATTTAAACAAGAATATGCCCACCCTTATTGTATTCCATAACTATAAATATCTGATGATTCAGCTCAACCGTTATGTAGGAGGAAAAGATGTCCATAAAGATGTCCATAGAAGACGTGACTTGTGCTTCAGTCTTTCACATTTGGTAAAGTGCTCTACCAACTGAGTTTTAGCATAAAAGCATGTGATATCTCACAGTCTTGTCTCACATTTTCATAAGACAAATACCAAAACTCAGCACATTTTAATTGATATAGCCCCCATGGAGAAAATTACTTCTTGCCAGAAGGGTGTGCCATTTTGTGGGAGATACGTAAATCCAACAGATAGATAAAACTTAAAATATGCTCTTGTCTTCAGAAATTTCCTTTAGTAGCTTCTTGCCAACCAGACAGTTTGGGTTTCCATTCAAGCTGTTTCTTTGCCTGTTTAATAATTTCCCTGGACAAGGTGGAACGGATGTTGTTTCCTATAGGCACCATGAGATCCAAATTTTGCAGAAAAGTGCTGTGTAATTTGACTGTAGCCATTCTGTTTCTTCTTCATACCGCATAAGAGATTTCTTTCAGTAACACTAATATTGAACATTTACTGTCCTCATAAGGTCTAGATTTGACTTGTCAGTTACTGAGCTTACACTACAGGGGTGCGCTCTGTAATGGACTTCGAGATCCTGCATCCCAAATGCACACTCAGAGCTTATTTTACCTGCCTGTTCTTACCCTGCTTGTACTGATTCCTGTGGAGGGACATCTAGGTTCAGAGAAGGGGAGAGCGCTGATATATATTCTGACTTGTATCTGTAATAACCTTCAGTGACTACTAATGAAGTTACTTAAGTAAAAAGCGACCTAGAAATGAAAAGAAAGAAGAAAAAGGGGTAACTTGAAGAAGTGCAAATGCCAAGACTTATGGAACAGGTTAAATCCTTCAGAAGTGTCGCAGGTGACTGGAAAATATTCACAACAGAAATGACATCTGTTTTTGAGGATGTGTAGCACTACTCAGAAAGGCAATGAAAAGGAGGAATCTTGTTCATCTGCATATTGTTGGGCAGAAATATTATAATACTGAAAAAAAATGCAAGGTATTTACAAGACTGCAGTATATGAAAAATGTGCTATATGAAGCTACACTAAACATACTTAAAGATAATCATGTTCATGTTTCTGTGACCTAAAATGGAGAGAAGACAGCACACCACACAGTCTCAACGAAAACAGCAAAGCAGAAAAAAGCATGTGATGCTTCAGAAACTATAAGGCAATGGAGATCAGCAAGAAGGTGACTCATAACAAATGATAGAATGGGTTGGACTGTCAGCACAGTCCAGGTCTTCCTAGGAATGGAGAGACATATGGGTAACTGGCCTTTAAGACACTTCTGCTGAACAGTAATATTCTCTATGGAACACCGTGGAGCATTCTAACTGTTCTTAGCATTAACGGCATGATTGATTATTACAACAGAAATTTCATTGTGTGAAGACCACTGTTTCATGAGGATAAAAGCTGTGCCCTTTTCACTGTTCTCACAAAAACTGTGCCTATATTTATTACTCTACAATTGTTCCTTCTCCATATGAAAATATGGAGAAATATTGTCCAGGATCAAGTCCTAAGTGACATGTTAAGAGCATCATGGGAGAGTCTTTGAAATTAGAAAAAAAAAGGTGGAGCACCTCATTCACCTCATTGTGTATGTTTGATCAAAATGATTATTTTTTGATTCTGGATAAATACAAATGTTTGATAGTTACAATAAACAGCACTACTTCAATTAAAAATTGAAACGAATGTAAAACTTTGAATTAGATCTCAGCAAAAATTAAATGGCTTGTAGGCCAGAGAGATAACTGCATTTATTACAACTTCATCACATTTTTTATTCCTACAAATTTGAAAACTTACCGTCATTTGGGAGATGTTAGGTTAGCTGTACCCAGCTCACTTGCTGGTAGAAGGATATAGCGTTAAATGGAATGTCTCCTAAAGCTTTTTTTCAGTACACAGACTAAATGAAGTGTAATTTTCTGATAACAACCTTTAGCAATACAAGCTATGTAAATTTTCAATATCAGTACACCTTGCTTTAGTATCTGAGCCTTTGGTGAAAAATTGCATTTACTTTTGATACGTTTTATTCTGTCACATCATGAAAGGACTATCTGGAATATCTGAATGTTCGGGCTTCTAAGCTTACTCATGTGTGAACCTCTTCAACACTGATTGCAGCAGTAGAAAAAATCGTACACAATGACAGTATATCTAGTGACCTAAATTTTATCTTTACATCAAGATATGCCCTAACCGATTATTCCTAAACTACATCTAATAGCTAATATCTTTCTTCCCACAATACTGTCAACATTTACTATTGCCTAGATGTTCTTACATGAGTAAGATTTCACCAATATTTACTTGAGTTATTTTCCTCTGCATTTTAAATTTTTACTGATGTTTAATTTCTTGGCCCAGAATCTGTCTTCTAATAAAAGTATAAGGTCCTTAAACTCATATGTCTACACAGTTCAGGAATTGTCGTGACAGAACAGCTCCTGCTTACAAAAGGAATATTTTTAATGATATGTTTGTAAAAACTTATAGATGTTAAGGGACTGAAAAACTGGGAGACTTGACAAATGCCATTACCATAAGAGAACTGACTGGTGGCTCAGATGAAGGACATGTGATGTATTTTTTCACTACTCAACAGTTTACTTTCCACAGATATAGGGGCTGCAGATTGGTTTTGTTCTCGTCTCTTGTTTACATCGGAAGCTAGTCCCACTTCGCCTTTAGAGAAATAACATTCAGCGTTTGTCAGCCTAGGAGCCTTTTCATAATACAGACCATAATCTTATGGCTAGCTGATAACATAATGTATTAAAACCGTCTCTACTGTAAGGAGATTGGACAGTGTCAGTAGGGACAACCTAAGGATTTATGCTTTCTTTTACATTTACTCACATATTAGAACATTCAATTTTTAGACATGATCATCTTTCTGGGGACATTTCCCAATTTAACATTTAAAAGCCAATTTAATTTTAAACATATCACCTCTATTAAATTCAAACCAAGACATGAAAATTCTCCTACTATATTCTAGTGTTTTTATGAGTATCAGCAAAAGGCAAAAGTAGCTAAGCTGTACTGGAAGTTAAGATGGCAAAAAAGGCCAATTGAACAGTTAGCTGACATTAAAGAAAAAGCAAGTAAATCAAGTTACAGTTTATCAGATGTGATATAGAAACCACTTAGGCAATAAACTTAGAGCCATTAAGGTAACGTTTTTTTTTTAGTTATTTTTCATAAAATTGGAATTTCGGCTAGTATTTTGAACCCAACTAAGGGAGTTAGGGACCCACATCCCAGTGAAACTCTTCATCCTGAATATAATGAGATTAAATCCCTTAGGCTGTTTTGGAGAGCTTAATCTTGATGTTTTAGCTTAAACTGCAGTCATTGAATATATAATACAAATTGCCTGAAGACATGATGGTGTTCTCTTCAGCTAATAAAGGGCTCCAGTCTGAAAAGAAATGTACATGGATTATTTAAGAACCAGAGGAATATTATCTTTCCTTACTCTGTCAGAAATATGCATTAATCCACAAACAGTTCTGTGCTTAAAGTACAAAATTCTAAGAGCTTTATCCTGCTGTTCCTCCAAATATTGACAAAGCACTTAAAATAAAACTGAAATTATATAACTTTGGATGGGGGAAGATGGAATCTGATGAGAAAAAAAAATTCTTTGCGCTGCTGATTATAAGTCAGGTATTATACACTGATGGGGATATATTATTTTCAAAGAAAAAAAGAAACATGGCCTGACTGAACTCTTGGGAGGGATTCCTTTCACCAAAAAATTTTAATTTAGTAGGAGTATTTTTTTATTTCCTGAGCTGTATTTTACTTTTGTGGTAAAAGGAAAGTTCAAATTTCTTGGGTAAAACCCAACTACCAAAATTCAAAAGCAAAGCTTCCAGTGGTTTATTTAGTAATTTAACCCCTACGATGCCAACCCAGTTCTAACCTATCTATGCAGGCGTTCAGTTTCACATGAACCTTTCATTTTTGTAATGACCTCACAACCCATCTCCTTTTATTTTTCGCAGACACCTGTATAAACAGCACAAAATAGTTAGGAAAATGTTCATACTTTGGTTTGAATCACAGGATGGGTGCAGAACTGTTCAAGAATACAGTGAAATTAGCATGCAAAAATACATAGTGTGATCTAGGCATAATAAGATTCAGAGAAGAGTTACTCTATCCATATTGACTTCATTCATTAGTACAAGAAATTTTTTTGTCCTGTTAATTCTATACCAAGTAGGTTGTCTTTTGTGTTATTCTCTTACCTAGACGAACATGTTGAAAATGATTAACCAGTAATAAGGCTGTTAGGTTGCTTTGCCCCTCTCTGCCTACTCTTAGAGTGGTTTTAAATAGTATACACCTTGGGGACTGATTCGTTTTTATGTGGTTTTTGATAAGATCCCACACTGACAACAGCAGCTTCATGGATAAAGAAATCCAATCTGGCTCTTCAGTCTGATAGCAGAACATGGTAATTCCAGTTTCTTGTGTATGGTGGGTTTTTTTGCAAAGTGGATGCATTTACATTAGTGTTTCAGTTAGGATTTGAAGTGTGCTTTTGAATGAACCTGTTGATAATACCTACTGTGCTTTAAACCATTTTATAGCAAAGTCTCAGACCACAAAATCTGTTTGATGTATCATTCTTTCATCCTTCTGGATGAAATTAAAAAACACAACAAGGTCCAGGAGGTATGCTAATGCAATCCACTTGTTAGTGGGCATTTATCCCATGGTGCTGGGCTAGACCTAGAAGATAGAAAAAAAACGTGAAACATAGAGAGTCCTCAGCACTACTTGGTTTGTTCTATAAACTTTTTGTGTCATACTCCCTAGCCACTCTGTCACTTAGATCTATTGCTTCCATAAATGATCTATCACGTTTGGTTGTGTTCATGTTACTTGCTGAAGAAAATAAAGCAAACAAAAAACTTATTCTAGGAAAACAGAAAAGTGTGCACTTACAAAAAATCAGAATAATAGTTGCAAAAAAAAAGCATCAAATATGAAGAAATAATTAGGATAAACTAGTCCCTTATGTATACTTTATATAAGTATCTTTATGCATACTTTATATAAGTATCCTAACAGGAGAAAAAGTCTCCATATGATAGTAGTCTCTGTCTTGTCATTGTAGAGAAGATTCTTGTTTGGAAGTAAAGATAATTCCATAGATTAAAAACCCCTAACTTTACTTCACTCTTTCTTCCATTTTCTTGCCTCCTCAAAGATGAGAAAACTTTTTTGCAAATTGCTCTTATTTCAATTTTCTGTATTCAAACAACATTTATAGCAAGTTGTGGTATGACAAGAAAATACAAGTATTACAGAACAGCAGCAAATCTTCAAGAGTTTGAGTGTAGCACAGACTGGTCTTGAAAACTGCATTTGCCAGTATGGAACCTGGATGAAGAGGATGGAAGGAAATACAATGAAATCAGTTTGTATGCACAAGCTTATACCATCTGCATGTACAAGGTTGCAGTTCTCTCATACTTAGCAATAAATATGCCCTCTGAGAGCAAAGTCTGGCCAAAGAATCTACAGGCTGCTCAAGGATTTCTTAGAACAGTGCGTTCTTTCTTCAGCTTTGCTGCTAGCCTGTTGAGGCCTGCGAGTCTTTGAGAGAATGTGTGCACACTGAAACAGCATGGAAAATGATCAGAAACCCACAAGAAGGCATTTGACAGAGTGAAGAGAACTGCAAATCAAGGCCATGCTATAGAAAAGCTGCTTTAATAGGAATGTGAGAATGCTTCGGTAGAGTACTGAAGCGCAGCTAGAAGCCCATGCTGCTTATACCCTTGACAGCTAAAGAGGAGAAAACACTCATCTGTTAGAGTAGCTTCTGGCTGTGGATTTTTTGGAATGGAATGATTCCACAATTAAAGGGGACAGATAAGCACTCTGATAATTGGCCATTAGAAAATCTCTAACGACACTTTTAAAAAAGTGCTGCTGATGACTGCACACTTCTATGACTTATGGCACTGCAAGGTGAGAATAAGACAACTGGACAGTCAAAAAGGATGCCACATACACCAGGCAAGACACAGCTCCCAAGTAGCACAGAGATGCCTACCAACATATATAAAAGTCTTTGCATCTTTGCATTCAAAGTCTCCAGACAATTCAACATTATTCAGAAGTGCAATAGTGTGGGCTGGGAAAAAAAGAAAATATAAAAAATTGCATTTCAGGATGTATCAGATAACAAGAAGAAATTGACACAAATGATCATTTTTCTGTTAAAGTAGGATGGGAAGAAATGGGTTTGTGTGAGACTGAATTTTGTCTTAATGAACACTGCACAACAACCCCAGAAGATTTTAGAGCTTGTATCACAAGCTGGATAAAGTCTATATACCTTGGGACAGGAGGTCAGCTGAAACTTAAACACAGAGTACGCAACTACTGGTAAAGTAAGCTGCAATATATATAGACTATAATGAGGTGTGCAAAATGGGAAGTAACTGGTTAAAGAACAAAGCTCTACAACCACTGAAATTCCAGGCCTGATTCTGTGAAAAGGCAACATCATATTGAGTGACAAGTATTGCATAGCTACTTTAGATACTGCTCAATTTCTTGCAATGGTGAGCATTTGGAAAATACTCAGGAAATGAAAGGCACATTTTCTGAGTGTATGACATGACAGAAAAGAGACACACAGTACGTCATGGCAGAAGATGAGAATCTGAGTATCAGATGGTCACTCTGAGAGCGATAGGAAGGACAGTCAGCTGAAAAGGTGCCTGATACTTGATGGCAAAAGCAAAACAAAAGAAAGACAGTAGCAAGCTGGTGATATTTAATCACTATATGTCATTCCAGAGTCATGATAGCAGGGTAATAAGGAAAGAAATAAGGATGAAAACACTGTTTCCTAATTAGAGGAAATACTTTCAGGCTAAACTTCATAAGTTTCTGATTTTACAGCTGTTGTACTGCATTGACAATTTTCAAGGCTCTTTAAAGGGTGAACCTTTGCATATCACACTGTCAGATGGCTGTCGATGTCATTTGTGCAGTCCCATTTACCAGCACTTTGATTCCTCCATTCTTTCCATTTTTATCCTGTTCAATAGAAGTCTGTCAGAGTCCGCAAACGTGCTAAGCCTGAAACTGTCTTTTGGATGGTGCAGTCACTCTGTCACTGAAGCACCTGGCAGAGTGCTAGTTTGTACTTCAGCAAGGCTTAGAACTTCCCCACTATGCATCATAAGTACAACTTACCCTTCAATGTGGGTAATAAATCATAGTTCCTTTACTGAGATAGAGCTCAAGACCATTTTATCATTTAATAGCTTTCTTCTTTATGGTGTTCTATATAATGGATATCGCGGTACCCTAATGAGTTTGCCAGCATTATCAGAAGATGTATCACCATCTACATAGTTCGTTTTTATCCCTGGAAAGACTACATGAATTTATCAGTTTTATGATTTGTCTTCACTTATATGGATTATATAGATTAATAATGATGGTCCTTTAAAAATATTTTGAAACATTTTTCTTGTTTAGCAATGTTCTTAGTTTACAGTTACCATTATATTTTCTCATTAGTACTGATATACTGTGTCTCAGTCAATAATCAGTATTTGTCTAAGGAGACTGTGACTAGACACAAAATTATTTAATTTTAAAAATAGAATTACAATCAGATCTACAGAATATGGGACTTCATTTATTTTATTCATAGGATATTAATGCCCATGTCTAAAATGCAGTAGTGAAAATAACAGATTGAATTTTTAGTATCCCTGTTTGAGAATCATCCGATGTTTCTGTGAGGATACAGGACAATTTTTTTCACTAAAAGGTGTGAAGTACATCAGCACATTTGAAATATAGACGAACAAAGAAAGGAGGTGGAAGATGGCTCTTCTGCAACAGACCTTTAAACAAGAATCTTTGCTTTTTTTAAATAAAAAAGTACTGAAAAGATTATGTGGATTTGCAACTTATTTTAGTTATTGTAAATCTTGTGCTTAAAATTGCTATCAAAGCTAGCATTAAAGATTTTCTACCCTCAGTGGCATAACTTCAGGGAAGGCTAGAACTGAATGATCAGTGAGCCAAAAGTTGTCCAATATTTGCTGACAACATCTTGTAAGATCTGCAAGACAACTAGTTTCTAGCACTAGTGGTCTCAGGAGGCATCAGGATAATGTTTCAAATTTTTGCATAAAACTTTGATTTCCATGTTAGAGACAAGGGAGGAAAAAAAAAAGTACGATGCCTCTGAAAAAAAGTAAAATAAGCCACAAACCATATGGTACATAAAAAATTTGGAAAAATATTTTCAAGTTATTTTACTCATTTTTTTTTTTCTACCAGTCACAGAGACTGATGCACATTCAGCACAGCAATTCATGTGGGCCTCCATTCTGCACAGACCTCATGCACAGTCAGCTTTATGCACTGTGAATGAATCCATTGCTTAGTTTCTTTATGTAAAGTTATGTACAACCACCTGTGGGCAACGTGGCTTTAGGAAATACTGTGGCCTAAGGCGGAATCTGCAACTATGAGGATTCATACTATTGTTTCTCACTTTCTACAGGTATCAGCTAGGAAGTTCCTATCTGGGCAAGTGGATCAGGTAAGTTTTTTCCTGAGTGAAGACTGTGAGATGGAAGACTGGTTCCCTTTGCTCTGAGTGTGTCTGATTCAAAAAGGTGCTTAAGGTCTTCTATTTAACCTGAGCAGGAATTTCAGTGGTTAGTGCTAACAGAACAATTTCCCTAATCTATCTACCCACATCACTAGATACCTAGTTTTACCCAAATAATGTACCTCAGGAAACTGGAGTTGATTTGTCACACATGTCTAAAGTGCATGGACCATTGTGCAAAAAATAATTAATGAGTTAAGAGTTGGCAAGCAGTAGAAGGAGTCCAACTCTGCAGCCTACTTAGGGTACATCAACATCTATATCTGAAAGAGGACTTCTCTAGACCACAAAGCATTTTCCATTCCTTTCCCCTCCTTGATCACTTCAATCTGACATATGTGCTTCTCAGCATTTCCTGATTACTGCTTTAAGCAGTGGAATTTGACATGTGTCTCCATTTTGTCATATTGCTTTTTTGAGTCAACCATCTACTTCCCAGCAGTGGCATGGCTAAAGCCTTATGTTTTCAATGTAGAACAGAACTCTGATTAGTATTCTAAGGACTCTTCTAGTAGAAATAAGGCAACACAAGAAGACAAGAGAAAAGTTTCTCGTTTGCAATGAGCTTTACAAAGAACACTAAAGGACTGGGCAATCAAATCTAGAAAAAGAAGGCACAATCACAGTGTGCCTGATATGGACTACACCATGGTTTCTCAAGAGAGATCAAATTAAGTGTCAGCTGCCTTCTGTTTTTTCCAAAAGCAAAGGAGGGAGGTAATGCAAAGATGACTCAAAGATAGCCTTTCCTTTCTTTATTAGCTAGCAGTATTCCACAAAGGTTTATGATGGTACATTTGCAATCCCACAAAGATAGTTAATGCTTACTTTGCTAGGAAAAATATATATGGAAAATAGTCTTCATGACTGAATTTCCAAGAGTGTTCCAGGATAAGGATATCTTTGTACTGACACAAAATTTTGTTCTATCCATTAAAATTTGCAGTTGAATATTCATTGAGAAATATCTAGACAACCAAATTCTAAGACAACAAAACTAGTGCCAGTCACAATCAAGTCCTAATTTTGTGCTTGCACCAGTAAGCCTAAGTAAAGGCTCGCATCTCTGTCTTAATGATGCTTGCTCCCTATTGAGCAAAAGTACTCAGGATACTTTAATTATAAAATGCAATAGTAATGAGATTGACAAAAAAAAATCTAGTTATGATGATGTTAATCAGATAAGAGAACATAAAATAAATCATAATCCTGTGTTCTTTCACATACAAATCCTTTTCTAATGCAAAAAGACCTGGGCATTCCTCGCCTGAAAGACAGCTGTGCAGTGTGGATAGAAAAAGTGAGTGGTTAGGATAAGGAATTCTGGATTTTTTTTCCTATTCTTGTGGCAGTAAAATTCTCTATTTTCGTTGCAGTTTTGGCATTTTGGGATAAAAATGGGACTGTCAATATTATAAATATATGTTTTGCATTTATTTTAAAATTTTTTTTCCAATGTGAAAATATTGTTAATAACATTCATACACATATAACATAAATCTTGAAATGCAGTACCATTGCCTCCAGATTTTTCTAGTCTATCCTACTAATGTGACTCATAGGATTTTTTACAGCATAGTGAGTATATCTTGGGATTCCTAGAGAAATGGCAGGTTTATAGATGACTGCATATACAAACAACATACGTTGAGTGGTTAGAATGAACATGTCTACAACTGGACATCTACCTTGTTGATTTTATTGTAAACATTCTTCTTTCAACCCAGCACCTCCCAGCTTAATCACATCCTTCTTCTTCCTTTCCAATCTCTCCATTTACATCTTTTCAAGCCCAGAACAGCAGATGAGATTATACATGCTTGACTGAGTAAATATACTGTCTATTGCTTCTTACATTATAATTTCACCTTCCTTCAGATACTTTGAGCATATAACCCTGCTTTAGCGTCACCGAAAATCAACGAATTTAAGGAAAGCAAAAGCAAAGCTTTTCTTTAAAAATCACTGAGTTTACTGCCACCTATTCTGCTGTCAGTGGAGGAAGCAGTTAGAGAAAATAGGGCCCAGTTTCACCAAGCGCTTATAAACTTCGTGAAATACAGTAATTTGCAGTCAGGATCTTAATTTTCCACTTTATGCCCAAAGACAATACCCTAGCTGACTGCTGAGTGCTTATTGCAGGCACTTTCCACATCATCATTAAATAAATAAATGCTCTAGCAAAGCTCTTATATTCCAGGCACAGAAACAAAAAATGGTGGGAGAAGAAATGGGCACAGAGAAGTGAGATGATTTGTTCAACATTCTCTGGCTAATTAGATTTACAACAGGGCACAGAAACTACTATTCTGAAGTCAGCGTGCGAGCTAGTAGATATTACTGTCTTCTCGCAGGCCACTCTCACGTGTATCATAGGACAAGCTCCCTCACAGCAATTCACAATATGGAGAACAATGCCAAGATAAATTTTATATTACCTCTGCAAAAGCTGACTATTCCTCCACTGTCACTAAAGATCTATTCACAAAAAATCACAGCTGAAATACAGTTCTTTGTTGTCATTTGCATGACATTTATCTAGCTATTTATCTCTCGCATGAGTTTTCCCTTACCGAGAGCAGACAGCTTGTAAGAAAGTATTTTAAATGAAAGTGATATACATTTAAATATAACAATTTTCTCAGAAGTAATTTACCCTTCCTACCTTACTAGCCATAGAATTCAGTAGTTCTGAACTGCCGTACATAATGAATGCTAACCCACAGGGCTAAGCAATAATTGTCATTTTTCTGTCTTAAAGATTGCAGCTATCATTTATTTATAGTGTAATATACTCAAGTTGTCGTTCACCCCATGACCATGCCACCAACCACCTTTATTCTACGGTATGAAAGAAAACTGCTCAAGGGATAGATTTCTACCTGCAAATTACACAAAAGCTATTAAAGCAACAATTGCTCATGATGCTGAAATATTGAGGTTGGTGAGGCAAAGGCCATGGAAGACAACTACAGAATCTCAGCTCACTTCAGTGGGCTCCATCTTAGATTTTACTGTGTCTCAAATCCACGCTGTAAAAAGCAGTGCTCCTCTTCATTTAACTGTGCTGGTTAACTTTCAGGGTCTTTCAGTGTCTTTTCACCAGCTTCATTCCTGGCTCTGGTTTATCTGAATAACTGGAAAAAATGGCTAGCAGACCCACCCCTGCATGTTGTGACAGCCTTAACTCCTGACGCTACAGCAGGCTTCCAGGCCACACAGCAGTGTGGCACGAGGTCTTGTTGCTCTGGGAGATAATAAAATCAACAACTTATATTCTGATGTTTAAAGGTCTCTACCTCCCCATACTGTAAAATACACAAACTTGCACACAATTGCATGAGGTAACTGAGTTTTGTCATGTATTATCAGACCCTTCACACTGGGAGCTTGTGAAGTGATTGCTTTCATCTTTTTCTGTAAATGGGGGGCAAGGTGTCTCAATCTGTATTTAATATTTGTATATATGATACAAACAATTGCCTCTTATTTCTAGGATAGATGGAGAAGCTATCAGTGTGATGTTTTAATGAAGATCTTTTCTTTAAAAAAAGAAACAAGGCAACAACAATCTCAGACTGCACACGGATTGCACAGACAAGTCAAAATCATTCTGAGGGACTTAAGTACGTTTTCTGAACTTTAGGTCTGTGTTTAATATGACTATTTCTACTTTTCAAATGAAGGTAATTGAAACAAGCAGACAAATAATAAATTCTTAATGTTAATAGACTTTTAATTCCTGTCCAACATAGTTTTTACATGTTTATATAAATTTATGTATTTTATATTTATTGTTGTTTAGAATATAATATTATATAATCTTATATAATATATATAATTTAAAAATTAACTTTGGATGTTAAAATATAACTATATTAATGGTGCAAGTTTTCTAAATGCTGGCCTCATAATTAGATAATGACATACCCAACTAATCTTCAAAGCCTGCAACTTCTAGTTTGATATTCATCAGCACTGAACATTCCCAGCTGGATCCAAGAATATTCAATAGCTTCTAAGATTGTCTATATCTGAGATTTAGATATTCTAGCAAATTTCCTTAAGAAAAATTGATATTAATTTACTTTTAAGAAATAACCTTGCTTAGTAAATCATTAATTCATCACACAGAGCATAAGATCTTTGCTTAGTATTTAGTCATGTGTCAGGAAACTCACTCATCTACTGAAGTAAGCACGTGATTTGTGTAGGTTAATTCCAAACTGAAGGACAATGAGTACTTTCTGCTCTGGGAAATTCTGGTGAAAGAGGGCTTCTCAATGGAAAATATTCCTCTGGAAAAGATTTGGCTAAATCTCTTGGGGAAAGAGCAAGGACCAGTGAGATCCATCTGCAAATCTGCTCTCCTAAGATGAATGTAAATCCCCACATCTGTTTATGGAGCTCTCAGCTCTCCCAGTTTCATCACCCGTCTATGCTGTACCTTCAGACTGGCTTCAGATCTCCTGGCTGTGCATACCCAGTGAAGACCAACTCCCCAGAAGGTCAGTTCTCCTTGTAGTATTTTACTCAAAGAGCCTTTGAAGAGATCCAGGAAAAGACCATTCATTTTAGGCTTTAACATCTTCAATACTGTAAGCTCTTCAAGACAGAGTAGTGGTAATGCATAGTTGTCAGCTTTCTCCTTACCATTTCTGCTCTGAAGACATGAGACCCTACATGGAGATCTTGCAGGAAGAAAAAAAGAAAAAGATTTGTCTCAGGACTAAATGATGCAGCCAAAGTGGCACTGTTCTTTTCAGAGCTTTTTAAAAACTCTTAGAGATTTTGCTGTTGTATTGCATTTAAATGTAGATGTATTGTTCTTACAGACACACGTAGATCATTTAAAACACTACAGTCACAGACCAAATTCCATTATCAAGCTACAAATCCAAAACATTTTAGCCCTTTATAGCCTGCAGGGCAATGTCACCTTCCAGTATCTGAGAATATGAGAAAAGTTCACTCCTTATCATTCACACATTCAATCACAATGAAAAGCCTACACATGATGATTCTCCAGGTACTGACAAATCGTAAAAAGACTGATTATTGCTCTTCCTTTTTCTTCTTTTCTTACTGATTTGGTGATGGTAACTGCTCAAATGTCTTTGCATGTTTCATTGTCATCATTTTTAGCTTTTCCCTATCCTCCTTTTTGGATAAGACTGGCCTAATTATCTAGTGATGATACATGTTCTGAGACTGAAAAGGGAGAGCTCTGAGAACTAAATAAATCAAGTCTCCTTTAACAGTGACTAGTACAGATACAGGCTGTGCATCTCATATTTTCTTTCAACAACCAGCACTGTGTTTTACCTTAGGCTCTATTTAAGGTGATCCTTTTACAGTTTGAGTGAACCATGCAGCAGTCAGCAGTGCACACAGCTATTTCAGTATCAGAATATATTAAGACTTTAAAGTAATCTTGCCCAGATATTGTCTTTTTATTTAAAAAAAAAAAAAAATCTGTTCCTTAATTCTTGGCAATCCTAAATTATTTTGAGTCTTCCTAATATCTGGGTCTGTGAAAGTTAATTGCAACATCCCAGTTGTATGTTGAGGACAGCTGCTTTAGTTTTGCACCACTTTGGATGTGGGAAAAAAATCAAAATTAAAAAATTACTGTCTTCCAAATTTAGATGAGCCTTGGTCCACTAATATGTATATAGTGATCAGTAATTCTGAAATTTAGAAACACGTGTGGGAGTGCTTACTTGGTCCACCCTTGGCAAATGGCCTGGATAACAACACTTGTTAAAATAAGAATGTGAGTGCAAATGGTATGGGTGAATCGAACACAAAGCCAACTGAGCAGGCATTTGCCCAAACTTAGTCATGTGAAAGAGGAATATAACCACGAGACAGATCAAAGAATAACCTGGGAATCACAAAGAGATTTCTGAAACAAAAATGGAGTGAGCTTGAAAGGAGATAGAGATATATATAGAGAGAGAGAGACACACACATATATATATATATATATATATACGTATAAGCAGCATGGAAATTGTAACGTGAGGAAAAGATTTTGGACTAGAAACAGCAGCAGTCAGCCCCTGATTTGACACTGCTGGCAGCCACCCCACAGACATTGCAATCTCTGCCTGGGACTCACAGCACAGTCTTGCCTTGGGGCACTGGGAGCAGCCTGCACCCAGCTAGGCCAGCATGTGCAGGGCACAGTAAGGAAGGAACCAACACCTCAGGGGCTGCACGTGGGCACTCGTGAGGTGCTCCCTTGCAAGCATGTATGTGACTAGGTGATAGGAAGCAACAGGGGTGTAGACAGAGCTGGAGCATCCAAATCTTCCATAGGAGGGGTGTGCATTTGTGGAAATCTTCTCTATCCCCTGAAAAAGGGGGTGTGTTGGTAACACACACTGTCTAGAAGCAGGAGGGGAATATGCACTCAATTGTGTGCATATGCATGATTAAAATGTTTTGAGATTAGTTATAACTAATCTTAATGTTCAAAAAGATGCTTAGAAATCTATAGGTCTTTATTAATATTTTTTTATTATCTAGTATCATGGTTTATCTGTTGCATTACTGATACGGCTCCTGAATGTAATTCACTGATTGCCAGTTAATTACATTTTGCTAATAAATCAGTAAACTGCTTCAATCTTGATTTGGTTTTAATTACATGAGCAGAGCTGTTCCTCAATAAAACACACACTCACTGCCTAAGATGGCAAAATGGGGGTTAAAACTTTTCGTGTGTTAAAGGCTTTGAGCTGCCCACTAGCACTGAGGTGAATTTCCTTCACTTTCAGAGCTTAATCCTGCAAGTATTATTTACATTATTGGTAACTACTGAAATCTTTCTTTTATGGTTGTGAGGGTACGGATCTAAAATTAGTCAGAGCCCAAATTAAGTTGGCTTACACAATTTCTGCCCTTTGATCACGTGAAGAAAAGCCAAAAGAGAAAACAAAACTGATCAGAGATCTAAAAAAAACCAAGTTAAGCCTGTAAGAAAAGATGGAATAAACCAGGTTATGTAAACTAAGGAAGAGAAGATTAATGGTGGAAATGACAATATTTTCAAATATATAAAAGCAGCTATTAGAAGTAGACAGCATTGTATTGCTGGTATTGTGGGTGTATAGGACACTAAGTAAACTGCAAGAGGTACCAGATCAGGCATTAGAGAAAACACTCTTCAGGTTTCTTCTTCACTTCTAAATAATAAAGCACTGAAATTGTTTCCTGCAGAGTTTGTAATTTCTCTGTCTTTGAATGCCTGCAAGAACAGTCCTCTGATTGGAGCAGGAAGATGATTAGGTATCCTGTCAAGGTCCTGTCCTTCTCCATGTTTTTATGCTACTATATAATAACAGGTTGCGTCAGAAAACACATACTCTGAACATGGACCCATAATCAGGTAGAATCGGACAAAGTCCTGAAGGACACTTGCCCAGAGCATTTTGGCTCCCGAACTGAGGTTGCAATGTATTCAGTGGAGAAGGCAGAAGACTACAAGGTGGCCTCATGTTAAGCATGCCCTGAGCAGCTGGCTTCTTTCTCTTTCTGTGGTACAGGGATCTTCTCTAACAGCTGCCAAAATGCAAGACTTGCTGAACTGTAGCCACTAAGTAAACCATTATGGCTTCTGCCTTGCTTCCTACCATACTGAGCTCCTTGTTGTTTTGCCTTTCTGTAGGTTACCGTCCTCAAAACAGACTCAGCAGAACTGAATGTCTGTCAGTATCTCAGCAGTCCAGGCACACTGATGACAATTGTAACACAAGCCTACCTTCCTCAGCGATTTGAGTGAAACCACTGCACTGTGAATGGCAATGGCTGAGGCAGTAGCAGCTGTTTTCTTCTGCTGACTCTTGTCTGAAGGAGGAACATGTTGGGTGGACAGCTTGGCGCAGTAAGATTTTACTGCTTATCTCCTGGGGTGAGCAAAAATCAGCCCAGCTTATCTGTCGAGAATCCTGACACTACATTTTTCACAGTTGTGAGCAACTGTATAGTCTTTATCGCCTGTGTACCTAATCTGAGGTTCAGTTTTGAGAACAGTGGATGCTCTATATAAGCCAATTGGTGACTTTTCTTATGCCCTGTGAAGCGGGGCTGATATCACTTCTCTTGTGATCAGACTATATACCATGCTCTAAATGAGGCAAATACAAATAATATGTTATCAAGCACTCACAGAACCAGATAATGTGAAACTGTGTTTAATATAGCATTCTTAAATATGGAGTGCAAGACATCCCCACTAAGCATTAGGAGAAAGTAGGTAATTTATGCATTTGTTTGCCATAGGGCTTTGAAATTCCTTTTTTTTTTTTTTCCCCCTGAGAGCAAGGGAGCTGTGAGATTCATGGTTCTTCTATTCTCACTCTAAAAAGCGGTGTTTTTCATTTAGGAAAAGAAAAAAGTTACTTGCTTCCTCCTTGTCTTATCTTTCTTTATCTCTAATCTCCCATCCTCCTTGGAAAATCTTTATTCCCCTTCCCAGTCTTGAATTATCATCTCAATTTTATCAGCTGATTTCAGTCTCTGTCGGCACTTGAGTCCAAGCATTTTCTTTCTCTCTATATAAGTATTTTTCCCACTGTGTTTCTCTGTATCTCCCCCTCCTCAAGTTTCTGATCACCACCTTTACTCTCCCACAGCTTTCTTACCTCAATCTGCTTTGACCTTCTTTTCCCTTGATTTTCTGATTTACTGCCCAGACACCCTAACATAGGCCAGCCTGCTTCCTCCATGGTGCACATGTCCTGTATCAAGTTCCTCTGGTGGAAGTTCACTGATTGCAATGCAGGTGTTCAACACTAGAACCGGACAGATCAGTCACAGATTTGTACAGCTTCAGTTTCAATGGAAATAATTTTGAGTACAAGGCTTAAGTACATGCAGATTAGGCACAGCCTTTGGGGAACTTTTAACTATAAAGTTAAAGCAGCAATGATGTCTAAACGGCAATTTTTTTTATGTAAGGGTAGATTTTTCACGAGGTAACAACATGCTCATTACCAATTTAACAATCGTTCTCTAGCTCAGAACATTTGATCCTTAAAACACTTCAAAGAAAAGGGCAGAATTTGCTCTTTAAATGAGCAACACACAAAAATACAAGAAAGTATTTTTTATAATGCTGTTGCCCTGCCGTGCCTATTTCTTACAAGGTTGAAACATTTTAATGACTATTTCCCCCAAATTCACCCAGATCCATATCAAGGAAGGAAAACTGCATGTAAATGTTTACACGTTGGTGGACTGAAAGTTTTTAAGAGAAATATCGAATAACTCCAACTATACTTTTCCAGCCTATGTGAAACACCACTCTGTGGGACTATTTGTGTCCCTGATATGGGACTGTTTATCTAACTAGGGATATTAAGACCAGGCAGTAGCAGTGCATGACTCTCGTAATCCAAAATTAAGATGGGCAAAGGCAGCTGCAGATTTTCCATGATATTACAAAGGACCTGACTCATTTCAGGAGGTCTGTGCAAAGCCCACTCATCCACTGATGCTATGTCTGCCAGTGACACTATCCTTCTGAGATCAGTAGCACAGGTGGCCACCAGTGGCTAATAATTCATTCTTCCCTTCTCACTAGATGTAGTTTGTATTTTATAGCTGTTCTGTGTCACCTACAATAAATTATTTCCTATCTTTGCTACTGACTTAGGATTGCTGGATGTGTTCAGTTCTAATTTCATTAAAACAAACCTCATGTTGGCATGTAGGAGGGAAGCAGTCTAATGATATTAGCTAAAGAACTTACATCTGCTTGTTTTTGCTAATGCTGTCTGGCATCTGTGAAGGCAAAACCAGCTGACAACCATGATGTTAATCTTATTATTTTTTTTCAAAAGATTTCCAAGAAGGAAATGTGTGTTGTACAGTTATTGCTTTTCTTTGTATGCAATAGCAACAATCATTTTGATCCCTGTTTGATTAGATAACAAATCTAATTTTCGACTCTGCTTTTCACTGCACAAGAAATTTGTAACATTTATACTCTCGTATCAAGAATCAGCTTATTTAGAAGAGGACAGATAGTAAGGCCCATGACCTTAGGTTCACAAAGGATTTCTTTGGTGGGGGCAGCGAGGGAAGGGGAACCGAGAAACTATCTGTCATCCTTAGCACTGACATGCAAACTATAGATCCTGAGAGCCTCCGCTAAAATGCTGACTTAATGACAAAACCAGCTAAGCTCCACAAACAATTCAATTTACAGCATTATCCAGTCTCTAAACCCAGATCTCTCTTACTTCTGTCTGGTATGCAATCTCATGCAAATCAATTCTCTCTTTACTGCTTGTAGGGGCAGGGCTTAAGCATACAGCCTACCACCCTCCTATGACTCAGTCTCCCCTTCCTAGTACCTAGCTGGATGGTTCCAAATTCAACTCACAGGCTATGTGGACAGAGAGTTTAAGCTTATGCATAGACTAATAGAACAGGCAGCTGTAGCCTAAGTGCTATAATTCCGCAGGCATTTGGTAGTTCAGAGCATCTGAACTGCCTGTTGGTTACCTCTGTCCTGTCCAGCATTGCAAGCAAGGAGTTCTCCTGCATATCAGTACCAGACTGCCCCATCTGGGAGACTTTGACAGAATGCATTTAATCAAGCAAACTGTACTCAAAATATAGCCAGTGAATACAAGGATGGTCTTTCCACCTCTTTTCCACTCAACAGGTCAGTGCTTAAAGTGCTCTGAACATCATTTCTATTACAAATGTTCTCTGTTATAGCTGAAAAAAACTGAGAAGAAGGCTCTTTGCCTACAGCACAGTCTCCAGAAACTTTTGACCTGAGGGATTTTGATCTGTGGTCAGTGAATGTTTAACTAGCCTGCTTCCACTTGTTTGCAGTCTGATTTTTCTTGCTCTGAAACTTCTTCAGCTTCCTTTGCAGATAAATCCCTTCTACCTAGCCAGAATTGTCAACAGCTATGGAAAAGAAAAATGCTGACAGATTACCCACATTACAAGTTATTTTGATTTTTTGACACAATTCAGACAGGTCTCAGGAAATTCAGTTTCACATTACTCACAATACAATACTGTAAGAAAAAATTCTATTAGTAGGAGTCAATTTTCAGAGTTCAGATTTAATCAGGAGTTTTTTGAGAGGAACCTATTTTGCTACTTGGATCTGAACATCTCTAGTGTTAGCATGTCATCTGTAAAATGGAAGGAATTTGGTTGTCTTGCACTAGTCTCAGTCTCTTGGTGAGACAGGCAGAGCTGGTGGCATTAAAAGGTGTATCTCACGTATATATCACAGGTGTGGCTCTCGACACTTCCTTACATAGCTTGGTACTCAATCGTGGACAAGAATTTTCTAAAACAGGGTCAATGGATGTGATGTGCTAGCTGTCATGTATTTGCCCTTTGAGAACCTTCTCTATTTCCTTAGGCGTGTGTACACCGGGTGAGATTATTTTTTTGCGATGCAGCACTCAGAAGAGTTACTTCTCTTTGTAGAAGGCTGTTGAAAGAAAAGTAGAAAGGTATCTAATTGTATTTTAAACAGTCTGCAAAGTATTTTCCTGTACTCTGTACTTTAACCGTGTGCACTTTAATTCTTCAAATATGAAAAAAAAAGTCAAATCACCTTGAATATGTACGACTATTCAGGTACATTCTATAATGGATTTTCAGTTTTAGTATTAGTGAAGGTCATGCAAGAGTTTTGCTTTACCCGGTTGGCTTCTAAAATATTGAAGGTTAGAATTTTCCCATCTAAGAAGCTCAAGAACAGCACATAAGAACCAAAGAATACTCCAGTCTCATTAATTAATCAAGTCATGTCACAGAAGATCTTGTTAATTCATCCTCAGAGGAAACTCGAATGATGTTTCAATTCTCTATGCAAGAATAGACGGAATAGTGAATAGTGATAATGCTATACGATTACAGAGAGATGGGCAGCATTTGGAGACACCAGAAATTAAACTAAATTATATTTTGTCCCCAACAGCAACTAAAAGACTTCTTTGAATGTTATGTTCGTGAACTAATCTATTTAGAGGACACTAGCAGGATTATATTTTGATTCTAAATGTTGTAAGGTGACTGCATTAAGAACACCATTGGAAAGAACAAGGGTTAATGAATTTTAAAAGTCACTTTGTTGCATAAAACCAAGCTGCTTATTTTGGCATCATTAATCTGTTTAAAGTCACAGCAGAAAAATGTGGTTTTCACAGTGTACTGGGAGAGCAACAATGACTGGATATGCAGTAATAGCTGTCATACTACTTTTTCTTGGCTAATAGCAGCATTTGCTTTCTAGTCCTAGAAAGAATCGAATTGCTAAATCCAGCAATCAGGATCATGGAGAAGTAGTTCATTTTTTTTCCAAGATGAACAAGCATTTTAAGTCTGAGATTTACTAGAGATGCCCTTCATTTAGTTGAGTATCTGGCCTCTGTCTTGAGAGTTAATGAACACCCTTGCCCTAATCCTACCAAATGTCTGAGCTCTACATAACTGTTGACAGGTGAAAAGCCTCTCAGAGGTCAAGGGATTATTCTAATATTTCATGTTCAACATGTTTAAGTAAACAGCTGAGCTTAGGTCTTACAAAACTGATGCTTGCGTATAGATAACACATGCTCCCTATATGAAAGGAAAGTAGGAATACTCCACATCTAGCCTAACAGGATTTATTTAGGATACAGCTGATGCAGAAGTTCTTGAGCTAGATCAATGCACAGGAAAAAGTTCTACTTTTTCTAGCCAAGTTGGCTGTTACAAGTTAGTAATATAGGAGTACATTTATTCAAATCTGAAGACAAAAAACCCCACACTGTTGTTTTTTAAAATCATTATACTGCTCATATCTCAAGGTCTCTGTCCAGATGTAGATATTCTTTCCCAAGCTTGCCTAAGGCTCTTCTGATAGCTCTGACAATTACATGTGAAATTATCCCTCAGACAGAAGAGCGATGCACCTGCAGCATGAGTCTGATCCAAAGATCAGTGAAAGCAATGGAAAAACTCCAAGTGGTTCAATCACTTGCGGATCAGATCCCTGAATTGTTGGTGATGAAGCACTGTATAAAATGTCAGCCCCAATTAAGCTATGGCAAAATTCCCGTTCTGTAGGGTCAGGACTTCAACTGCAAAATTTTCTCACTTATCTGTACTTCACAGATTCCATGCTCTCCAGCTTAACACATCTACAAAAGTGTAACTTACTTGTAAAATCAATCACCCTTTTTTCACTGATCTCAACACTTGTAGCAACACTGTCCTATAAAATGAGTTCCTGGTTTTTTTCATTTTCGTTACTTTTGCCTCTTCTTCAGGAACAACAGTAAAAATGTGTGCTCATATTTGCAATTATGTGCTTTTTCCTTATGTTTGTATCCTGTTTTGACTGAAGTTTCACCACTGGCTGTTCAGCTGAGTTGTCTGTTCATAATTGAACTCTAGAATTTCAAAATACAGATTTTTAGTAGAATACGAATGTTTACATCAGAAGCACTTGCATGCTACTTTAATCAGAGATCAGAAAAAACCACCATGGGATTTATAACTAGTGTCTTATGCCACTTCAGATGAAGGATTCTGCGGGCCAGGGCCTCAGATAACGTCCGGAGACACAGCTTCATTGATTTCAGTCAGCTCACCAAATGAGGATCTCTTTCTGCCTGTTCCTGTACAACTCTTCACAGCCATTCTATGGAATGTAGCTATGGCTGACGCACTTTCCCATGTGATTAGAAATAAGCAAATCAAAGTGAGCTGTTGCCTGCCTGGAGCACATTCTCTCTGCGACAACCCTACTGTCTGTGCTTTGATATCACACACATATTTTATTCCTACAGAAAGCTATGCCCCCACCTGGCAGCATCCTTACTGTTAATCACAGTTCAGTAAACAGGTCTGGCATTACTTACTGTTTTCTCCTCAACAGCTTTTCTACATCAGTCCATTCACTTTTTTTCAAGTCATTTTGCACTGCTCTTGCATGCCATCTCCCAAAGACTTCCTATGAACCTGTCCTCAGAATCAAGTAGATTTCCTNCTACCAAGGGCCTGGAAAGAAGCTGGGAGACATCTAGACCATTCCACTTCCATTTACTGTTGACGAAGCCAAATGCTAGATTTGTTTTTCATCCAACTTTTACTTCCCCCAACTAAAAGCTTTCTTCCTTTTCCACTTCTTTATCAGAGCTCTGTACACACATAAAACGTACACAACAAGTCTCTTGTATACAGATGAAAATCAAGAAAAATTTGGATGAAAAGAGACATTTATAGCCCTGTGCCTAGTGATACACGCTTACCTACCTTGCCCATTTCCCATTCACCCCTTTTTGTTCTGAAATTATGAGGGAGAGGCCAATCTTCGTGGCCATAACACAGCTTTTCACAGTGATCTGTTTATCAATCAGCAGCAACATACTGGAACAGTCTCCCTCTCTTCAGTACCACTCTCCCATGGCATTTCGTTGTACAGACACCCAGTGTAGGTTTACATAGGTTTATGTAGTCACAGCTAAAAATGCAACCCTAATCAGTTAATGCCTTTAAAATAGACCTGAATTTCCCTCTACTACCTCAGTATTATGAAGATTGCAGAATGACTGTTTGAAGCATGTTCTAGAACATAAAAATTCAAAGCACCAGAAACCTGAACAACCTGACTTATTTGAATGATTTTCAGTACATATTTTTATAATATCTCTCATCCTGACAAAATATGTCTGATATTGGGTGGAAATTCATGAAGATCAGTGAACTCTATTCTTTGAAAACTGTTGGTAATGAAATAAGAAATGTACAGATAATGTAGAAAACATGAAAATAAATGATTAATAAACCACCCAAACACTTGCAAACCAACCTTCTCATAGTAGTATCTAAATAAAAAAGTCTAATTCATAGAAGAAAGGAGAATTCATTGAGGAGAAGGTAGCTAATCCCAACAGTCTCTGGATTTGGATATACTTTTCATCCCTTGCACAAAGCTGTTGCATTTATGTACTGGTGCTAACTATAAACTACAAAAACAGCAAAATGTAAATAAGTTATTTCCACATAATTTACAGTTTTCTGGTTTATTGATTTTCTCTCTGGCCTCCCAAGTATCACATTTTTATTTGAGCCATTTGTTTTACATTTTAAAGGAAAAGCCTTCCATGTACAGTCAATTTTACTAAGGTTTTAACATGTCATTGGCTAGTCAGTATTATATTAATCTCCATGATGCTGAAGTTTACAAAGCAGGAGTATGGGGCCAAATCTTGATTGCCCTACTCACACAATCAATTACACTGATTTTAATAGCGCTATTAGCATTAGTAAAACCAGTAAGATCTGGCTTCTTACAGCTGTCAGCACGATTTTCCTGAGAAAATCTTGTAATTCTTCCCCATTTCTAAAAGCAGAGATTTAAAAAAACTGCAGTCACGTTGTTTTGCTCAGGCCATGTTTTCAGTGCGCTGGGCATTTTGAGGGAATCATGTTCCTAATATGTGCATTTTCACTGTTTACTATTGACTCAGAGTATTCTAGAAAACCATGAGGCTTTTTTTCTTGTCTGAGCAAACTCACATCTCAGAGTTGTACGTTTCTAATCTAATTTTACTTTTGCATGTGTCAAACTGGCTACTTCATCAACAGTTACATAGCAGATCACTGGCAGGTACGCATGCTGGGAAATCAAGCAGTGCTTGCTGTTTGGTGCCTCTTCTTGCAGGCGGACTGTGTTCACTGCTGCTTCCTTCCTCCTGCTGTGCAGTGAACTACATACACAACCCAGGATTTAATTTAATGTTCACCATTTACTCCATAGCAGTATGAAGAACTAACTATTCTGAGAGAGTCTGAAATAGAAGAGAGCAGTCACTGCCCCAAACAAGGAAAAAAATTAATGGGATGAAGCACTGTCTATCTAGCATGTCTCCTGGATCAGAACGTGTTGTCCACTGCAGGACCCAGAGACTCACCCCTGTCTCCTACTTTCATGTCTTTGCCTGATATGGAAAGAAAAAGAGAATTTCATCACCCAAACCATGTATGTGTGAAAAAATTCTTTATTATGTTCCCAGTTTCTAATGCTAGGATGAAGCAGCAGCTTCAGCACCGGGCTCTAAAACCTCAGACCCATAAGTTTCCATCAACTGGCAATATTTATTATTGTACTCTGAGAGGCAGAATTCTCTGACCAGCTTCCTCTTGTGAAACACCACAATCAGGCACACCCTTGTGCCTTATGGCAGGAGTTCCAAAAGAAGCACAATTAAAACCTCTTTTGCTTGGTTTGCGTCAGCTCTCTTTTGTGCTTTATATGACTGCACCCAGCTTTCTCTCTGCTTGTAAGGAAGTTTGGTATTTCCGAAAATAAAAAGTGATATTATTCTAGAATGTTTTTCTTGGCAAGTACAACTGGAATTAAAATAACCCTCTTGCACAATTAGAAGCACCACTGTAAAGCAAATGTAACAAATCATCACAAAAAAGAGATTTGTTCAGTTTGTAATAAATATGAGACAATGATTACACTATATGCAGAGTGAAACTTTTTAGAACACTATTTCTAGCATTTATCACCTACATTGATCTTATAGTGTAATTATTTTGATGCTATACAGAAAGAGAGGCCAGCCACTCTGAATATGCGCTTATGTTCTTCTTCAGATACTCATATATATTGAAGGATGTCTTTTCAAATGTACTTTAAAAGTTTAGAGAAAAGGAGAATGTCACAAGGAAAGATTCCCAGATGCCGGGAATATCATTGCAGTGATATTTGCTGAACTTAATTACCTAAAATGCAGTACTGATTTGCGGAAAGATGCGTAGTATTGGAGCTCAGTTAATTAGCACAGAAAAGCTCAAGGGGCTTCACACCAATTTATGTCACCTGAGTAATGAGGAACATAGGAATAAAAGACTTCTTGGGTCACTGACTACACTCCTGTGGAGCCACAGAAAATGAAATCATATAATCTTAACTCAAACTGCAATGGGTACATCCTTCCATTTTGTTGGTGAACCACTGGTAATTTCAGATCTGATTTCCAGGCTTATTTGCACCCTTTCAACCCTCTGAAAGGTCTTTACATTTAAAAAGTAACTTTACTCATGGCCTGTTTATATTTATTTGCTTTAAAGTCCGTTCTGCCTTTTAAGCTTCAAAAGCTCTTTCCTTTCTGATATTTATCCCTTTCTCAGTGCACAGAAATAAATTATATCCACTTTCAGTTTTTATTTTTCTATGACACACAAGCCAAGATCTTTTAGCATTGTCCCAAGGGATGGGCTTTTCATTTTCTTTTTATTCAGCGGACATTTTCTTCATCAATTCTAGTTTGAAATTGATCTCTCATGGATGGAGGTGGACAGAATTTTAAACAATCTTCCAGAGATCTGATCAGTGCTTTACACAACACCGTCAAAACTTGTCTTTCTCTACAGAAACACCTCTCCAATATGCCTAGAACTGTATTCACCATTTCTGTGTCACATCACAATGATAACTCAAAAACATTAAAAAATTTACTACCAAGCATTGGAATTCCCTCTCCCCTTCATTTCTACCTTATAAAGTGCTATGGTATAACAGATGTTCTTCTCATTAGTCCCCAAATGCATGACTCTGAACTTTGTGTTATTACATCTTTCTCATTTTTATTACTTCATTTCTCAAGGTCCTACACTTCTCTATGATATTCCAGTTCCACTTTTATGTTTGCAATGTTTCTCAGGTTCTGCCATCAGCAAATTTTCTTATTGCACATCTACCCTTTTTTCCTGCCAATATTGTAAATTTAAATACTTAATTTAATGAAAGGAAAAAAAACACCACCAAACCCTTTTCTAGATATAACTTCAACAAGCAAAAAAAATCCCTTTCTACAGGCAGCCACCCGGTAGCCCTTCACTTTTCCTGTCACTAAGGTCATTACTCCAATTAAGTATTTCCTTGCTTGGTTCAAAATTTTTATATCAACTCCGAAATTCTTTATCTTTGCTAGTAACATCCTATGAGACCCTAAAACACTGTACAGCAGTCCCAAAAATTAGATAATCTGTCTAAGTCTGGAACACCAATTATCAGTAATACCTGAGGTTACACTGGAGCTGTTTAGGTAAGCTTTTGTTGGCTTCCAGCTCATTTGCTTCCAACCCATGAATGATTCTTGCTTTCAAACATGATTCTAAACTCCTGTATACTACTGAAGATTTTTTTTTTTTTCCTTAAAAAAGTGTCTGTTTTTTGTCTTTCTGCAGTCTGGGAGTACACTTTCTGACTTGTGTGAGTTTTTTTAAAATTTTAATTTTTTGTTATATACATGGTTTCACATGCCATTTATTTCTCTCTGAGGAATAGTTTACACTGTTTCAGTTTAAGCACAGTAATTGCATTGTTTTACTTTAACTTGTCCATTTGAGTGTTTTTTAGTTAATGCTTTTTTTGTTCCTCCGTTCAACATAACTGACGCAACTGGAGCAAAGCATTAACTTAGGTCTGAGTCATAACACTGTTTCCTCGACTGTAACTTTGCTGCATGATGGCCTTTTTCTTCTTCTGTTTTTACTATAATTTTATACATAACTTTTTCATACTTGTTTAACTTTCCTTGGCAAAGGTAAATCAACATAACCCTATCTTCTCTGATTTTGAAAATTAACATATGATATCGGCAATTTGGTGAGGGTCAGAACATGCATCCATTCACATGGTAATGGTTCTGAAGAATCAGTTAGTCCTTGAGTTCATGGCAAAACAAGAAGGAAATTCTGCAACCCTGAGAAGCCCAGGACAGAAGGCTCTGTAACACAAGGAACTGGTAAGTTCAAAATTGTAAATGTCTGGGTGTCCCATCCCACTCAGTGGGTAAGGAGAGGTGATCTTTTTCAATTCTCTGCATGGTGCTCAGGAGTGATAACAATGTCCCTGAGGGGCTTGATTAAAAATAAAGTTTTACTTGGAATTCAGTGAGATTACAAAAGATGGTAACTATGCAACTTTATAACATTACTTCTAATGTAGTGGGGTTAGAACAGATATTGACTTGGCAAAGATTATAACAACATAATGTCTGATTTTACAAAACTATAAAATATAACAGATTGACAAACTTACAACAGCATCACCCTTATGTGCCTAGAAATTCAGAGATCAAGAAAGAAAGGAAAACAAAAGGAAAGAGAAAAGAAAAGCTATCACCAACCTTGGATCCAGTGACAGTCTCTGCTGGAGGTCAGGGTCCTCCTGTGGTGGGTGCACACCTGCCCACAATCACATCGTATATTTATACAGTCAAAAACATTGGTGGCACCTAGTAGCCATACCCACCTAACTAGGATTACTTAGTTCCCTTCCCGCTTCGGTTTAAGGATACAGTGCTCCTAAATTCACTGGGCATGCTCAGTGAGGAAGGGTCTTTGCATGGACTGGGGTCTCCAGCTCAGGGGGTGTGATTTTTAGTATTGTAATGAGGGTAGTTCAACTAAGGGAAAATGAATTCTCAGTTCTCCTGCTAAGTTTGAAACATACATAAGACATTCTAATTAACCTTCCTAAAGTCCGGTGGCTCCAGCATGTCATTGGTTAAAGATACCAAGTGTTTGTTCTTCTGACAGGGAGTGATTCAGTGTCCTCAGTTAAGCAGGCCTGCAGCCATGAGATGTTCCTTATCAGGAACACTGGCTGATATTCAACACCAATTAATCTTCAACACTGTGGCTTCCCAAAAGTCCTTGAAATGAGTCGGTGGGCGCCAGGGGGCTTGGTGGTCTCACAACCCCCCTCTGCAAGGCTAGTCGCTGCCTTGCACAAGTGCTTAGCTTCCCTGCCTACATGACACCTCAGAGGGAGAGCTGGGCTCCACAAGCCTGCACCCTGTCTCTGCAGGGCTTCACTTGTCTGCCGCAGTCCCTTATCACGATGAGGAAGTTCCCAACGCACAATGCCCGATTTAGGATTTTGCTTAATTCATGTGTCTCTGTCTCGGTTTCTCCAGACAGACGTTTGTGACAATTGTTCACGCTGGCCTGGAGCCCTCACTGGGTAAACATGCTATCATAGTTTAATACCCTGTTATGATGATGGGCTGCAGTCAGGTCCCCTTTGAAGCTGAAATCTTCAGGAGACAGAATTTCTAATTGAGGTTTGCCAATGGTTTTGCAGAAGCAAACATGCCAAGCAAAGAAACTAAAACTGTCTCTCAATTAAAAGGATTACTTACGATCACCAGGGACCATATATTTTTGAAAATTGTTGGTATTAGCAGCAGGAAATGAAGGCATAAAACTGAATTGAGTGGAAGAAGCACACGCAAGTGCAGCCAGGCACTGCACTCATACAGCTGCTCTAGGAGATGGCCAGGATCTGGCTGCAACGCAGCCTCCTGCAAACAGAGAAGCTGTGATCAAAACATAAACACGACAGTGCGAACCATAGAACTCAGCAAGGATCTCAACACTGTAGAGCAGTATCTCACCGTGACAGACATTGCTGATATGTGCTTAAATTTGCCTGGAACTGAAAGATTAGGTTTAGGAAACTTTGAAGCCTTCCTTAACTTAAAGAGCTCTATGCTATTTAAAAGGCAACAGGAATGCATTTTACTATTTCTGGAAAAGGCAGGTACACGCATTTGTACAGGTCCTTCCTAGTGCATTTTCCACCTCAGGCTGATAGTTTGTTTCTTCTGTGCAGATAAGAGCATGGCTTCACAAGTGAGTTCAGCACTTTTTTCCAGAGGTAAGTTCCTACCTTCTTCCAACGCTGTGTAAGATAACCAGGTACTCTGGGCCTGTCAAGAAGGGAGGTTTGTTTGGGAACGTGGTCCATCTAGTATAAGGGCTTTACTTCACTAACAGTGAGATTCGTACTTCAGCTCAGCGTTAAAAATTATCTGCCATGTTGAGAACTTCGCTTTTCAATTAACTTATACTAAAGAGTATATGATATTGATGTCTCTCAAATGGTTTATGCTGTCTCTGTTTCTTTTCTGGAAATGAATGCTATTTTTCTCCTCCAGTTCCCAAATTAAACATTCAGGATGACCTCTCCTTTCCTTCTGCTTTCTTCTTTACTAAAACTTTTGTGGGCATCAAGAAGAAAGGCTGCAGTTTGTAACGGGTGTTCAGCCAGAGTGCTTCAGCAAACAGGCTTTCCAAAAGGCTATGGAATCCGTGATGGTTCAGCATGGGATAGATCCTGTTTTGATGGTGGTTCAGTCTGTGTGTATGTGCGTGCACGTGTGCTCTTCAGCCCCGTGCCAGGAAGCAGGTGGGTGGGATGACGAATGGGAGACAGGAGAAAGGGCTTTAGGGAGAAACTCTTCTCTGATATGTAGATGACCTTTAGAGATTAAACAAATCCCTCCATCAGGTGGAGGGGAGTCCTGCAAGTCTCTGCCACTGCCTCTTTCTACACCTGCCAGTGGACGCCTGCAATGCCGCTGACTGCAGCGTTGCTTCAGTAACCATGGAAATCGCAGTCTGGCAAACTAGTTCTCTCCCTCGCAGCACAGAGGTCTGCCCTTCGCCCTCTCCTACCCAGGCTCTGACTCCATGATTTTATTTATTTCTGTGAAGAACCCTACTACATTCTGCACATCACTGCGACGACAAAAGACTCCAGCTCCCATTTCATATGTCAGTTTTTCATATCCTCTATTTCAAACACTAATTTTCTCCCAGTAATTTTATCAGTAATAATCATTACTCATCTCAGCAACGACTATTTCAGCTTGAAAATATGATCTTGAAAAGAGCAGAATGATACTCTGATTTAAGGACCGCGCCAGCAACATTAACATTACTGGTTTACACGAGTAATATGAACATCATCTATTTTAAAGGACTATCTTTCTTCTGTCCTCCTCTGGCAAGGCTATACATTAAAGGAAAAAAACATGTCAGAACAGATAAAAGACCTTTTTGGAGATTTATTGTGTTATTTATGTTAATGGAAAATATAAATTCTATAAAAAGACATTAACATAGATTTGTTATATCCAACATCTTATGAAACTGGAATAAGGATTAAAAATATCAAGCAAACAACGAATAATTTAATTCTTAGCTTTTCTACAGATACTCTCTTCACTTCACTTCCTGAAGATTTGTGTCACATTCCTTAACCAGAAGCAAAATATCTAGGTTGCACAGTTTATCTGGAATCAATTTCAGTCTACTTCAAATGAAAGTGACCCAAACCCTAACAAGGGGAACACAACCTTTGCTACTAATCAAGAAGATAAAATGTTTAATTTATTACACATGAATTAATTGTTCAATGCTAATAATTGTCTTTTTTACTACAGGAGGCTTGTCATATGTAAAGACAATCCATCATAGGATGACATACCTACTCTGCTGAAGCAATCATAGCACAGCTATTGTTTCTGCTTCTTCTCTCCTTAGTGTTGTCATTCTTTTTGGCTCACGTTGTTGTCTGTCTGTCTTCAGTTTCTTCATTAGTTCCCTTGTTCCCCTGCCAGTCTTTGAGGATAGAGCCTGAGGGCAGAAGAGAAATTGGTCGGATTGGGAATACCTTGTACTTGTGCTCCCAGCTTCTTGCGCCACAGCCAGTGAGCTGTCTGCAGAGACTTCATTCACTTTCGTACCATTGCACTCACTCACCTGTTGTTCTAGCACCCCATTGTCAAGTCCTGCAAGCTCTTCTCGTCCCTTCTTCACTATTACCCCTCTTTGTCAATTTACTCCTTCCACTGTGAGCAGCCTGAGAAGACAGACATGTGCCCAAAAACCAGTTCTCATGAATACTGATGTAACCTTTTTTTTTTCCAGAAAAGTCTAAATCACGCATGTTTGCTGTTTTCTGAGCAGGGTGCATGCAAAGCTTTGCAAAATACCACACATGATGGATTAATAAGGCAGTCCTTAAATTTTTAAAATGACATATAAATGCTCCCACAAATACCAAGGTAAACATTGTGTTTGAATTTCTCTTTGCTTTCAATATTCAGGAAGATTTCTCCTCAGTTCAACACTAAAAAGCTGTATCTATTATTTACAGGCTGCCACAGCCTTTGCTTTAGAGATCCACAGCACAGAAGCAATGGCTGTGCGTGAGGCAACAGTGAAGATATTGCACACCTAGTGCCTTAAGGCATTTCATAATGAAGGTAAAATTAGAGAAGCAGTTGACATCTGTAGGACTGAAATCTTCCAAATAGGACTGCACATTCTGTGATTTTTTTTTTTCCTATTCAAATAAACTGAAAACTTCTGCACATACAGTAAGAGCAAGCCTTCCTTTTCAGGATGAAGCCAGTACCTCTCCTGAGCTCATAGCCAGCAGGGCTTTTCTTTTTTTTTTTTTTTTAATTTACTGGAAGAACCAGTGTATGATTGAAATGGGAGAGATGGGTGAAAACTACAATACTTTTTCCTATGAATATAAGTTATCAGCTGGCTGCTGTACTCACATCTGTCTTTTGCAGTAAGAGGGAATAAGCAAAATCTTTCCTTTGTGCACAAAATTCAGGACGAACAGACTCACTTCTTTACACCTTTACTCTTCTTCCATATGCTCCGCATCTATAGAGTGTCTGCAGCAAATGTCAACACTGCTCGAAAGACAGAGCTGATTTTTAGTGTAATTTGGAGATACTTCCACTGTTTTCTTCTAATCTTTTACAAATAATTTCTAGATCGGTAATTTTTGGAAAGCAAAGACCTAGGCATAATTCAGATTAAGTGCATCCTGGGAACATGCACTGAGGACGCTTTGCTCCCTGCCCTGCCCTACCCCATTCATCCCAAGTTCCACAGAAGTCAACTCTCAGATTTGTCCAAACTCAGTTACAGTAAATACGCTGCTTCTGTCATCACAGTCATTCAAACTCAGTCCTTTCCTGTTTTACAGCAAGGTCTTGTACACGGTAAAATTGCTTTAAATTTCATAACAAAATCTCCAGTTAGGTTTCTGAAAGCTTGCTTGGAGAACAGGAGACAGCTGGCTTTCTGCGTGATTTTGGTTTCTTTCCCTGACCTGTGCTTTCACTCTGGCATTGTGTAACTCTGTAAGGTTTGGTAAGGAAGCAATCTCTTCTCTACCTTCTCAAACATTATTCCCTTCTGCTGTCTTGTGCATTCATAATGTGGAGTCCAGCCCGTAATAATATCATAAAACTTCAGTTGTTTGTTGTTTGCACTTCTGTGAGGTATGACTGACCCACGCTGCAGATGCATGTAGGAGTGCATGCTAATCCTGGAACTCAGACACCTAGAGACAGTGTTGTTTACGGCTATGCTCTTTTAGAAAGTTTTCAGCCCGCTAAACAGTGTACTTATTAATGTTAATTTGAACTTATTTCTCAGTTAAGAATTCTCAAGGGCTAAAATTCAACATTGATTGCAATTTCTCAATGAAATTATCAAATCTGTTATTAAAGTTCAAAGGAAGTAGTATACCTTTCTGTAACACCCACACAAAATTTTTCTCGAGAAATGAATAATTTCCCACACTCCTCCTTATCTCCCAGGAAAAGTAAGTATTTTGTAGCCAGCTAAATGTTTAAAATGGTCACAATTTCACCTCTGTGTATGACTTAACTTTGTAAATCAACAATATCTCAGCCAGTGACAAATGACTTGGTTTAAAACTCACAATTTTATCTTCAAAACAATTCATAATGCATTATACATTTTGTATATTATCCACTGAAAAAAATGGCTTGGCTGTTCCTTACTTCAGTGAGATATTTTTTAGAAATTTTTTTTCTGAATTCTTCTTAAATTTTTCAGAGGAGCTGGAAACAATATATAAAGCCACTATCATCTGGAAACCTTATACATAATCAATCTATGCATGATTTTAGAAGGGCTGTTTCCAAGCATTTATATTGTTTCTACCAATGGGAAAAAAAGATAAAATTATTTTTAAAAAACATAAGGGCTGGACTACAGAATAATTTATCATAAAAGTAAATCTCTACAAAATATAGAAAGTTAGTTCATTTAACACTCTGAGTTGCACATCAGGGAATCCAGGTTCAAGCTCATTCTTTTCCACCAACTTTTGTGAAAACCTCAGAGATCGTCTGGGTTTCAGTACCATTACCTTTCACCTTAATGTTGTGAGGATGAATACCTCAAAGATCGTGAGGTAATCAGATACTACAGGGCAAGAAATGTAAGAGCGTTGAGAAAGAAATCTTTGCAGGAATTAAAATCAGAAGCACAAAGCACCACCATGTAAAGTTCTTAAATAGTGTAGTTTTCTTTTCAACTCAAAATTATTTGATCAGGGAATTTCAAAAGGAGAAGGGATATCTGAGAAAGGAATGTAAACTGGGCAAGCAACCACAGGGTACCTTTGAAAGCCCACTCCTTGTCCTGCAGTTTGTATTCAGTATCTGAGTGCAGAAGTTTCCAAAGGCTCAACCTTTCATTTTTGAGTAGTGTGAATGGGCTAGAAAGCCAATTAAATCTCTTGTTAAATGACATATTTCCATATTATTCTATGTCTTTATGCCACAAATTGAGCATTACTTCTCACTAAAAACTAGCTGCCAACCACATCTTGAAGTTTACTAATACAATTGGCTTATTTCTGCACTAGTCATACATAAAATGTCACCTAGTATTAATATCCAAACTCCAGATCTTAGATTGCATAATAAAAAAGTTATTATTATATATATGCAAAAAGCTACATATAACCGGCATACTAAATAAAATACACACATTGTTAAAAAACAGCTTCAGTGCTGAAGTTCTAGTATCTGCTTGGAGCAGATGTCACCATCTGGCTGCCTTCACTAATACCTCTATGAGACCATTTAAGTCTCCTGACTGGCTTCTACACAGAAAGTAATTAGAATGAAACAGAAGGGATGGGATCCAACTGTGTTAAAATTAAGGTGTTTTCCTTCATTAAACTGAGTAAAAATGATAAAAAAAGAATGAAGAAATGAGCAGACAATTTCAACTTGATGAACACCTCATTTTCTTCCTCTTCTTTGAATAGCAAAAAAACTGGGGGTTTTATTCATTTGGCAAGTATTTATATATTTTTTTCCTTTTTTAAATGCAATTCTAACATTTTTCATCTGATCCTTGATTTTTTTTTTCTCCACTATATGGTCAGTTGATGTCATACAAGTTTCCTTTTATTTTATCTATCTATCTATTTATTTATTTATTTTTAAGCTAGCATTTCCTAGGATTTAGGTCAGCTTATTTTCCAGTTCCTTGATTTAGAAGCAGAAATCTTGCGACCTATTGTTTTGGTTGTGCTGCTGGGTGACTGGTATTGTAAAATGGCATCTTATGAAGATATTGTAAAATAATGGTTAAACGGACTTGAAAGAAGCAGGAAATCTAAAATGAAAATAGAAAAACTAAAGTTACAGTTTTTAATATTATTGTCTTGAAGAGCCAAAAGTATCTCTTCAATATTCAATGAAGCAGGAAAAATGAATTGCAAGTTTAAAAAGCAACAGACAAAAAGCTTTGGGCATAAATAACACTACTATGACCACGTATTTCAGGTAAGAGTTCTCCACTGGACTTTATAACCTCAGAGTACAGTTCATAGGTACCAGATGAAATCACATACAGAAATATCTAGAGAGACACCCATGCTTATATATAGATAAATATCTATTTCCTTAAGTATGTATATTTTTTTTTAATAAGAGTTTCTGAGTGCCCTTCCATACCACTGATTCTCCTTAAAATCCATTAGAGTAAGGAACTTTCACATCTTGTTGTCAAATCATACTACCATTTAAGTTAGCATCTTTCGAATCTTCTCCACAAATCTTAGTAGGCAATTTACGTATTGTTGTCTATCACACTCGGATCATCAGTGACAATTTATTCAGTTACAAGTTGCCAATAATACTAGCAAAACATTTGTTTCCACTATCCAGATAACTACTAAAGTATGGACATACATTCATTAAACTTTCCAGGGCTGAAAGGTGCGTCCAACACTGGATATCATATCAATGCAACTGCCAAGTGTGGACAACAGCAGTACGGCTGCTGTATAATTTTATATGTGCACATATACAAGACCAGTGGCTTACAGGTTCTGCAAAAGAAAGACATTTCAATATGTGTTCGTAATGTGTGAATGTGACACACTTGAACACATTGCAGCCGTGTTTTTTCTGGCTTGTTGTTGTGGCATCTATCATTTTATGTGAGAAGGCTTGAGCAGAAACATACAGACTGCTTTTTAAAATTCTATTTTAACTTAACCCAGTTAAGCAGTATTTCATAATACTGTATTGATGCTCAGGCCTTTGATCATAGATCTGAGCACAATCAACATTCACAAAGTCAAAGTCAGAAGACAGGGACAGTAAAAAGAAACAGTTAACATCACTGATGCAGAAATGTTAGTAAATAAACAGTTTAGGAGAGATTATTCATGAAATTTGGATGCTTGTGTCAGAAACATTGGAAACCACTGGAAAAATACAACCAATGTGGTGAAGGCAGTGCAAACACTAATTCACAGCAAACAGCAAAATACTAAAGTTATCGCAAAGTCACCAGCAGTACTAATAACTGCATGCCAATGGTTGTCATGCTTACCTAGTGCAGATTAGATTACAATTAATTGGCAAAGAATTACTGAATTAGAAAGTAGAGATGCAACACAACGCCAAAGACACTGTTAGAATTAAAGCAAAGGAAGCCTAAATTTTTTAGCTATGAACACAATGGAAGGGACAGTAACTAAAGAAACATTGTCAACATTTTTTTGTTTTTTTAACATATTATGAAAACAGCATTAAGGCTATGTATGCTTTAACACAATTGGGAATGACTGCAAATATAACAGAGCTGATGCCTCTAGTAGAACAAAAATAAATAGGAAATCCTCCAGTTATGGTTACAGCTATAGATGAATCAGCCTCTTTAAGGTGAGATCATCATGCAAGTAACACATTAGCCATGCAAACTGTCTGGGTCATTATCCTGCTCTGGCATAAGTTGTCTTAAGTGCTAACCATTATATCTGAGTTACAGTAAAGCCAGTAACATTTTTCATTTTTAACATTTCAGTGAAACTATGCATTTTTTCACCCTGTTCATATTCTGTGATCACAATATGACATTATTAAGACCTGAACTGAGAGAATTCCAAAATTCAATATTCTGCCATAATTACTCTGGGTTACACTGATTTTCCACCAGCTGGACTTAAAATATCTTGTTCAGATCAGGTTAGTATTATTTTTTAATTGACATGTAATATACTGTTTTGAAATAAGAAACTTCTGCCAGTGACACAGTACGTGTATGCCAGCAGTGTGCCCTGGCTGCCAAGAAAGCCAATGGCATCCTGGGGTGCATCAAGAAGAGTGTGGCCAGCAGGACGAGGGAGGTTCTCCTTCCCCTCTACACTGCCCTGGTGAG
>Ga0065711_1027279_pt1 | contig 51488 bp, 32 predicted proteins | sample Hoacrofraction12_FD_59098 | JGI IMG/M metagenome (GOLD analysis project Ga0065711, IMG submission 59098) | Hoatzin crop microbial communities from Cojedes, Venezuela - Epithelial fraction 12 v2 (version 2) | ecosystem: Host-associated > Birds > Digestive system > Esophagus > Crop | place... | reverse complement strand
TTTTTGTTTTTTTTTTTTTTTTTTTTTTTCTGGGATTTAGGACAACCTCAGTTTCTGCTTACGACTAGCTGGTGCTGCAGAAAGTGTTTTGGTTGCATAACACTAAATAGTGGTTGATCCATCGCCTCACTTGGCTCTCTCCAGCTTCTGGTGATTTTCACCCTGTAAATAAAACTTTGTGTGACTGCGATACAGTTTCTGTTGTAGCGGGCATACGCTGGGCTCCAGCTGGACCTCATGTGTTACATTTGTGCAATAGATGCTGTCTGGGGAGGCTGGTGGCAATGTTCAGGTTAGACGAATCCCACACGTTACTCTTTGTTTCTCTTGCATCTACCTCATTTTTTAGGACCTCTTAATTGTTAGTAGTGCCAAATAAAAAGATTGTAGGGGTTTAAAGTATAATCACATACTTGTATGGTGTCCTAAAGTATTTCAGAGTTGCGGATAAGTAAATAAAAGAAAACAATAGGAGAACTTTTATTTTCAGAGCAGTTCTTTACAGCATGAGTTTAAAAAAAAAAAAAGGAAAAAAACCAAATTGGATGCACTCCGCAGTTTAAGCATATGCTCAAAGTTAAGGACGCTGAGCAAGCCCCAGTGGCGTCCCTGGTGGGACTCCTCATAGTGCATGAAGTGAGGCATGCATGGGAGCATGCAGTGGAGGTTCAAGCTCAGAGTTGCAGGTTGTGGGCAAGCCCTAATCCAAAAGTGCTAGCAGGGCACCGGGCTAAAATTGACCCAGCGTGTTCCTTGGAGGGTTTGTTGGCTCTGTTGAAGTGCTTCACAAAGGGGTTTCATGCTTTTGGATTGGTCAAAGACAGGCCAGAGCATGCTCTTGTCTGCTGGAGATCTGCTTATTTATAAACTTACAAAATAATGTAGTCAATATTAGTGCCCTGGAGGGAGGAGAGAATGGTACAAAATTTGGTATAAGCATAAAGGCACCTATGCTTAGACTAACACTGCGCAGGTCGCTTTGTTCAGTAGCGTGCCTCAGTGAAAAGACTGTGAAGGAAGCAAACCCCAGCAACTGCGGTGTTGGGAGGAGCAGCCTGCGTAGCCCAGGCTGAGCTGGAGGAGCTGACAAATGCAGAGAAGAGGCAGCCGGCTGCTTTGCAAGTTTGTCCTAGGAACCGTTGCTTCTTTTAAAAAACAAAAAATGAATCAAATTATATATACCGAGGGCACTTTGTGTGCTGTGTTTGGCAATTGAAGTTAGGAATGCAGCTGAAAGGGGGATGCAGATCACTGCAGACAAGCGTGGAATTGTCTCAGTGGAAAAGATGAGTAACTCCAGAAGAGCCTCCTGTACAAGCAGCTCACTTATTTTGGTCAGCCCTTCAGAGAGGGAATTGAAATGACAGAATTCTGTGAGTCTTGACAAGTTTCCACCATGCTAACTGCAAGAAAGGATGTTTCTTCTGTGCCTCACGTGAAGGAAAACAGTGGTTGTCATTGCCTGTGTAATTCTATTACCCGTCGTTCCTAAGTGTGACTGAAGCACAACACGTGTGCGATGTCCTGCTTTCAGTTAAGTAATACTTTCCATCCCAGGCTGTTCTCGCAGACCTGTTTGTGAAGCACTCATTTTTCTTACTTGGTAATCGGGAGTTGCCTGCTCTTCTCTTCTTCCAAATCCTCACCCTGCCCAAACTCAAACTACTAAGCAGTGTAGGGGTAAACCCGTGGCATCTTGCCTGTCTCTGGAGCTGCAGCCCAGGCCTGGCTGAAGCCTCAGCTGTTGGAGCAAGGTGGTGACCATCCTGCTTGAGGATACTCTGCACGGCAGAAGCAGCGGAGATTTGCAAGGGCTGGAACAGCACTGCAGTGCCTGGGAATCTGCAGGTGTAGACTTTGGTCTAGTGTTGAGTTGGTCAACTCATACCAGGTGTAGGCACTGGTCTAGGTGAGGTTCTGCACGTGAACCTCAGCCACGTTGCAGAGTTGGGTCCTCCAGAGTTGATGCCACATGTCACACGTGAATTGAGGCTGTGAGTCTGTTCTTACATACGCAGCCATCCCTGGAAGTCATTTATATTTCTGATTCTGTTCTTTGTTTCCTGCCGGAGAAGCTTTGATGTTATGTCCCATATAGACCAGGCAGAGATGAGGTCTGGTTTGTTGGGGTACTTTGCTGGAAACTGCGCTCACTCCTGTGTCCCTCCGAAGCTGGTTGCTCTGCCCCTGGACTGGGGAACTGGCAGGATTTGTAGGCATGTACCCTGTGGTGAGTGCAGTAAGGTCGTACCTCCGAAGCCCTTAGTCAGTTCTGCTGCATTCCAGAGGGTTTTGCTTTGCCAAATCCTTCCCGCTCGGCCGTTAGGCCTGGCAGATAAATGTGATTAAAAATAGATCTGGCCGCTAACTGTTTGAATTCCCAGGTGGCTGAATTTCCGTGTAATAGGACTTTCGCCATAATTTATCCGCTAGGGGTGTGTTAGTGATGAAAAGCCACCTTTCTGCAATCAGCTTTATTCATCATGTTTTGTTTCTGCAGTTGCTCAGCCTTTACATCACTTCTCTTTGCTAGTAGGTGGCTTTTGCTACTGTAAAATTTGACGTACTCTATTGAAGAGGAGCTATACTGGGAATTTACACCTTTCTACACCTGCCCTATAGATCCTTTCCTTCCTTTCTTTCTCTCTCCATCTTTCTCATACCTCTTCAGCCTCAGAGCTCAGCTGATGAGACCCTCTTTGCTCCCTGCTAGTGAGGCCTTCCTCCCATTTGAGGAGCAGCTGGCAGGCAGGGACCTGCACCTGGATGTTCGCACGTTGCACGGCAGACCCCAGCCTGGGTGTGCGAGGTGCTTGCTGTGGTGTCTGCTTCTCCCGTGGGCAGGTCTGTCTGGTGATGGACAGCTGGTCTCCTCTGGAGGCTGCCTCGCTCGCAGCCGAGGGAGGGTGGTGTCTTGGATAGTGGCAGAAACCGGTGTGGGCTGCATGGCAAAGTGGGTTTTCTTTTTGGTGGCTCTCTTATTTGACTGAAATTCCAGCAGCCGTGCATCGTGCGTGACCCCTGGGGAAGCGGGTTTCCAAAGCGTTTTGGTGCGGTGACTTGGCTGGTGCCAGCAGTCGATATGAGCTGCATTTGCCCCTCAAGGTGTGTGACACCTGCTTGTGTAATGTTGAGAAAAGTGAAATACGCAGAGGAAGTTTTTCCCCCTCCCCTTTTCCAAGTGAAGCTTCAGCTTTGGACCTCTCTGCTCTCAGATATGCCAAGGGAGTACACCTCAGAAAAGGTGTGGTGTGAGTTTGAAAGCACAGTACAATCTGCAGTGTGGGGTTTCTTCTAACACGTCACCTCACCCTGCTTCACTGGCCTTTTGAAAAACTTGACAAGGGAAGTATAATTTATAGTTCATGACATGTTTATACCGAATCTGTATTTTTCACTTTCTTCCCATAACTCACTTTAAACTGCTCAATTTTAGAAAAGTATGCATTAGAAAGTTATTTTTTCTGGTTTTATAACCTTGACGTGTGTTCTTTGGGAAGTTTTTATAAAAATACACTTTTTTTATGTCGTTAGCTTCCTATGTCATTTTCTTCAGTGTTGTGTGGTAGTGAATGAACATTCCTCTTGTTTCTTGAAGCATCTTGCCTTTGTTAGTGTACAATGTTTCTGCAATTCATTAAGCTTTACAAGAGTTTCTTCGTAGTGAATGAGAAGAATTGCAGGTATTTCAGGAATCTATGAATAGCTATTTCATAATAAAAGGCTAATAAGAGGGGAGCGTTTTTTTGCTGGTAATCTGAGTTTGAAGAGAGGTGAGTACTAAGAGTTGAGTGTTACAGCCTCCTTGCTAAAACTCGGTACTTCAGTTGTACAAAAGGAAGCTGTAGTCCTCAGTGAGATTGTGGAGAGATAAAAATACAGATCCATGCTGTGTCAGAGTATTTCTTGTCACAGCACTGAGCGAGCACTGAGGTCTCTTTATCTAAACCACAGATGACAGCAGTGTTGCCTTCAGCACGGCCGAGAGCTAAGGTAGAAGGAGGGTAACTGGATAACAAGTCCCATTTGAGCGCCTGTAAAAAGTAAATAACGAAATTACTTGCAAATTCTATAGTATGCTACAAGCCTGTCTGTGGTAAGGAGCATTCAATAATTCTGATTTGGAATGACATCTCGAGATGACCATTTTACCTGTTAGAAAAGTAATTCTGCTAATTTGCTTTGCTCTGTGTAGTGAATTGCGGTGGCTGCTGCGAGAGCCCTTCAACCTTAATGCCTTCCTTTTAGGAAGTGGTCTTGCTAATGGGAAGTTGTACAGATTAGGTTATATCAGTGCCTGGTTTCTATCAAACAGCTTGGCAGGAATTGCTGCATTCTCTGCTAATAGATTCGGTCCTCTAATGGTATATCTTTCTAAACGCGATCTCGGAAGAGATGCTGTAGTACGACTTTTGTTTCATGACTGTCGTTAAGAGCATTGCCTTTAAATCATGAAGGCTTATTGTGCTTCAGTTTACTTATCTTTAATTTTTAAGGAAAGATTCCCTTGAGCTAGGTACTCAGTTTTACTTAAGGCACCTGATAAGGTAAGTATCAGATATGGATGATTGTTTAACAGCCATGGATTTTCACAGTATAATTAAGGTTAATGTTTTCCTAAACTTATTTGGTTTTCTATCTTTTTCAATTAGTGTCCAATATAAAAGATAAGTTTGTAGGCTACCTCTGCTCTAACTGTTTTTTTCCTAATGTGATTTAATTATTTCTGAGGGGGGAAAAAACCTCTCTGGTTGGGCTGCAGTGTTTCAGCAATCTGTAATCTTAGAAGAATATGCTAAAGCCTGAATTTGGCTAAACTTTTCTTTCTCATAAGTAATGATCAGGAACAGGTTTCCATAGTTTAAGGCTGCTTCCAAGGGTGGTGATACTATCTGTGCTGTGGGTTCAGCCACACAAGGTGGCTTTCATTACAGGTGCTAAAGAGGCAACGTCTCTCAGTCAGGAGTTACAACAAAATAAATATCTTTTTTCCTGTTGTCAGAAGCAGCCTTAGGATTTTGCTACTGGGGAAAGTTACCCCAAAAGAAGTAAGCTGAAATTTACTCTTATGCTGTATCAATTTTGGAAATAATGCTTGTTCCTTCCAATAGTAAGAGACATTTGATTTACTACTACTGTTTCAAGGTATATTGTCTTTATCAGCAAAACACAGACAAATCCTGCCTGTGTATTTGAAAGGAGTAGAAACATTTAGATGGTGTCTCGCTTCACACAGGAAAAGATTTAGCCCCAGAAGATAGAGTTCATTGAGCAAGTTTAAACTAGGAATGTGTTTTCTGCTTTAGAAGTACAGAACATGTACAGGGTATGCAGCTTCCTAATGACTGCTGGTTAGCTGTGACTGTTGTTATTGCAGCAGCTATGCTTCATGTGAAAATCAAGGGAATTTAGAAGTATATGCAAGTTTTCTAAACCAGATAAAGATTAAAAAAAAAACCTCTCTGTCCCCCACAGGCCGTGTTCTGATCCTCAACCTGTCGTGAGGAGCTTGTGTATTGTTTTCTGTTCCTCACAAGAGGTACTTGTGTTTAACAGAAATTAAAAGTCCCTGTGGGAATGCCTGTTCTGTAGGAAGCTGTCAAGGCTTTCTAGTTATATATGCAGTAAAGCTTACGTGTTCTTTGCACAAAAGTTAATTGCTCCTGTGTTTAACTTAATCACAGACCTTGAGCATATGAAGGAATTAAAATCTGGGACTTGCCCTTCCTTGGTAGTGGCTGGATTTTGTGAGGGATTTTTGCGTGTGTATTATGTATAGAGCTTTATTTTTTTATAAAATTGTCCTTTTATCCCCTTTAGAATTATTACAGTAAAGCAAAATGACTATTTTTATTAGAAGTGAGTGCAGTATGGAGTACAGTCTTCCTTTTTTTTTGTGACTGCCTGTACAAATTGCATTCTACATACCATGCTGCAGTGTGTTAGTAGGCAGTCTAATTTATTTTTGAAGAAAAATACTTTTGCTAGTGTGTTTGAGAGCCTGAGAAGGAAGGAAATGCTTGGCCTTCAGTCAAGAGAACAAAACCCCTGTTGTTCGTTTATGAGGTTTTGGGGTGTGCCTACACCCTGAAAATGTTGTAATAGCATTTATTTTGGAAGCTTTATTTGGAGCTTTCATCAACACCTTGATGAGGAGGAGAGAGCTACCATCAACCCCCATGCCTGGCCAAATTGTGGCTTAATCCAGCCGAGAGGGAAACGATAATACATCAGCCTTGGCAAATCCTGCCTGGACCTGTCTTTATGGCCTTGAAGAAGGAATGAGATGTTCACCAAGATTTTTCTGCTAATCTCTATATAGATATTGCTGGTGATCTGTACAGTGAGGAACTCTGGAAGTAGAAGATCTACAGGTGTTTTAACAAAGCCAGCTGGTAGCGCTTCATTTTGTTGTCTTCAGCTGCCCATCTAATATAGGATCTGGTTCAGGATTGCAACCTGCAAGTCCTTTTTAAAGTCCTTTGAAGACTTGGCTTGGTTTTGTGAAGGGACCAGGTGGCTGTGAACTGATGAAAAGCTGCATGTAAATCTGTGCAAATCACCTTGTAGCTATGTGCACTGCAATGATAGTAAAGCTGGCTCCAAATCAGAATATATTCTCCAGATCTTATGCTATAAGTGTGACTAATGTGACATTTTTTGATGTCATGTCTGTGTCTACAGGCATAAGACTGAGAATGATTTTATGTGTAGTGGAGCCCAGGGCTGGTGAAAATGCTGACCTCTCACTGTGGAGCCAGGACAGCACAAGCCTCCTCTTTCCCACCGTGCCCTCATTAGCTTTTCACTGTGGCAAAGGAGAGAAGGATTGTTCCTTCCAAAGAAGCCATGGCTGCTGTGGCACCCTGTGGTCCCACAGCCTCTGCCATGGATGTGTCGGAGGCGGCAGGGGATGAGGGGAGCTTAGCGATCTGTAGGAGAGCTCAGCAGGGTGCTGCACAGCTTAGACGTGCTCCTTCACTGGTGCAGGAGCTATTGCTGGTTCTCAGGGGCTTTACCACAGCAGCAAGGGGAACCAGTTTAAGCAATTCTGAGTTGCGGTGAGGAAGGCAAAGATTTGGGTTCTTCGTTTTCTAGTTATTAGAAAAATTGTCTAATAGATTTGTGTTACAAGGACTTTAGTGTTCTTCTCACTTCTGTACACAACAGGTTATTTAAATTCGCTTTGAAGGTTTGGAAAATTTATTTTTCTGTGCTTGGAATTTTTTTAATTAAAAAAGGCAACCTGAGAGAAAAAATTCTTTAGTGTAGTTCTCCTATCCTGTATAATCATATTGCATACATGGGATATGGAAGTCTGCATTGACATCTGCTGTTGTGAGGAGCATCCGGGGGTTGGCCTGGACCTTGTAATCTGAGGAGTTTCTAGGTGGCATAAGTGGACTCCAAAAGACTTGTTGGGTGACACCCTGGAGCACCCTCCAAAGCTTGCCCTGATGTGTGGAATTACTGTCCCTGAAGGGTGGTAAGCCAGGCTTCGCTCATGTTGTATTCAATACCTGTGTATAGGGAGTGTGTGCTGGGGTTACAAAACTGAGTGTTCCAGAAGTGTTTCTGACGTCTGCGCAACCTTCATTCGGGGTCCTTTGTCTTGTATGCCACAGACCGGTCCCTGATTCAGAGACAGCCTCCTCCTCCTGCCTGCAACTCCTGCCCTCCCAGCGTGGGACAGAGAAGACAAATGATTTTTAACTTTTCGTGCCATTTGAGAGACCTTCTGGCAGTGGGAGGTCCGCACAGTCCTGGAAGGTGTGACGGGACCTGCAGGAGGCTGGTGTCCTTCTGGAGCAGGAGCTGGGGACCAGGCGGGTGCCTGGGGCATCCCAAGCGGTGTGATGTGCCTGTGTTTAGTGAGCTCTGCAGGGATCCCCTGGCTGCAGTGACTAGATTTCCATTGATTAAAATAGGATTTTGGACACTGAGCTCAAGGCAAATGCCTGCCTTAAAGTAGGTGTCTTTGCAGCTGAATCCCTTGCTTTAAGTCTGGCCCTCTGGGCCGTTGGGGCTCTCCAGGAATGGATTTTAAATTCTCCGTGCTTGTTTGTGCTTTTTCCTCTTTTCCTTTTCCCCTATCGCTGACAAACAGCGATGGTACTTCAGCTTGCGGCCAGGAAGCACGCCGATATCCTGTAATTGCCTCCCAGACATTAGCTGGGAAGTTGCTTTTGTATAATTGTCTTGTTTTGTTCTCGGCTTGTTTGTTCCCACAGCCTCCTATTACATTAGGACAACATGTCCCTCTCGGAAGGTTTTCTGCTCCACTGTAAGGTAATTTCATCTCGCTGACCAGGACACTATTGTCTGTAAGTGCATTATGTGCAGGTATCCTTAGGGGGTTTTCATTCTGTGTGGGCATTTATCAATAGCCTGGCTTGAAAGAGAAGAAGGTGACACAGGAATAGGAACTGGAGTGCTGTCTTATGCTGAGGGAGTAGGTCCTTATTGTCCATAGGTAGAATAGGTGTATAATTACCAGAAATTTCAAGCACTTTTTAACACAAGCACACCTCACATTTACAGGTTGGCCTTAGGTCAATTTTTCTGCTATTCTGTAATTGATAGGTATACAGAGCTCTTATCGAAAAGCATTACATATACTTATGGTCCATGAAGGATTTAGTAGGTAAAATGTTGCTAAAATGATAATCATCATGTTTAACAGCAGCAGTTTCCTGCCATGCAATTCAGGGTTGATTCTTTTCACCGCTAGCAAACTCCATTAGTTTCTCATTTCACACCTGGGAGATTTCTGACACTAACTGTGGCAGAATTTTGAGAGCCTGTCTCACTTGTGTCTGGATGCTGGTCTTACTGCCTCTGTTGATTTTAGGAATGAAACTAAATTTACATAGAAAAGAACTCTGAATTTTGAACTGGCTTGACTGGTTTCTGTGTCATTGCACGATTGACGTGGGATGTTTAATTCTGAGCCTTAAGAGATTACACTTCATTCTCATTGTGCATGAGAAAATAAAGTAAAATATACAGTCTGCAGGTTTTACAAACCATTGCATCCTTGTGAGATACACAACTATTCAGGCTTGCGCTATCTTGTGGATTTTGATTACTGTATTGCAATGCAGGTGCTCCTTTGGTTTCCATTCCTCGAAGCGGCACACGGAAAATCTTATTTCTAAAGCTTTATGTTCAGTGTGCGTTTTCCTGTACACACTGGATGGCATTGAGAAAGGTTCTGATCTATGTTACCATTCATTTAATGACTGTACAGGGTAGAATGAACAACTAGAGGAGAGTTGCAACACTCCAAATGTGGACCAATATAACTTTCATGGCAGTCATCAAGCGACTATAAGCAGCATAAGAAGAGGTAAAAAGTTTACCTGGAAGAATTTTTTTGGCACATAGTGCTGTGCTAATTAGCCAGCAGAATTGTGTTGTGTTTTTTTTTTTTTTTATATAATCAGTTCCGCACGCTTGGTTGCATGGCAGTGATGTCTGGGTGCTTGTATACTGCAGAGCTGAAATAGCTGCTGTTGTACATGGCCAGAGAAATACAGGGGCTTCTTGCTGAAAGAACTCTGCAGTCAGGAATTGGGCTGTGGTTACTTTTTTTTTTTCCCCCCTTCCTTATAAAGCATCCAGAGAAATGAGTACCCGCTGTCCCAGTCCAGGGACGAGTCACCTACTTGGTTGGGTTACACTGTGTCATTACAGATAAACAGAGGTCTCTTATTGGAACCATCAGCTGCAAAAGTATGGGTCTGCAGCCTGAAGCATGGGGTTTGGGGTTTTTTTTTTTCAGCGCAGCTTATGGCAGCACCGAGATGCTGAGGTTTCTTTCCGAGTCTCGTAAATGGGCTGTTGTCACAGTAATTGCTCCCTTGGAAAATGCAGATCTGCTGGCTTTGCAATGTACCCCTCTACTGTTTTATTCCAAAACTCACTCAGACCTACTGGAACCTGACTTTATAGGTACCGTTTCAGTCAAGAGATTGACTCCCTTGCTTAACATGTGTTGGGAGGACTGTTCGGCTGTTAACTGTTAGCTGAGGAGTCTGAATTCAGATGCAGAGTATCAGGGCTGTGACCAGCCCTCTGGAGAATCATACGTCTCTCCATTGATCTGTAGAAGGACCTTTTGGTCCTAAATTTAGCTACTTGGAATTGAAGGAAAGTTAGGTGCCTTAAATACATTGTGACTTTCTGTCTTGCCATCTCTGTAGTCTCATCTGAGAGTGCCGCTCTATTAAAGCCCTGAATTGGATAATCCAGTGTGAGCCCTGTGGGTTAAAAATTGCAAGTGAAATCTATTTGTAGTGATTATGCTAATTGTGTAGAGATATTGAGAGGAGAGGAATGTGCACGTGACTCTTTGGGGACTCACTTTGATCCTTTGCCTCCCTGTGCCAAGCAGAGAGGGACACAAAGAATAGGAGTAGATGCAGATAATGTTGGAAAAATACTTTAGGTTTCATCCAAGGCTGATGTTGCATTTTAAGGCATTGCACTTTACATCAGGCCAGCTGAAAGTCCCAACCCATGGAGGAGGCACCGTCGAGGTTGGGTGGCTGCAGTTGGCAGCAGAGCTGAGCACCGATGCTGTGAGGAGCAGAGCCCAGTGCTGGGCTCCTTGTCCTGACCAGCTGCTGTGCCGAGAGCTTGCTGGAAACTCAGAATTTACTGATGAATAGACAAGTGGGGTGGGAGCTGCCTTTAATTAGTTGTCAGCTGAGAGGTGTGAGATCAGGGACTGATATCCCTGTTATGGTGAACTGATGTCACTTTTGCCACGTCTAAATTGAATGACATAACTTTTGCCTTTGTGAGACAGCCTGTCTGCCCACGCCAGATAAAGCAAGGGGCTCTGCCATGTGAAATCCTGGCGTTGGGGAGGGGATGAAGTGACAAACAGGTCATGGATGTTAGTCACATGCTTTATATACCGTGTCAGAGAGCACTGTGCAACAACCTATGCGCAACAGAATAAAGCAGCATGATTCAGCATTAATCCACTCTGGAAACCATCTCCAGCTGGGAGAAGTAGGGTAAGCCGGGTGTGACCCTATCACAAGGTGCACCGAGCCTCTGGGAGCTACCTGGCTTTAGCTCTGTTCTTGCTCCAACCGAAGTCCCATGGCTGGGCTGGAGTGCTGCATCTCCTCGGCCTTCCACGGCTTAAAGGGAAACAGCTTTAGTTTTCTTGAGTAGAGACATCAGCTGGAGGTGTGCGTAGCTTCTGCTGGCAGGGTTCACATAGCTCTGAGGGCGAGGGACACTTAGATCTCAACCAAAACGTGTCAACACAGATTACGTTGTTAAAAGAAGTAAGCCTTTGAATCCCCAACACGACAGTCGTAATCCCATAGTCATTACAACATCAAGCAACAAGTCTGAAAAAGACGTCGAGTTTGATGCTGTTGCTTGGGACGGCTTCAGGCTGGAGCAGCTGAGCTCCATGGGTGGCATGGGACCGCAGTTGCCTCCTGCGCTCTCGTCTGAGGTGCTGAGGCTTCAAAGAGCAGCAGGGTGAGGGCTCTCGGGGTATTTATGGCAATAACGCATTCAGAGGGGAAGTAACATGGCAAGTAGCTGCCATAACTGGAGGTTTCATGGAAACTTCTGTGCTTTGCTTTGGAAATATAAGCCTGAGTCTTGACGTGTTCCAGGATCACTGTGAATGCAGACTGAATCTGTGTTTAATTCCTCTCTAACGCTGGGATATAAACAAGGAGTATATGCTCTGGAAATTTTTCCAGCTGCTTGCAGAGAAGCAGTAATGGAAGCTCAGCATTGAGATTGATTGATTACTCACAGATTATGGAGCAGCAATTGCAGACAGTTTTACTGTTTAAACACTGCTTGGTATTAAACCACTTTTATAGCAGACTGGAAAGGCAGATGTCCATTTAATCTGTTTGGCTTCTTCAGCGCTGCATAATGTCGTGAATGACAACCTTTGTCAGCAAAATGGAAACCTTCAGCTGTGTGATCCAGTGGAGGAAGCTTGGAAGTGAGGGAGAAGCTTGTTCCTCTTACTGACTCCTTCGGTGAACGTTAGCTTTAACTTTCAGATGATAGGGCTGATTATAAATAGATAACAGGTTATGATATATCCTAGGACATATAGGATACTATATATCCTGTTTATAAATCAATGATAGGATATTAAGTTGATTTCCTAAGATAGTGTAAGGTGGAGAAGCGGTGTGAGGTATCCTAAACTGTCCCTTTATTTGAATCTTGTGTATTGGCTTAAAAAAGAAAAGACAAAAAAGCAGTACTATTGCAGCCTGTCCCTCAGCATACAGACTGTATGTGCTGAGGTTTTCTGGTCAAATCTTTAAGTGCCACTTTTATACTTTGCTTCAGCAAATGCCAGAGGACTGCAGTTGGCTGTTACAAACCCGAGCACTTTCCAGGCTGTGAATTGCAGCTGTAATAAGCACATAGAGGAGAATAGCACAACCCCCTTTTATCCCCGCAAAACGGGGTTTTGAAAAGCGGGGCCCTGCTGGGTAGTCGGCGCTAGCTGGGCTTGCTGCGGAGCTGGCACGAGGCGGGCTGGGGGGTTAATGTCCAGCAGGCACGTGCCTGGGGACGGCTTGCTGGAAACTTCTCCTCAGCTTTGTGGTGGCAAAATGAGGTTTTTCTCTCTGAATGCAAATGGTGTGCCACTCCAAACCGGCCCTACCGGGAAAGTAATGGAGACACCACCACGTTGCCTGTAAAGGCATGCCGCGGCTTGCCCAGAGGGTCGCCTTTGGCTCCGGCAGCGTTTGCTGCCTGCCCGACGCCGGTGGCTGCCGAGCTGGTGCGTGTGGCGAGCGACAGCGTCACTGCCAAGCTGGTGCGTGTGGCGAGCCACAGCGTCACGGGCCCGGTGGCTGCTGCCACCATGGGCAACGGGGCCGGCGGGACAGAGCCGTCCCTCTCCCTGCCCCTCCACGACCCCTGCGGCAGAAGGTGGAGTGACGTCCAAAGCAGATTTAAAGAATATTAGACTTGCAGAGCGTGGCCTGGCCTTTCCTTTTAAAAACTGTGAACAGGCTCAAGAAGGAAATGTTGTTTGAGCAGAAAATAAAAAGTGAGTCCCGGCTTCTTGTCAGACTTCATGGCAGACAGGGCTCTTGGCAAAGCCTCCTGACTGCGCTCACCCCGGTCACTGAAAACTGAGGCGTTATCCCGCAGCTTTGCACTGTGTTTTGAGGGGTTTATGTCACTTTTTTGGTGTTCTTCCTCAGGACCGTTCATTTCTTTCCCCTTCAAACTCATTTTAAAAGAATGAAATGGAGACTTGTTAAGCCTCTCGGTTGCATAACGTGCTGTATCTGAGCTGTAAGCCAGCAGTAATCTGCTTGCCCAGCCTGTCGGAGGCTTCCCTGAGGGCCTGCGTGTGTGCACACATCGTTAATGGAGGAAGGGCAGCCCCTGCCAGGAGCTGGACCGGGCCTTCCATCTCCAGGAGGGCCTGTCCTCTTCAGTGAGCAGTTTCAGCACAACAAACCCTTGGAGTGCCAGTTTATCTCAACAAGGCAATTTTTCTGCGAGTGAAGGGCAGCTGTGTGTTTCACTGGACAAGTGTCATTAATTTTCGTGGGATGTGCCTGTTATGAATTCATTTTTTTCTAAAGAAATTAAGTGAGCTGGTGACTGCTTTATCAAAATACCAGGAGCTGTTGCATTCTTCTACCTAATGGTCTTTGTTTATCGTGGTGTTATGAAGTCGAATGAACTTCTGAGTGACTTTTAAGAAGAGATGTCAGCTACTGACATGAACTGAGTTTCTCAAATGTTTCGTGGTCATTGTCTGCCTTCATACAGTTACTCTCCCCTAAAATGGCATTTCTTTCTAGAAAATCTATTCTGTCTCTTCAAAGTGAGTAATCAAATGCTGCTTGCTGTGTTGTAACATGTTGCAATTGCCTCCTTGCAGTTGTCTTCGCCAACACACCGCAAACAGCAGCCTCCATTTATATCATTTAAAGAATTGTATTTATCGACAAGTTCTTGATCTAATTTGCTCATGTATGTTTATCAGAAAACCTTATTTTGACACTTCATGCGTGCCTTGTGAAAAGAGGTTTATTCCTGATCAAAGTGTCTAATTTGAGAAGAACTTAACTACAATATTCTTGTGTGACACAAAGCTTCTCTACACTTTCTTTGAAAACCATGTTACAGGCGCATTGTTCTATCTAGCTGTATAGATGCATCAGTTAAAATGTTCCTTTGCGTTGCATTGTTCTCATTTGAAACACACTCCTTGACCACTCTATTTTCTATATACATGTGCAAGTGTACTATTAATGTTGCTAAAACTATTCTGTGTTGTCTTGCTGTGGCAGATGTGAATGTCTTGCCGTATGGTCTCCCTAAGCAAAGTCTTTATACCTCCCCTCTTTGTCCTCGGATTTTTTTTTTAAGCTTCCAGAACCTAGGGAGGTGAGCAGGTTTGTGAGAGGTCAGGTCTATTAAGCAGCCGACATCCGTAACACTTAGACTGATGAAACCCCCTTCTGCTTGTTCCATTTCCAAGTGCCGAGTGACCCTTTTACTGAAGCAAACAGAAACAAGAACTAAGAAGCTTTCTAATGCCATCAGTGTAGCAACCTTTTTTATTGCATGCAGAGAAAAACCTGTGGTTTGAATTAATCTTTTGTTATTAATCTGGGTTAGCCTTGTAAAGTGCAATTGCTTTGGGACATATCTGCAATGAAGCCTTAAGAGAATTTGTCCATTTGATTGACAGCTATATGGATCAGATTACGTGCTGTATTTTTGAAGCAGGGCTGTCGGAAATAAGGTGCAGATAATTGGAACACATTCGTGCTTTATCTAGCATATCTCAGGGTTGACAGGTTACTTATCCGTTGTGTCCAATATTTTTGCCATTTCTTAACCGTGTTAAGTAGCATATAGATGCAGGTGCTGAATTATTTGCTTCCGTAAAACATGACTTAAAAGGTGTTCTTGTGATACTTGAAAACTTTACCGAATTGATAATTTAGAAAATATCTGTTCTTTCCATTCACTCCACAAGGTACGGGTTTAACAAGGAAATAGGAAAGTTGATCTAACATCCAGAAATAAAACATCACTAGCAGAGATTCTGTGGAGTCAATTTATGTCAGTTTAAATCTCCTTCTCTCTGGGCAGCTTCCTCTGCATGTCTTTGCCCTCATCTGAGAGTCTAGTTATCAGGTGTGATAAGGAAGCTGGTATCAAATCTAAATTTCTCCGTGCTTGTGTAGGCTGTCAGTTGAGTACATTTTACAGCGTGCATTTGAATTAAAACAGGGTAGGTCTTAGTAGTTCTGATGACACCAAGGAGTAGTATGGGCCACTGGCCACACAAGCTTTCAAGATATGAAACTTCGAAGTAAAAGGACGAGCAAGAGTTGCACCCCATAAATATTTTTCATAAATAGGAAAGTAGAAGCAGCGTGGATGTGGCTGCTTGACTGTGGCTATTCATAAGTCACAATCCAAGGAAGACTGCTGTGCTGGTACTGGCCTTCTCAGTTGATACCTCCAGGTGTGAGCTTGCAGAAGACCATGAGATTGCTTTTTGGTGTGTGCTGATATGCGTCTGGTTGAAGTTTGCTTTTTCTACCCTGCCACAGAAATATGGTCCTCAAGCTGGAGAACTTTATCTGATAAGGGATTTAAGAATAAAGCAGAGTGTTTGTGTTTTGAGTCTGAAGTATGAGAAATTTACCTTTCTTTTTTTTTTCTTCCCTTCCTCACCTACCTCCCAAGCCATATGATGTGTTTTCTTAACTCGGTAGGTAAACATAGTTACTAGCTTCTGTTTCTCTGTGAGATATATGTATATATATAAAAGTGTCAACAAGGCAGAGGAAAGTGTGCAAGTTAAATAACATGGCCCTGAGAATATGTGGATTTGTCTTTTTGTCTGCTGTGCATTCATGTTGCTCCCTCTCAGAAGGTGGCTTAGGTGTGTAGCCAGATTCCTGGCAGCAGGGCAGTGATCTGTAGGATATTAGAAGCATATCAGGAAAGTGGAGAAAAAAACAAAAAAGTGAAAAGTGAACTTGACAGACCCCTTTCTGGTTTCTGCTAAGTACCTCTCCGTTTTGTGCTGTATTGTAAACAGTGCTTTAGCAATAATACAGACAAAGGCTAACAAAGAGACTTGCTTGCTGGCAGAAAGTTGCTTAAAATAACTTACTGAGGATAAAGAGGCTGCCCAGGTCAATAATGCTGTGAAATCCTCAGTGTGTAACAGCTCCAGCAGGTTTTGTAGGCATATGGATTTTTAAAAGCTTTAGACCGTTGATGAGGCAGTAAAGATTGTAGAGTGCTGCTAACCTTGTATTGATGGTGCTGGGACAGTTTTATTAAGATTCGGAGTTTGGCTTTAGAAATACTGAAATCTTTGTTCCCTTCAGCAGAACTCTGATTTAAACTATGGATGCTGGAAAGAAAGGGTTGTTCTTTGTTAACAGACATTTAATACCATTAAGATTCTTTGTTGTATTTCACTCTTCAGTCAGATCTATGACTGTTAAAAATGCTGTCAAACACCTTAGCTGTCTTGCTTTCCTTTAAATCAAGAGAAGCTAATTTATCAAATACAGTGTAATTTATTCCTACCTTCATTATGAATGTAATTCTTTTGGTTCTAGTTTTGTGTAGCATTATTTTTAAAACATCAGCTGAAGGTAATCAGTATGAGGCTTATTTCAGTCAGGTAGCGACTCATGATAACTGGGAGAGACTATGTTATCAGTTCACTAATCCTTCAATTAAAGCAGCAGCTTTCTTGACCATGCTTTGAACCAAATAATTGCAACGTGATCTTTGAAAGTGGTCCCTTACATAATTCCAGTTGAAACTTTTATTTTGAGAAATTCCTACGTGCTCATCTTCAGAGCTGTGTGATCCATGTTCTGCCACATCCATGTGCACAGCTTGCAGGGAGGGAGTAGCACAGGGGAAGGAGGCAGGAGCAGGGGTTGCGGTGTGGAGAGGAATCTCTATAGAAAATCAGGTGTCAGCCTTTCCACTGCTTGTGGAGTAACTTTTATTTTAGTGTACCTTATACTATGCGGTTTCAGCTTGATGCTTTATATGTGTGTTTTGCGGTTTTGTTTTTTTTAAGAGCAGGTAAATGGTCCTTCTCAGGAATATGAGTGCATGTTAATTGTTACAGTGTGTGGTAGTGTCTTACAGCAGGTATGGAGGGTCACAGCAGATAGCCTCACCAAGGCTCTGCTTCCTCTTCTCTTGCTATGCAGTCAGTATGGGGTCAGCCAGCTGCAAAACCGTGTGGGGAGAAATTCCTAACAATATAGTTCAAATTCTCTTTTAGCCGTTCTGCTCAGTATATCGGCCTAGTTTCTGAATGCAGTCCTGGGCTGTATTTGTCTTCAGAAGAAATTGTCCCCTTGGTTCACTTGCCCACTCCAAAGCCGCACTGCAAACCCAAATCAAAGATGAAGGAAGGGCAGGAGGGAAAATCCTTCCTTCTTGCCTCGGTCCCACCTGGCTGGGAACTTGGCTGGTGCTTGTACAGCCCCAGATCAAAGTGCTGCAAGCGGGACGCTGTGTGCCCCCCCAGCCCAACCTGTCTGTCGCCTTTGGCTGGGGAGTTGGGCGGGCTTGCGTTGGGGATGCACCGGTTCCCTCTGCCTGCTGGAGGGAGGGGAGTCATGCCTGAAGGGCAGCATACCAGACAGAAGGCTGCTCCTCAAGCAACGTAGCCTGCACAAGCTGCCGTATCTCTGATTTCACTCAACTTCTTTTATAGTAGAAGTTGTTAGAGTGATGTTTTATCCCATCTGAAGTAAACTCGTTTCTTATCCTCTTTGATGCATGTGAAGATATGAACATCAAGCCTTTGTAGCAAAAATTCAGTTAAGTAAGACGTGATCAGAGTGCCGAATCCAACTACTTAATCTTGTAGACCAGTGAGATGAGTGGGTGTTAGACTAGTTGGCACCTGGAAACAGCAGTAAAGCCATCTTTGTTGTCTTGCTGCTTGGGGATCTGGGATACGAAGAGGTATCTCACAAGCATGTACCTGGTCCCTCAGTGCTTTCAGTGTTGCTGTCTCTTGTCGGAGAAGTCTGTACTGGAGAGCAGCTCTGCGGAGAAGGACCTGGGTGTGCTGGTGGTTGACAAGTTGACCATGAGCCAGCAGTGTGCCCTTGTTGCCAAGAAGGCCAATGGGATCCTCGGTTGCATTAAGAGGAGTGTGGCCAGCAGGTCAAGGGAGGTTCTCCCCCCCTCTACTCTGCCCTAGTGAGGCCCCATCTGGAGTACTGCATCCAGTTCTGGGCTCCCCAGTTCAAGAAAGATGAGGAGCTACTGGAGAGAGTCCAGCAGAGAGCTACGAGAATGATGAGGGGACTGGAGCGTCCTATGAGGAAAGGCTGAGGGAGCTGGGCTTGTTTAGCCTGGAGAAGAGAAGGCTGCGAGGGGACCTAATAAATGCCTACAAATATCTGAAGGGTGGGTGTCAGGAGGATGGGGTCAGACTCTTTTTAGTGGTGCCCAGCGACAGGACAAGGGGCAACGGGCACAAACTGAAGCATAGGAAGTTCCGTCTGAACACGAGGAATAACTTCCCTCTGAGGGTGATGGAGCACTGGAACAGGTTGCCAGAGAGGTGGTGGAGTCTTCTTCTCTGGAGATACTCAAGACCTGCCTGGACAAGGTCCTGTGCAGCCTGCTGTAGGTGACCCTGCTTCGGCAGGAGGGTTGGACTTGATGGCCCACAGAGGTCCCTTCCAACCCCTACCATTCTGTGATTCTGTACCAGTGGAAAGAGGAGCAGGGATACCCTTTGTCCTTTTGGCTGCAGAGATCATGGCTTCTCAAGTTTGACTCATCAAGTTTTGGATTTACCAGTGCTTTTCCTGCCGGAAGACAAACTGATCCCCTAGTTCTGTGCTTCCAGCCACCACCCAACAAGTTGGAAGTAGTCATCAAACTAGACGAAGTTGTGATCATTTTTGTGGACTGGAGAAAGAAGTCGGCACATGCAGCACGTTCTGCAGCCTAACACAAAGTTCACATTGATCTGCAGCTCAATTTGCATTTTGCATCATTAGACAGCACCAGTTTGGAGGAGATCATCTCGTCTGTCATCACTCAAAGTAGCATGAAGATGACGATTTGGGGTTTTTCTTTGTTTTGTTTTGGTTTGTTTGTTTTTTTAAGATACTTGTTTAAAGGGTGAGTCTTTCATGTTGAGTGCACAGCCTGCATATTCAGTTGTAATGAGACTGAGCGCCTTGGTACAAAGGTGTTTCATTTAAGCATGCTTAAAACTTAATTTGAGCTCTGCTTTCCTTAAGTAAGAATCTGGTGAATTTGGGATATGAATGTGTTACCACCAACATTCATCTCGGTTCTAGAGGATCTGGGATTTCGCTTCGTTTAGAGCGATTTGTGACCATTTTCTGAAATAAGTTGCATGTGTTTGTGGAAGGGAGGGAAGTTCCTTCAGCTAATCACTATGATAGCACACAATTTTAGAAAGATCAAACAGATTTCGGATCTGACAGTGGCTGTTTTTCCAACTGCGGGGAGCTTTGGTGACATGTCACCAGGAGTCTGCTGACTGCAGGTGGCGAGCAGAAGTGTCCACTGAGAGCTTGGCAGACATTGTTGTTCAACGAGTAAGTCCTTACTGAGTAATAGAGTCTGCATTCAAGAACTGGAAATGCTCACTTAAGCATGTGAACTCTGATACCTCCTCACCTTTGACAAACTTTATTTGCCATACATAACCTTTGCAAGTAATACTTAATTGGTGCTTAATGTAACTTTAATAATGTAGTTGTTTTATATGTAATTTCCCTGTTTATGCGAAAGGAATGTAATTGATTGAGACAGTTTATTGCCAATTCTGGCTACTAATGGCAAAAATATCTTAATTTAGATTGATTTCATGTTAGTTGTCTCTGGGTTCCTCACATGGGGTTATTTTGTTGAAATCCATGGACTGGAAAGGAATCAATATGGGTCTTTTGAAACTGGTGGAGGTTTGCAGTGCTCCCACTACGACTGATTACAGGGCTTTAAAAAGAACAATCTGTATTAAAAGCATCATTCTTTGGTATGAGCTCGAACAGCTCCTCGTAGGTTTCCATGGGGGCTGCCCTGCAATTTGACCACTTCAGGGGATTGCAGTAATCACCAGTGGGCCAGGGCAGCGAGGCAGAGGAAAGGCTATTAGGTGGGGAGTTATTGGCATGCATGCCAAAGAGGTTACCCTGGCAGCTTTAATCATTCATCCACACTCTCAAGAGGAGAGAGGAAAATGTAAGTGTTAGTTCTTCTGATTGATCAGGAAAAAGGATCAGTAAAGCATGAAAGGAGAGGGGAGGTGTGTGTGGAAGAGGCAGTATGCGTTAGATTTGAAAGCGCAGACTGGGGCAGGGACATGGAGTTATGACCTCTATACCAAAAGCTACCTGCACCTCCTGTTACTGTTAGGCTTCTGACTGGTGATTTAAAGACAGACTAACCTCTTCATTCACTACTTTCCCAGGAGCACATTTAGATTCTTGGTCACGGCTGTGCCTTAAATTTAAGCTGTCTGCACATGGGCTGATGTGTCCTTAAAAAACTGATCAGCATTTTGAGCTGTGACAATGATTTGCATGGTGATTTTGATCCTATTTTTGGTGAAGCCAATGGGTGCTTTTTGGAAAATGTGCAGAAAATTGCTGTGCTAATTGAGATAAATCAATCTGTGATGCACATTGCTGGCTGCTGCTTCTGATGCTGTTTCGCCTGCACATTGCCCTTTAATATTTCAGTCTGGAGTGGCGCTTGGGAAGCTGATTCAGCTGGAGCCCTTCTAAAATAGTTTCCCTGTTGTATCGTGCCTGCGTCAAAGGCAGAGTTGAAGAATAAACTGTTCTTTGCACCGATTGATGGCTTGGCATGAAATCTAAAAGGGCTTTGAGTCCTTTAATTTTGGGATTCCCAGAGAAACTTTGGTATTAAACTTCTGCTTTTACATGGGAAAAGAGAATTACTGTGTACTGCACCCTGTCTGTTAAGCAGTCTTGAGGTTTTCAAGGTAAAGGAGACAACTAAACTGCAGTGTTCAATTCTGGGTTTCACGTGTAAGGGAGAGAAAGACCTGTTGGTGCAGAGTCAGGGCATGTGATATAAAGTCAAATCATGGGGTTCACATAAACAGCACAGTAGCATTGTTTGCTTGGGTTGGTGTATCAGATTTGCCCTGCCCCTCTATCATTCCTAAGGAACCACTTTTGAGTTGGAGTAAGTCTGTGTGGTCATTGGGTTAGGAAGGTCCCTTGGTCCTAACCTGTAGCTTGTGTGGAGATGATCTGACCGCGCAGCTCCCCGCCTGTAGGTCTGGGGAAGGACCAGTGGGGCTGGTCCCTTCTCGAGCATGGGCTGAATGCTGCATGAATTGCTGTAGAACCACAGGAAACTTTCATTGCTGGAGGAAAAAAAATAAAACGCTGTGATCCTGTGGTCCAGGTACCTTTTACTTGCTGAGTGGTGAGATGAGGCTGTGGGACTTCTGAGGAGACTCTGCCCAGGTGAAGAATTGCTCTTCACTGAGGTATAGCGGTGTCAGAGATCCACAGAGATAAAGGTTTGTTGCTCCAGAAAATTCTGCATACCTGATTGAAAATGTAGGTATCTTCTGCAGGGTAGATGATGAAGGCATCTTTTGTAGGGGCAGACCCACCTGGGCTTGAGCCTAGTTGGATAGCCTAGGAGGGCTGTTTGGGTAACTGATGAGGATCTCTTCTTGTTCATTTACTAAATATCTGTTGTAGCTGGAGAGCATGGAGCAAGTTGTTTGATCTGTCCTGCATCAAAAATTGTGCTGTTGGTATTTGTGCATAAGGATAGAAAGCTCTGCCTGATCTTGTGGCTGTGCTTGCTTGCCTTCCTCCTGCATCTTCATACAGCAACCTCTGTCCCACCCTAAGCAACGCAGTTTCTGGACAAGGAATTAGGTTAATAGACTGAAGTTTGATCTCTGTGTGCATCTAGTACGTAAATGATGCACAGCTGGCAATCAGACTCTGTGAAAAGAACTGGAAAGATAGAAACTTATTCCATTGAAACTGTACCTCAAACAGGCAAAATCTTTAGAGGACATTTATCTTTCTCCTCAAGGCAGCACAAGCCTCAGCTCCAAAACTGTAAGCAGGCCAAGGACCCACTACACAGATCTGTGAGCCTGCATAATGGGAAGAAAAACATTTTCAAATAAGCTTGAACAAGTTTTCCTGTTATCGTTTTAAGTTCTGTTATCACATAATGTACCATACGGCATGTAATTACACATTACGGAATATTTCTAAAGGCACAGATGAGTGTTAGAAAACAGACACATGAGTTTCTATGACTTTGTCAAGAGTGTGAACTTAAATCTATCAGCTGCAGCACAGTAATTTCTTTGGTGCGTGGCCGTAAGTGAACAGTAGCTGACGTGGTGGTGGCTTGTTGGTGTCTCCTTACCCTGGGGGTCTCTTTGCCTTGGAGCGTTTCCCTGTGAGCACCATGGCTGCGGTGTGTTTTCTTTAGCGCGAGCCATGACACAGACTGCTGAAATGCCTGACACCGGCAATTGTTGTTTTATTAATGCTGCCCCTGTCAAATACGCCTCCGTTTTGGTAATTAGTCTGGCGTAACAGACTGCGCACATCTTAAAAGCCAGTGTATTTTGACTCTTGGCTCTGACATGAGGCAATCTCTGTAAATCAGCTCTTTTGGTAGACTCCGTTATTGTTGAATGCTAGCAGTAGTAGAAGCGGTTTGCAGTGCTTGTGTTTATTTTGGGCTCTCTGCCTTTCCACAAGTGGTCAAACCCTTTCTTTATCTGTTGCGAGGGATTGGAGGCCTAAAGCTATTGTTTTGTGCAGCATCAGGAAGCTCTTCTACATGAGGTACAAGGAGCGTGAATAATCTTTCTGGCATGTGCTCTGGCCACGGTAGAGGCTCTGTGCCGCACCAGACAGGGTCTCAGCCTGCTGCGCCGCTGCCGGCACCGACGCCGTCCCCACAGGCAAACACCCGACGTACGGCGCTAGTAGGGACGCCTGCACCAAGCCGATTCCCTCTTCCACCCTTACCTGAAGAATGACAGCAAACGTCTCCTAAGGTATTTTTAAAAATACCTTTGGAAACGAGCCCTCCAGAATGAGTCACGGCAATCAAAGCTTGTTATTTAATTGGCCAAAGGCAGCGATGGGGGGAGGCGGTGGCTTTCGCAAATTCAGTCCAGGCAGTTCCCATCGCAAGGCTGGTTTTCGCATTGGGCATGCGGATGAGCGGGAGGGCTGGCATGGAAAGGCAGCAGCCGTGGGGAGTGCTTGGAGGGCTGCAAGCTGTGCCGAGGTAGAACTAAGAGACGGTAACTGTGTCAAAATGATTCGGGGGGAAATGAGCAATGCAGATGTTGGCGTCTGTATGAAGCCCTTGCTCTCAAACTTGCAGAATTCAATTGGAGGCCTGTTGTTATGGAAAGAAGATTTTTGCTGTGATCACAGTTACCCAGACCGTGGTGTAGGGCAGCCTTCCTGTACCAGTACCCACTCCACTAACAGCACCGTTGTGCAGGCAGTGCGGTTTCTCCAAGGAAGAAAGTGGGGAGTCCTTGGAGTGTTGTGCTTAAATTATGTCACTAATTATCAGCATCTTGTTTCTCAAAAAAACCCCACAACCGTCCACCACCATGCCTCCCACCACTGCTTCTGCCGAAGGCCCCATCGCAGTTGGCATAGTGCGGTGAAGTGGGGTTTGCTGGGAAGAGTTTGGCCTGTGAGTCCTTAAAAGTGGCCATCACCGCCTTGGAAGGATATGGTAGGAACTGCTTCTTTCCTTCACTTCTCTGCTGTGCCAAGCTGTAGGACACACCAGTGAAAGGAAAGAAAGGTATCTGTAATAAGACAGTTAGTGGTAAACAAGTCTCGTGACATAAAATCCTACTTCAAAATGACATGTCTGTAGCAGGGCACACATGGGCAGTGTGGGGATGCACAGGCTGAAGGAGGTTGGTGAACGCTGCTGGAGCCAGCAGATGCTCTACTCTGCAAACCAGTAACACAACGGGAAATGGAGGGTGGATGCTCTTCTGGTTAGCACGTTCCTCTGGGAAAACCTAGTGCTTTGAGGTGTAAATCTGATTTTCAAGTTTTGCACTTTATAGAGTTTTTTTTTGCCTGAAGTCATGCCTTTCATTCCTGGACAAGGTTAACAAGGTTTTAAGGTGACAGTGTCACCAGTGAAAGAGCTTTCCTGGTGTGATGAGGGAAGGCAAAGAAATGGCGAACAATGATAGCAAGATGCCTGCTGGCTTCAGGGTCGGCAATGCTGAGGTCCGTTAGGACTAACTCCTGTTGGGTGGCACATCATAGTTCCTTTTGTGCGAAGCCTAGGGGGAAGTACAGCTTCTCCTTCACACAGCTGCCTTTTCTCCTGCCTTCAGTGGGACTCTCTGTAATGGCCCTTGGGCTTTAGATGAATGCATTCAGGTAGTTAGCGTTCCAAAAATGGAGTGTATACGAATCACTGCAGTGAACTCGGACTCGCCAGCTGAAAATGCTTTTATACAAGCACTAATAGAACAGCACGATCTGTTAATAGAAGAGGAAAATCTGTCTTCTTTCTCCTTCTTACGTACAAGATGTCCACCTAATCAACAGCTGTAGCGCTTGCAAATTTTCAGAGCCTTCTGGCTTAGATATTTGGGATATAACATCACTTTTAAAATATTAGTCTCTGGTTCTGTGCATACTAAGCAGGTTACATCTAAAAGACTTCCATCTGGGGAAAAAGGGAGGCAATGTACCATTAATAACCCAGCTGCAAACCTCAAATTCTCTGTCCCATACATATACCCAAAAAGGCAGAGAACAGAAATTTGAGTGCATCTGTAAGTAATAAAATGTTTCCTTCCATATGTCAGTTACTCATCGCTCTTCCGTCTGAGTTTCAAACAGCCATGATAGACGTTACTTCTTTGCTGCTCCTCACACCAGCTTTCTTGGCTTCATCCACGTGGCAGAAAAGTCTTTAATGTCTTACTCCTAAATCATCCCCACGTAATGGGAGGACTGACTGTCACAGCAGCGCTGGAAAAGGGAATGCCTATTGCAGGGCACTTGGTACTTTTTTTTTGTTAAATGAAATGCACCATCCTTTTCCAACTGTCCTATTATCTGAAAATTGTTTTCAAGTTTTTGCCATTGTAATTATGATGAATAGCTTATGCCTTTCATGAGATGATGAGTCAGAAAAAGGTTTTTCTACTTTGTTTACTCTCTCATTTAATGTCGGAATGAGAGCTTTTTTCTATTAAATATATGCTGGATGATCTAAATGTATTAAATTACAAATCATTAAAAATGTAAGCTTTAGTAAAAGAAAGACTTGAGATTTCAAATTCAACATATAACTGGTATGGGAATAGCTTTTTATCTAGGACTTAATGGGTGCTAATCTACACCACATTTATGAGATTTAGATTATGCCAGGACAGTCAATAACCAGACAAGAGTCAGTGATCAGTGGCATGTAGCATGTGAAGTATTTAGGTCGCAGGATTTTGCAGTAATATAAAAAAATAAAAACCTAAGTGGGATAACAATGATGGACGAGGATGCAATCTCTGTCAAGAGGTAACGAGCAGTTTTTGTGGCTGCAGGGCCAGATTAAAGGACTGACAACAGACATATCCTTGCCTGGTGTTCCTGCTGTTTTAACAGATCTGAAAACAAGGTTGTTACATAAAAGTGATATGAGAGCCCTCATTTAATTTGTTATCCACAGGAAATAGTCCCTTAAATATTAGACCTTTGTAATAACTAAAAATAGATTTATGGAGTTAGAATTTGCAAACTTTTTAGTTTTTCCTTCTAAGTGTCTGAAAGTGCTAGTACAGACCTTTCTCTGTCCAAGCTTACTGACAACAGACCTTTTTTTCCAGCTTATCTTTTGTGAACACCCTGGAAGTAGTCCACAGGCCCCCATGGATTCCCAGCTGACAAGCGAGAAAACATTTCTAGAGCAAATATTAAATCAAATTTATTTTTACATAGCATGAAATTGCAAAGCTAGCTTCAGTGCTTGATACTCACTTAAGCACCATGAAGTATTCTTTTATCTTCATTAACTGTCTCTCATTTTCCTTAGTTTAATCTTCATGGAATTATTTTTAATGGTTGTGCATTTTTGTTAACAGTTGGGCTTTTCTTTTTATTCTCAATCTTAAAGCGGCTTTTATTCCAAGTGGACTAAGTCAGCTACATGCTTCTGAGCAGCTGGGAAAAGAGGTGCAAGCTGTGGGTGTAGAGGGGGTGCCCCTACTGCAAGTCAGCAGCCAGTTTGCAAAGAGACTTTGTCTGGGGACAGTGCAGTGCATTTGCCTGCACAAATGCCTGGCGTTTTAAAGCCAGGGTGTGCTTCTTTCTGCCTTTGGTTTGAGAGGGTGCTTGTGTCCTGCTGAAGTTCCACTAAGGGAGAATCGTTTGTACTGGAAGCAAGCGGAAGCAAGGTGCTCTGGCCAGAGCAGCTGCAGAGCATCTTCCTCAGATGGAGCTCGGTGTCTGATCTGAATGCGTTTGGGGTTCACTTGTTTCTCCCTATAGTAAATATTGTGGATGTGCATGCCCCATCCCTGGAAGTGTTCAAGGCCAGGCTGGATGGGACTTGCAATCTAGTGTAGTGGAAGGTGGCCCTGCCCATGGCAGGGGGGTTGGAACTAGATGATCTTTAATGTCCCTTCCAACCTAAAGCATTCTGTGATTCTTTTGTACTGGATCTCTAAGACTGTGGAGAATAGTTTTGTCATTCTGATGTAGTTGTGCCATCCACAATACTAGATATTAAAAAATGTTTCACATTATATCATTTGCATCCCCAGAATAAAATGCAGTGGATGCTCAAATTGCTACTGAACACTGATCAGGCTTTTCTTGCATTTCTGTTCCTCTGTTTTCAGCTGATTTAAATCTTGAGAACATCTCAGCATAGCTAGAAATGAAAGCTTTTGGCAGATGAAAAGTCATAATTCATCGAAAGAAAGGAGTGAATATGATGGTGGGGAGCCTGGCTGACCAGGCGCTTGCTTGCAGCTTGGGCTGTATTGGGTTAGCTGCTCAGATGTCTTACAAAAACTGAACCTTTAGACGAACTGTCAAGGATCATTTCTGTCTTCTCTGACTCCTGTGAGGCTGGAAAGAGCAAAAAACCAGGGTAGTTTGTTTTGAAGGGGGCCATTGCTCTGGGGTTTTGTTTGTTTTTTGAATTGTACAAAGTTTGTTTCTGATACAGACAGAAGTGGGAAATGGCCTAGGGAATAAATTGTTTGGTAAGTTCATATTTTTATTCAACACTAAAAATTCTGGGCACAGCTGTGTGATGCTTCTGTTCTCATGCAGACTGATCTTCATTCACTAACATTTAGAAATTCAAGCTGTTTCTCAGCTGTTGCCAAATGCTATTGACAGTTCCTGTTGTCAGGTAACGTCTCCAGGTAGGTCTTAAAATTTTTTTTCCCCCAGCATGGGGTTGGGTAATATTTACTACCTCTGATACCCTTTGAGTATTGTGTGCCTTCTCTATACTTGTGGGCAGCCACCTGCATTTCCTTTTAAATATGTTTTGTTTTTTCCTGCCTGATATTGAGGAGTGGGCTGTTTTGTACCACGATTGTGGCTGAAAGTGAAATGGGGCAAAGTGGCTTGGTCCATTGTGGCAGCCCGATCAACAGCAGGATATTTGTCCCATGACAGGGAGTCGTTTTCCTAGACGGAAACAGTCTCAGCTGCGTCTTAATTACAATACCACCCGTACACCTACCGAGCCACTTCAGGCTTTCCTTTGGAGACATCTTTTAAAGGAATTAAGTCATTTGGTGCTGACCAGACATCATCTTGAATTTCTGCTTTGGGCTGCAGCCAGTTCCAGGCAGACCGTGTGAACTAGCAGCAGCAGATGAGAGCAGGCCTTTTATAAACCTCTCTTAAAAACAGGGTTGATGTTTTCTCCCTCCCCCCCCATATCCCACAGGTAAAAGCTACCGTAGCAAGAGTAGATGTTGACCAAGTATCATGTTGGTTTTCTTTTCCTCTTTAGAAGAAAAACAGGGTAACACTGTTTCCATTCGGAGGATTTCAGAAAAGTGTGAAGTACCCCCAGTGTGAAGGTCTTTCACTCTGAGATACTCTAGTAATCAGGATGACCTTTCTGATTTCCATGAGGAATATTTTTTTTTTTTATTTTAATCAAACTGAAGAGCAATTTTCTGCTGTGAAGAAGCTTAGAAGGTTGGAACAGGAGTCCATTGCCAAAAGCCTCCTAAAAAAAAAAAGTCACAAATATCTTCAACAATATTTTTTACACTTCTGTGAAAAAATTTAGCTCAGAAAGTCAGATGTGGGTCTTTGCATACAGGAGTTACCCCTTTCACGGTTTGGTACCCCTTTAGGAAAACTACACTGAACGTTGGGTGGAATAAAATGGGCAATAAATGCCATACAGTAGAAAGTAAGGTAGAAATCCTGGAGACTTAGAGCAGCAAGTTTGGGTGATTATATGAGATAAAGAAAAGACTCAATTTGCTGTAGATTGCTTTTTGACTTAAAACTCCATTCATAACTGTCATACTTTTTTCAATAAGTCATAGAAAATGGGTGTTCACAGAAATGCTGGTCAAAGTAATAGTAGTAATAGTGGCAGGTACCTTCTCAGTCAATACTCAGTCAATGACTGCTGTAAGGAAGTTTATGCTCTGTTGAGAAAGCACAAGCTACTGTGGAGGAAGACAATTTCTAGTATTTCAAAGACTGAATTGTCAATCTAAAAGGATGACTGATACCTTGTTCTGTTACCAGCTCATTTTAGCAGAATCTGTTTTCAGTGGGGAAATACTTGCAGACATAAAAATGTGGTGAAAGTTACCAGAAGCCAACTTTGTGGCCTGTTGAAGCTATACCTAAATTTTAGGAGAGATGTGTTCATTTAGGAATTGGAGCCTGACCAGAATTCTGGAGAGGTGCTGTCTGATCCAGCTGGAAATGTCATAATCCTTAATCAACAGCACTGTCTTGGAAACATTTGTATTTTGCAGTCCCAGTTGTTTGCTCTAACTTGTAAAGAGTTTTATGATGTTTGGCTTGATGTACATCTGAGATGGTTTTTGATATGTGCTCTTGTTGTTTCCCATTTGAGATCAAATGACAGACTTCACGTGACAGCCTATAGATTTGTGTATCTGAGATCTTGACAGAGGGCTGCCATCCTGGGATTTGCTTCTCTCTTGTTACAGGAGCTCTGCAGAGTGTATTGCAAATCCTGTTTATTCATTCAAGCATATAATGAGATGAAGTGTGATTTGAAGGGGGCTTGCTTCCTAAAGATTGGGTGGTTTCTTAGTTTTCATTGTGCAGCCTTGGATTTTGTATGTGTTCTAATTTTACAAATTTCTTTGATGTCTAAGATGAATGTGTTGCATAAATTGAAAGTAGAAACTGTTCAGTGTGCCATCATCAACTTCAGAAATAGGAGCGAAGATTAAGAGACCGCTACGCTGGAGAACTGTTATCTTTTTAACCATTCCCTCTTATCTGTTTTCCAGAGAGCAGATGTGACCTCTGATAAAGATTTATACCTTGACAACAGCTCTGTTGAAGAAGCATCAGGCGTCTATCCAATTGATGATGATGATTATTCTTCTGGGTCAGGTTCAGGTGAGACAACGTGTCACAATTTGATTTTAAAAAGTGTAAGAAGTAATGCAATTATTTGAGGAAGAGCTGTGCAGTTTTCCTTTAGAAGCTGGAGATGATACTTTCAGGGAGTACCATAAGTGCTTGGCGCTCTATTTACAGAGCACTGAGCATCCCTGCGGCCTGGGTTTTAAATATTAACTTTCTGCTCTTACTCCTTAGTTGCATCATTTCACTGTGGTATTTTCTCTCTTCTGTCCCTCTGGTTTCTGTGTAGATCTCTCTGGAGTTTAGAAATAAGGGTTAGAGAAGGCTTAGTTCTCCCGTAGCATAGTGCTAATTTAGTAGTCTGTAAGAAAACATAGCAGCAGCAAACTTGTTTTATCTTATAGGCATTCAGGTTGACATAAACATAATGTCCACTTCTTTTTTTGTTGTTGTTGTTTTGAATTTGGAAGTCTAGATACTGCCAAAAACATGACTCTTTTCTCTGAGTTAATTACATCCATATAGTGAATAAAGAAATTCATAAACATAATATACTGAGTTCTCAGACTTAAGCACTCATTAGAGGCATGTAGCTAGCTCATCATTTTTCAAAAAACTGTCAGTGAAACCTCATTAATCATGAAATTATGAATTAAAAAGCCTCTTTGTAGAGTGTCTTCTAGGCTAGCTGCGAGGCTCCCACCATTGAAAGTTAAGTGCAGGTGTTTATGGTAGTTGTGGAAGAGAAATTTCCTTATTGTTGTGAGCATTTGCTGAGCTGTTGTGAAAATCCCATTTATTTTCCAAGTGTGTTTGTTACTGCACTTTTGTAATCTGATGTTTCTATATACTTGTGAATTTTTAAAAGGTGAGCCCTTCTTGTAGCACCTTGTCTTTGTTACCTTCTAAGCCATAGCTGAGACATTTCAGATGGATTTTTGTCATTCCTTTCTTTTGGAGGTTCAAAAATACATTAAAATGAAGTCTACAGAAGTCTGATTGTGCTGCCAGGCAAATCCTGGCCCATCGGTCATTGGCACCTGGGTAATACCCTGCATTTTGGGAGTGCTCCACAGGGGCAGTTTGACGTTCCAGTGTGATCAGAGGCTTAATTGGACATCCTTGCTGTAGACATCTTTGAAATTTAACATGAAAATTTAACGGGAAATTTAACGTTTCACCTGGGGGGAAAAAAAACCTTCAGATGCTGGTGACTTTGTAAGCTTCAGGAAGGGAGACAGGCTGACAATAAGTAGCAGTATGGGGAATGGTCTGTTTTGTTTTAATTTCATCTCTCTCTGAAGTTTGGCTGTTTCTAATGATTCAATATGCAGCCATGCTTTTGCAGTGGAAGAGACCATACAAGAACCAGCTTCAGATTTTATTAACCCATCCCAGTGGTAAAGGTGGAGCCAGAAGAACAGAAAGTACCTCTGGACTTCACCAACAGTAACACCTTAGCTTTCTCGTCTCTCTTTTGCTGTGCTGAGCCTTGAGCCATGGGTGAGAGATGCAGTACATAACACATACTCATGCTACCTCTGGCAGTCTCTTTCTTTGCTACAAGAAAGCAGGAAAAGTCTCGTAGACTGAGACTACGTGGATACCCCTCCAGAGAGCTCATGTGACGGTACCAAAATTCAATTCTTTTGAACAAAGGAAGAAGTCTAAGTTCAAATAATCTTCTAAGCAGTCTGTGAGCCCAGTTTTATTCACTTAAAAAAATCTCAAGAGGGAAGCATATCAGCATCCTCTCCGCCCTGCTCATCCTATACTTACTGCTGTCTCCATTCTATGCAGTAGAAAGTGTCCTGCAGATGTACTGATGATCAATTTTCCTCACATTATGTTGAATATGTCTCTCTTTACTTGATACTCAGTGATGTAGCATTCGTAGCAGGAATTTCCCACTCAATTTTCCCACTCAAGAGTGGTTTTCTTGCTATGTAATTCCACTCCAAGCAAACAGATCCAAGATGACAACATGCTGACTCCTTTCCTTGGTATGAAAATTGTTAGCTGCCACCAGGCCTATGGAGATAAACAGGAATTGTCAGCACCACCATTAATGCCCTTGCAGGTCTGCAAGCAGCGTTAACATGGACAAATGTCACTAAGCGTGACACATTTCGAACTAGAAATTGGCTGAGGGCTTTTTCTAAGGAGGAAAAAAGGTGATGGTGTTGGGTTTTTTTCTTTCCTTTCATAGCCTCTTTAGTCTTCATGTACATTCAGTTACCGATGTTCGTCTGCCCAAGTGTTCAGTCCGAATCCTTTGGTCAACACTTTCTGAAGGGGCCGTGCCTGCTTCCTGATTGTCCTGTATCAACATCAGAAGGTCCATAGTGAATTCATTAGTCCGTTGTTTCCTTCTTGCAGTCTCCATCTCTGAGGCGATGCCTCAGTCTGTCCACATTCTTTTTAGTGTAGGTGTTTGTATATTGCATAATAATGAAAGAGTAAAAATAAGATTTCCTGCTTATATACAACTTGAAATACTTTTCTAACTACTGTTGCTTTTTCCTCTGGCATAAAAGATCTTAACCTGGTCTTGCAGGTACCTGGAGGTAGCTGCTAAGCAACATGACTACCCGTATGTTAAGGAAAGCCATCATGTCTATTAGATTCATCTACACATTCTTTGGAAAACTGTCTGATTCTTGTGTCTTCCCTTAAGTTACTCCTGATAGACAAGCCTATGCAATATATATCAGAATCTGATAGAGATACTCCTTCCCCTTCTTCTCTTCCTCCAACCTAATATTTCTCAGTCAATAGCAGCTGGAGTTAAGAAGGTCAGCTCAGGATAAACTATGTCTAGACTGACATTGCAACTCGGGACTGTTCTTGGAGGAAAGTTATGGTGGTGGGGCTGGAGCTTCTCCAAGAAACACAAGAGCAGATCTGCTTTGGCTCTTGACCTAATGGGAAGCAGAAGTTACACTCCAAGTCCGATGGCAGTGTGGTGTGGGGCTGGGTGACAGGTGGTGGCTGGGCCGGGACGCCATGGCTCTGGGCGAGAGGCATGGGCGCTCTCCCAAGAGCTGAATGGGAGCTGGCACGGGGGCCGTGGCTGACAGTGGATCTCCTGGGCCTGGTGACAGCATGCCCCAGGCACTCAGGTGGGGCAACACACCCTCTTCTGGTGTGCTTCCCATTCTGTGGTGCAGGCAACACATAAAGTATTCATTTGTCTACTTCCTAAGGTCCCACTCATACGTGGCTTTCAGATTGGCTTGGAGCAAGGGATTCTTCTGTCTACCTGCTGCACCAGCCCCGAGCATGCTTCATGAAATTGGCTGCCTGGTTCTCCTAGTCCTTTAACATAAAAACCTACTGTGATACTGTTTGAAAGTGTGTTTTTCTTGTGCTGGACAGAATCTTCAGTATACTTAAGTATAGTTAGGACTGTTTCTTTTATTTTCTTCAGGTTTTCTTGGAGTCTTTTTTCCCTCCGCAGGTGAGAATTACCAGAGACACAACATCCTTGTACTATCCCCATTTATTTCAGCTGCAGTTCCCTGATAGGGCCCTAGTGTTATGTTTACAGTGTCATCTCTGGTTGCCTTCTAATGCTGTGTTAATTAAGGGTTGTGCTGAGGGCTTTTCATGTGAATGGGGGCGAGATAAGCCAGCTAAAAATGTGTCATTCTGGTATGTGCCACATTGATGATAGAGATGGAAGGTGGTGTGAAAGAGATGGTGGGTGGGTGCGTGCCCACCTTATGACAAGTTCGCTTGTGGTGGTAGTACTCCTAGAGTGCGATGTGCAACAGCAAGTAAACGTGGTGCCAAAAGATAGGGTGAAATGATTGGATTTGTTTGGTAGGAAGAGTTAATCACAGGCTGCTTTGCAAGTAAGAGTGCTAACTACCGTGGGCTTTTTGTAGTATACAATGATTTAAGCTGGCACAGTCTTGATTTCCTGACAAGTTTCCTCAAGCACTAAGAGGGTGAAAAAGCATTTGTGTTCATGTCATCCAAGGGGCAGCTAACAGACACATCACTGAGGGCGATATTAGATATTTCCAATACTACAGCACAATTTAGAGCTATTTTGACCACTGTGAAGACAGTAGTTGGGCATCCTGAAGAAGCTGCAGTTGCTTAAAGATGGTGTGTGACGGTTGAGAGCTCTCAACTCTTTACTACAGAGATGGCTATGGGTTTAATTACTGCAAGGTTTTTGTGGTGCCTTCACTAAGAGGGCAGTATCTATTTGTAGAGGGTCTCAAGGCAGTTAAGACCCAGCACCATCGCCCAAGCTGGCCAAATCCAGAAACCTTCTAAAGAGACAGTGATTATATTAAAGAGGAAGAAGTAAGCTTTTATACTGCAACCATTTCACAATATTCCTCGTAACAACCTAGTTGAAAGACATGCTCATGACACTCTGTAGGTTTTTTCTTTCCTGTCCTATTTGTATTCAGTGATGGTGGTGGTTCTCTTCTTTTTTGCCTTTTAGGAAAGATGATACTGTGTAAAATGCTATTGTTATGTTCTCGAGAGCATTAGAGAGGTTTTTTTGATCCCTCAGTCCTATTTACTGGTAATTCTGAGAATAATACTGCCACTTTAGTAAGGGAAATACCTTCCCCTTGTTTAGAGCTACTCCATGCCAGGCAGAGACCTGTCTGGATAAAGCTAATTAGAAAGCAGGAACCATGGGGATGTGTCTGAGCTGGTACCTATGTCAGGCCTAAACAATAGGTGCCCCAATGTTTTTGGTATTGTCAGGATTCACCTGAGGCCATACAGAAGAGTATTTGGGTACTTTTGTTGCAAATCGAGTGACTATTCAAGGAGTTAGTTCAGTCACCCGTTTGTTGAGAGACCAGAGATCTGCATCCTCCGTAGCTGGAGACGTTCAGACCTGTAACGCTCGCCATTTTATCTGGCAGACACAACTATTGCCTGAAGCGAAAGTGGCATTTAAGGATTTGGAGGAGCAGTTGTGATTAAATGGGACTTATCGTTTCATAAAAAGAAGAAAATAAAGTTCTGTACTCTCAAAGTGTGTTTTGTCAGATCTCTAATCTGATCATCAATTTTAATTTCCTTGACTGTGAAAGTCTTGTGTAATTTGGAGGAACTTTGGAAGGTAAAGCAGGCTGAGCTATTCATTGGGCCCTTATATCTCAACGCAAACTCTTGAGGCAAAACCAGAAAAATTTTCCTGTTGGATGCCTTTCCTCATCTCTGTTTTGAAGCAAGATGATGGTTTTTTGATCTTTGAATAGCATTTCAGGAAAATACCTGATTCTTGCTGTGAGGTCTTTATTCCGGAGGTTGCACTGTAATTTTGGTATCTCTGAAGGTTTTTCCAGTATTATTCTGTGCAGATAACTTGAATGTAGTACTTTTTTTAATGATTCCAAATTTTCTTTTCTACAGTGCAGAAGTTGTTTTAGTTATTGTCTTGTTAACGCCCTTCTTTTCAATGCCAGATGTATATAGTTCTTGATCGTGAGTGCAGAGCTACTTTATTGCACTCATATTTTCAGTCTGTTTTCTTTCTCTACAAAAAGAAGACAAGAAGTCAGTTTGGAATGAGTGAGTCATACTATTCTGTTGTCAGAGGATATATTTTTATTTGTTAGGAATTGCTTTTATGCATATTTGCTGGATTTATTACTCAGTAGTTACTTGGGTAACCGGTGTCTGTAATGAGCAGAACACATTGAGATTCCTAAGGAGCGGTCCAAGAATAGGTTGATTCTTTTCCTCTTTCAGGCCTTGCAATAATTTAGTCTCATGTCTGTGTCTTCTTCCTTCCAGTATCACTAAAGGATATTTATTAGACATGTCCATTATCTTATTCTAAAGGAGCCTTCATACTCCAGCAGGGCTTTGGATGTGGAGGAAATTAAATTTAAGGTAATCTTTAGGGAGTTTTTTGTCCTCTTGCTCTTTGTTTCAAAAGAAAAAGACTTCTGAATTATGTGGAGTTTAAAGACATGTGAATTCCTAGTGACTGAAACATAAAGTAATAGCTGTCTTCCTGTAGATAGAAACTGCTTGGGGTTTTATATTTGAGGGCTTAACAGATTTGCTGTAGAGGAGAGATTTTGATGTTGAAGCAGTATGTTATAGGGGAAAATTGTTCAGTTCATGTGCTTTAAGTCAGGATAAAGAAGTTTATTGATTGAGTTATTTATGATATGCAATTAACTGGCAATCATTGAACTATAGGTTTGACATCAGCAATACAACAGATAACCACAATACCAGCCACTTAAAAAACGGTAACATGCAACTATGACTTCCCTCCCACCCCCTTTTGTAACTGATCCCAGCGTGTGCCACATGCACACACGAGCTTGTGTGCACACACGCACCCCTCTCGTGGGCTGTGGGGTGTGCAGGCTCCCTCTCTCTAGGCGTGCGGGACCCCCTGCCTGCACACCCTCGCTGTGGGAGACGCGGGTGCCCCCAGCCCCATGTCATCCTGGGGCCCCACCACCTCCTGCTACCCCCAGGAGGTGACCCCACACCCCCGGGGCACGGGTTCTGGGGGTGCCCCCGTGGTGGCTGTGGGAGAGCTGGGGGTGGCTGCTGGGGGCACCCACAGGGTGGGGGATGAAGCTGCCAAGCCCCAGCAGAGCCCCTGGGGCCACAGGGCCACATCAGGCGGGGTCACACCAGCCCTGACGCCTGCTGCTTCCACTCCAGGGTTTCTCCCCCCGTTACAGTTGTTCATGGTTTTTGCATACTTCTTTTCAGGCTGGTTCCTTCTTTTTCAGAAATACTGTGGTAATTTCCTGGTGCTGCTTAATCTGGCTGATGGCCTCCATTCCTCTCTCCTGGGATTACTTGGGGCAAAATATCCCTCTGACAGCTTTGGGCACTCTGTTTGCACTCACATCTTTATCTTTGCAGGCATTGTCGTCTAGGCCATTTGCCTAGGGTGAGCTGTGCAAGCACCCCTGCCTTGGTGTCATAATAAAAAGTGTAACTGACCTGGAAGAATTTCACAGGTGAATCAAGTGTCACCTCTTTTGTCTCCAGGTGCTGAAGAAGATGAGGATAGTGCAGCGATAACAACATCCAGAACACTTCCAAAGTTACCGACAGCTAGTGATGCATCTAGGGCTGAGACCACCACGGTGAAAATGCAGACCAAGGTGCCTGCACAAACAAAGGTGCGTGGCTGGAGAGCAACACCATTTAAAATGGTTTTGCTGTACCCCATTGATGCCTTGATGTTAACTTTGTTTGATTTATATGGGTGAAAAAGCCCCCACAAACTTTATGTAAAGCTACTGCAGCCTGTTCAATGAATACAGAGCTGTTCAGTTTCATTCCTACTAGAAAAATCATGTAGGGACGTCTGGATTTCACATGAAAGAAAAGAGAGATGCAAAAAAGAATATCTCATGATACACAAGACAGTTTCTCATGATACCTTGGAGTCCGAGCTGTACCTTTTTTACATCTCTGAGTTATTAAAAAATTCTGCGTGGAACTTCCTTCTCAAAGGAGAATGTTTTGTGGTTTGGCTGTCGTTTGAACACTTGCCAGCTTCCATTTAGTATTCCAGTGTTTCGTTCTCCCACCATAGGTAATACGGTCTAAGTTACCCTCAAAGGTGTGCTGAACATGACATACCTGATGTGTTAATTTCAGAATTGTTATTTAATTCAGAGGCTGTTATTCTGATAAACACAGGCAATATTTAACAGCTGTTTGCTAAATGTACTTTTGGGGATAGTGTGTTTCATTCCAACATCGTGAACCAGTTACAATGTCTAGCACAGCTTTCTATGGTCACAAAGCTTCCCATGTGTTGTATCGTGGAGTACATACGTACCACAGCTTCGTGTCTGCCCATGACGGGCAGTGACTGTGCCGACTTGCGGTGCGCCCTGTCTGTAAGCGATGCTCTGTTTTCCTTTTTCTGCCATAGTCACCTGAAGAAATCGATAAAGAGGAAAGGCCCGACGTGGATGCCAAGAAAAAAAGTGATGAGCCAGGGGATGACACCGACGTGTTCACCGAGAAGCATTCAGAAAACCTCTTCCAGAGAACAGAAGTTCTGGCAGGTGAGGCATCATTTGCCAAGCTCCATCTCGCCCGAAATACCACAGAGAAGAGAGGGGTTCTGTATCAAATAATGCAAACTCAATATTTCTGTTTTCTTGATAGATTCTTAAATGCATTCCCAGGGGGTAGCCAGTGGTTGATCTGATGAGAATGAGACAGGCATCTTCTCGAGTTATTTAATAGCGAAGTCTGTTGCTAGTTGATTGGACACCCACAAGCTGAATACTGCCTACTGAATATCTGGAGCTTCCACAACTCAGAAAGGGAGTTGCAATTTGGATTAATGCTTGCGGTGCAGACATTTATGTCTCACCCACGCTCCCAAGAGCACATCGCTGTCTGGTCCGTCTAGTGCAGATGGACACTGCCTGGGAGGAGCTCACAGTGGGGGTGGGTGGATGGAGGGAGATGGATGAGCGCTGTCCTTGGGATACAGTGGGTCTGTTTCTATGTATAACCCAGGGAGCTGCAGGCTGGCCACCAGTGTTTTCATGTGGCTGTCCTACAGATGAGGGTTCTTTGGTGTAAGAACAGTGTTTACAGGTGTACTTTTCCACCTTGTCTTCAGTGGAGGTGTTGGGAGCCATGAAGGTTACACAGTTTTGGACCGCACCTTCCTCTGAGCATCAAAATGTGCAATAGCCTGACTGTCCACATCAGTGGAAGCATATGGGTTTGCTCTTGGAGTCTGGCTGGAGTTGATACTTTCTACACACTCGCAAGTGCATGATGATTGTAACGCCTCTGTTCCTACAGCTCCCAAAAATGTTCTCTTCTATTACTCAACAGTAGGAAATCCATTTCAGTCTAGAGTCAGCGTGAAAACTGATGGAGAAAAGGGAGAACCTATTTCTTAGCTAGCGCAACAAAGTAGTTCTTTTCAGGCTGAAAGCGTTAACTGCTGAAAAATAAGTTTGAAAAAGACTTAAATGTTATTATAAATGAAAGTAATTTTATGCTCTGTCAGTATGAGTGGCTTTCTTAATTGAGGTTTTGGAGAATTTTTAATAACTTTTTTAAAACTGTGGGTTGTTGGATCGCTTACTTGCAGGTGGAATGTCCTCTTAATTGATTGCTTTTCATAAACACAAACAGGCTTTCTGAGAATATAATGTGAGATGCTAATAATCAGGACAGTCGCATAATGGGAGCACTTTTCTGTAATTCGAAAGTATTGGCAAACTCATCGTGTGAGATGAAAAAGAAACATGGTGCGAAACTTGTTTTTCTGGCACATTGTGAATCTCTGTTTCTTTGATTACAGCTGTTATTGCTGGCGGAGTTATCGGTTTTCTTTTCGCAATCTTCCTTATCCTGCTGCTGGTATATCGCATGAGAAAGAAGGACGAAGGCAGTTACGACCTTGGTGAACGCAAACCATCCTGTGCTGCCTATCAAAAGGCACCTACTAAGGAGTTTTATGCATAAAATTCCGATTTAGTGTCTCTATTTATGAGATCACTGAACTTTTTTAAATAAAGCTTTTGCATAGAATAATGAAGATTTTTTTTTTTTTTTCATTAAAGAGCCGTTACGGCACCTTTATGATAAAATCCCATTGTATTTAAAACTTTCAATGTATTCCTTTAAAAATGTAAAATTAAAACTTAACATTTGCAGTGTTCTGTGAATAACAGTGGCAAAGCATTATTTTATAAAACCATTGATGTTCACTGAATCATTTTTAAAACTTTATGCATAAATATAAAATAATGAAAATGATTGTTTTATCCTATGGTTCAATGAAAGTTGTTTAATTTTTGTCGGCATGTCTCAGATTGGTCTTACAAGTTAGTTTTTATTTCGTTAATTTATCTGTTTCCAAAAAATGCCTTTTTGTAGTTGTCATGGTGCAATTTGTCTTCAGATAATTCAGATAACAGTAACTTTTAGTGTAAATGTAATTTTTCAGCTATGTAAACTTTAACCTCCACTTTGTATAAATTTAAGTGTCAGAATATCAATTTTACACTTTGCATTGTTTCTCAGCATACCTGTAGCTTCAGTGAGATTTGTAACAGCAAATTAATGTGTAAAATTGGATTGTTACTACAAACTGTATCGTCATATTCTTACTAAACAAATCTCCTGTAAGGAAGATTTGGAGTAAGCTACTGACAAACCTAAGCAAACCCAAAGACTCTAACAGTATTTTGAGAAGTTGCTGCAGATTTCTATGGCCACTGTATTTGTTAATTATTTGCAATTTAAAGGTACAAGTAGGGGTTTAAATTTTTGTTCTTTAAAAATTCATTTAAGTTGTAAACGTCTTTTAAAGCCTTTGAAGTGCCTATGATTACATGTAACTCGTCGCAGGCCGGTGTTAATGAGTATATAACAGTAAAAGAAAATGTTGGTATTTTATAAGCACAGACAATTCTAATGGTAACTTTTGTAGTCTTACATGAATAGACATAATTGTAATTTGGGAACATAAACACTACTGAATAAATCATGTGGCCTAATACTGAGAATTCCATTGTGATATACTTTTGTACGCTTTTCATTTTATGTCTGCTTGCTGATGTTTTAATGTCACAGAGTACATCTAGTAGATCTTAAAAATCCAGACCAAAAAAAAATAAAAGGCGGTTGATCAGGCTGATCCTCGGACCAGATTTATTGCTGAGAAAAGTGGGAATGTTGCAGTCCTGCATCTGGTGTATGAGTCATTCGACCTCTGCATTATATTTAATGGCAGTATTGCCACAGACCTGTTCTTCCTGCAAAAATGTTGGCTTTCCGTACTCTAAAATTCAAAGAGTACCCAGTTTCATTTATTATGTATATCGGCTTTTGATTTGTTTTTCTGTTTTTTTTGGGTTTTTTTTTCTGGTTTATTTTCCCCTGGCTTTTTGGAGAATTTTGGCCGATTCTGCTCGGACTCCAGCAGAAGAGTTGAGACAAGTGGAGTATCTTCATAAGAGAAGAAAGAAATATTCCAAGTAGAAGAGAAAAAGCTCTGTTGCTTAGACCACAGATAGGTGTTGGATAGAGGGACACGTGGAGAAGACGGTAGTCTGCCTTCTTTATATTATGCTTTGTAACAGACAAATGGCTTCGTCTTCTGCTCTGTTAACCTCCTCATTTTTCATTTTTGGAGATTTCCAAAATATAGGTGTTCAGGACGTCAAGCTGAACTGCTTCTCGGAAATGGCAATGTATTGTAAATAAGATCTGGTAGCTCTTCACATGAGAGTTGCGTAACTTGTATTTCTTGCTGTCCCAAGTTCAGTGGTCATTTAGGAACTAACGAACGCTATCCTGTGCTTAAAATATTTAATATATTGCTTTTTAAGTTACTTATACTTACTGGCAAGTTTTTCAAAGCCATATAAGTTCAACAAGTAAAAACAGGGTAAGAATTTAACAGGTATATCTTATTGTGCAATATTTAGTGAAATTCAATTAGTAAAATAACTGCTTGAAGTAACTGTGCCAAGAAAAGGAAATTTCTGGCAAATGCTGTGCCACTGCTGTAAAATAAAGCATTTGTTAAAGTGCCAAAATAAAGTCTACTATGCCTAAACTAATACTTTATTTGTATAGTCTGGCATCCAGTTTTTTGAAGCCCACTTTGCTTAAGGTAGTAGATCTGAATTTGCTTTAAGGGTGCAATGAATATCGCTGTAAGTATAGTTATAAATATTAAACACCAGCTAAATTGTCTCCTCCTTTATAAGCAAATTGATATTAAGAAGCTGTTTTATTTATAAATATTAGACTCTGCCTGTATACCTAATGCACAGGACACTTCAGCCAGCATAGACGTCTGTTGTAATTCTGCAGCATACCAAATATTATGCTTGTCGGGTTCCTCCTGCATCTGCTTACAAGCAGAAGCAGTAGGAGAGTTTCAGCTCTGTTTCACCACTCGCCTTTTTTTCCCCTGCCCATCCAAGATCCACTCTGTTATGTGCGGAAGAGGTTTAACGCTTCAGCTGTGTACACAGACTCAAAGTGTCGCAGTCCTCCCGCCCTCCCTGACAAAAACCTGAAACTTCTTCAACGTGCAGTAGGCATGACAGTAGCGTTTATCACCTCGCGATCTTTTTGCCTTTCTCTTTTCAGTGCCAAACCATACTGTTAGGGAGAATTTCTGACAGAGCGATCATCTCGAGCATAAACATGGGTTCAGTTCTCACCTGGCTGAGAACCAGGCCTCTGCGGACACCCGGCTTCCAGCAGCGCTGTTTGGAAGAAGTGGGCAGCTGAATGCGCCTCTCTTGCGCTGAGCCTTCCTAGCGTGAGCTGGCCTTTGGTTTTTCTTCCCTTTTGTTCTCCCCTTCCTGGATGTGTTTCTAGCAATGCTCTGGCTACTCGTGGACGTTGCTGGGCAGCTGGGAGTCCCGGTGCCAGGCGGTGGATGCTGCGGCGCATGCCCGCAGCTAGCAGCAGCATCTGTACCTCTGCGGTGGCTTTTCCAAAAGACCCTTGGCTCTTCTCTGCTGGAGCTGCTGTGGCAGCTCTGAAATTCCTCAGCAACATGATCCGGTGCCTCCTTGTGATTGATAGGCTCTAGTGTTTATCCAAATGCCATTCTGCTTTTATTTACCCTGGGTTGTAAATGGTTACTTCCTCTTCGAATCTTTGCAGATGAAGACTGATGCAAGTAATGCAAAGCTGAGGTTAAAAGAAGTCGCTTGCCTTTGCTTTATTTGTGGAAAAATCACTTCAGAAGTTGAGTTCCTTGTTCTGCTTGCCAGCTTTAAAAGTGAATTGTAGCTCATGTTTACAGGCTGCGTCGCTATTTTTTTTCTTCACTTTGAGCATTGCACTTCATCGAAACAGGATAAATTAAAATCAAAATTGTTCTCTTGTATCACCTAACAAGAGAATAGCATATTTGTAACTTTGGCTGGTTGCTGCTCTTTTTTTCTCTTGGAGCTCTGTATTGAAACGATAGTGGAATGCAGTCTTAAATGACAGATACTATTTTTAAGCAACATATGGAATACAGGAAACTTTTGTAAGGAAAGAAGTATCCAAATAAACAAAACCTATTGGTGTGAGGGAAATGATGATAGCATGCTTAGTATTGCATTCTTTGCTGAAGTAAGCAAGCAAGGAGAAGGGGAAAAGGAATCTGAGGGGGATAAAGATCTCTAAGGAAACTGCTCTTACAGATGGAAATAATACAGCAATTTTTTTTAAACTTGCAATGAGTTATATTTGTTACTTAGCACTTGCTTAATCAGACTGGCATCATTTCCTTTAAGGAATCTACAACATTATTGTCAGTTTTTAATGAGCTTTAATATTAATTTTGTTACATTTAAGCTTTTGCCTGTGTATGACAGAGCTCTGAACCTTGGTGTGAAAACTCCGTGCTGTGAACTCTGAGAGTGTTGCCTTCCCAAAGCTTTCTTCAGGCTGGGGAAGCACAACTTCGCTGTACAGTTAGTCAGAGGAAAGATACAGCGAGTATCCCCCTCTCTGGCACATCTGCTGCTGCTGGGATGGCTCGTGGCTGGAGCAGAAGAGCGGTTTTGCCAAGGAGCTGGGGCGGGAGAGGGGGACGCTGCCATGTGCGTTTGATTTCCTCCTGCCCCTCGGGCTGACCAGGCACTGGGCTCAGCTGCGTGGGTGGGAGTGGGGGGGCCGTAACCTAACCCTGTCAGTGGAAAAGATGCTTTGCGAGATTTCTTGCCCTGTGAAGTAAAGTAAGTTGTGTATTTTTTGCTTTGAAAACAGAGGATAAAACTTTAGCTCAGTAGAGCTGGAAATGGAAACGTGGGCTCCTGCCCTGACCGCTGTGAACAAATTTCACATGTGCATCAGATGTGCAGAGTAGCTGCTTGCGTGGGTGGGAGTCTGAAAAAACCTCTGTGTGTTTGTGGTATCTGAGCTTAGTTTCTAGCAGGGATGGGAGGGAGGGGGGACGGACAGGGCTCACGCAGAACTACAGAAGTTAATATGAGGTTAGCAGAAAGAAGACAGGAAGAGAAACTGTCCTGACAGCCCACGTTTTCCACTGGAAGCCACACGGCATTTTGTTTTTTGGGGTTGTTACCGTCACACTGTATTTGCACTGAACAGAAGGAATCTGTAGGCAGAAAAGTAAGGAGATGTTGGTGTCGTACGCTGAGAGACACCCTTGGTTGCACACAGCGTCCCAGCATGTCGGAGGTCTATGCTACCTGTTGCACACTTTGCCAGTCGCAGCTTCTGCTGGCTGCTCGCCCCCGGGTTTGCAGAGGAACTGCTGGAGGAAACCGCGTGGAAGATCTACAAGGTTGACCCCGCGCACCTTCTGCTACCCACGGGAGGCGCTGGGAGGGCATCAGAAGGCAACAATTAGGGTGCTGCGTTGCACTTGGAAGGGCCTGGGTTGTCTTCAGTCCATGGAAGGTGGACAGAAATGGATGAGACATGCAACCAGGGCTTTGCAGTTGAGATGTGTTGTTGCGTATTGAAGCAACTTCTCCATGCTTGGGAGATGTCAAGCTTTCACTACCCCTAACTCCTCTGATATCAAATGTGTTTGTGGCATAGCCTGCAGAGCTTTTGAGTTTTTAAGCTGCAATGTGAATTTAAAAACTCTGCTGTGGTTGGGCTGGGGCTGAGGGCCACTCTCTCTCATGGCTGAAGGTCAGGTCCAAAGAATTCCTCCAGCCTGGCAGCTCGGCCCCGGCCCAGAGTGAGAGGAAGTAGGAATGCTTGTGAAAAACTTCCAGAAAAATATTGCAAAACCTGTAACAGTTTGTTGAAAATAAACAGAGCCCAAGCTCTCTGTGGGGGGTGACTTTAATTCATTTAGATTTCTTCTGGGGCATTATGCAATTTTTTTTCCCATGGATCTTTTGTTGATTTGTTGAATGCAGAGGAAGTTTCTGATTTTTTTCTATTTTTAATCCTAAAATGAACCAAGTTCTGACGTATAAGGAACAATAATTCCAACAGACAAGCTACTTGAAGCTTATGTAGTGGTGGGAAACTAAGGTCAGTGGAGGAAAAAGTTCCGTGTCCTAGCTACCCACCCACCTTGTATGGCCATATGTAGTCCTAGAGTCTAAACAAAGTTTGGTGCCCATTTTCCTGAGCTCCTGCGGTGGAACAGGAGCTTTCTCTAAACACTGCAGCTCCCCAGAGGATAACAAAGAGAAATGGGAACCGACTTACTTTTTGATGTTTTTGTGTCATAACCCATAATACTAATGCTCATCTCCTTCTTACTCCCCTTTCTAAATATAGTGGTGGGGGAGAACTCAACAACCATCACACTAAACAGTACTGAAAGAATGTAAAACAGTCCAAAGTTCAGTTTTCATCATTCATCCCTATAATTTTCGTGACCGCAGAGCTAACAGAAGAGTCTCTTGTGAAAGGAATGGAAGCGGAGCATGTGCTTCCTTCTGGACCAGCCCACAGTGCCAGCTGAGTTAATGCTAACTCGGGGAAAAACCTCTCCTTGGGAAGGAGCAGCTTCTGGGGCTGAGTCTCGGATGGCTGAGGGCACAGCTTCACCCCTGCTTGGACCAAAACGCCCGAATGAAGGACTCTGCCTTGACCCGCTGCCTTGCTGCCGGGCTGGTGGCGGTGCCACCTTCACGCTGGTGAGCCAAGGCTTCAGGAGCAGTCCTAGTAAATCTTCATTATCTGAGCTGCATCCCATAGGAAAACCTTCCTGAAACCCTGAGAATCACAGTCAGCTTAACTCACCGACTACAATCAAAGCAGCAGCAAGAAACCTTTCTTTCAGTCATCAGCTTTCACCTTGTTTTGCATGTGCTCAGATATTTTCCTGAAGAAAATGGGTTTTCATTGGCTGGTAAACAAGAGGACTTGTTAACTTGAAACTTAATTTAATCTTTACAGTAAATTTTGTACTTCTTTTTGCTTTGCGGGAGCACACACTATTTACATATTTATGCTGTTACAAAGCTTAACTTCCATTTTTGTATTCTAGTATTTCCATTCTGTTATGTTAAAAATGGTAAATAAATACTTATTTACCAGCTGATTCAGTTTATAGATTTTGGTTCAACTTGCTTTTCAAGAGAAATTGAGATTTCATTAAGAATGCATAAAATTGGCACTTCTTATAAAGTAAAATATATTAAGCACATCAGAACAAAGATGCGCAAAACCATTATGACTTTAAAGCATATGTAATTATTGGAAGAAACTTATTGATTAAGCAAAAGCATTTTTGCTAGTTTTTGCATTGAGCTGAGTAATTCCAGTCACAATATCTGTTGAGACTTTAAACCAGCAGGTCTCAGTCTTTCTTCTTTTTTTCCCATAGATTGGAAGAGCACAAGCTTTCCTGCTTTTTCAGCTTCTAAGTGGTTTTATAAAAAAAAAAGCCTGAAAATAAAAAAAAAAAAAGAGAATTTTATACCTACAGAAGAGCTGTCAAAGAGTCTAAAGTTTTCTTTTATCATCTCAAAAACTGGTTACAGGTGCTCAGCCATGTGATTTCTCCCAATTCATGGTTTGATTTTTGTAACGGCTCTGGCAGTAGAAATCATCAATTTTTCTCTGCCAGTCTGTGCTTTTTATAACACACATTCAACCGCTAAAAGCTAAGTGGAATTTTACTTCAGCCTTTCCTGATGGGACTTTTAATGCAGATCCTGAAACTCCTTAGACTTGTTCCGCTCTGGCTCTTCAAGATTCTAAGAAATACTGTACCTTTCCTTAAACAAGCAATATATTCTTTTACACAAGCTCTTAGTATATCAGCTTTTCATTTTCCAGTATGCATAGCAAAGCTTTCAAACTGTGATCAGACAGACTTTGCAAATTTGGGCGAGAATCATGCCATCTCCTAAATATATACTGTAGAGGATCAGAAGAGGACTCTGAAACTTTAGTTAATTTTGATAGTAACACGTTGACTCTCTTGCAGAATCACTTTTTTTTTTAAGTTTGAATGATTAATGCTACATTATCTCTGCTTGACTTTGAGCAGCCTGTTCAGAGTCTTTTAGTTAAACCTGGAATGAGATATTGGTGAAGCTGGGTCTCACAGCATGTCTCCACAAACTGAGTAGGAGTTGTGTCTGTTTACATTCAAAACCTGTCACAAAATAAAACACTTCTCACTTTTGAGCCTGTTTGGATGGTGACAAGCTATTCTGGCACTCAGTTGCAGTCCACCTCTCTAGTATCTGCCAGTCTGAGAACGCTCTGATTCCCGGTACAATGGGTGGCTGAAGCATCGTTACCCAGAGAAGTCACACTCCTGCTCAGCCTCCCCTCTGCCTCTGTTAGGTGGGTATTTCACTGGCTCATCCTGTGTGAAGCCAGCCTCTCGTGTTCAATATCGTTCAACCCAGCCCACGCTGTGCCCGGGGAGTAACCGTGTTTTCATGCTGGACGATGGGTTGCACTGGATATCCTTTGATCTTGGAACTCACCGTTACGGCAGATGTGTTATGAAAAAAAGGGCTGCTTTGGTACACGGCAGGGTAGAGGATTCCCTTTAGTCTAAGTCCATATATCCAGAAAGAAAATATGTATTTTATCTGCGTTTTTAAAAGTATCTATGGATTTAAACTTGTTTGGGGCAAATACATGTTGAATAAGTTGAACTTGGATTTTATCCTCACAAAAATATCGAGACGAATAAAGGTACCTAGCTGTAGTAGAGAGAGTTGCTGAGAGAAACTGTTTATTATTTAATTCCTTCATCATAAGAAAATTATTTAGAGCAGTATTTAATGTATTTTTAATGAAAATATATGATAAGTGATGTTAGGCATCCAAATGCCTTTGCTTTGTAAAGACAGGAGTGGAGGAAGACTCATCTATATTGCTGGGCCAATTGCCACCTGAAGACTGGAGATCCATAGGAACGCACAGAGAGGGCTCCTTGCACCTCTGGTTTTACATCAGGCACCCACGCTCTGCTCTCTACCCATGGCAGCACAAGTTACACAGTTTGTAAGGAGATTCAAGTGGGAACACTTTCCAGCAATGCTTAGTAAGTAAACCTGTAGTCATCTGCAGGAGAAATTACACTGCCAGGCTATGTCTTGCTAGCAAGTTTTGCTGCCGGAACTTTTGTGGGGTCATGAGTTGCTGAGATTTTTATGTTCCTGTTCATCACTGCTTTTTCGAGGTGCTGCAAGTCCTCTCTGCAAGAGGCTGTAACAGCAAAAGGGTTGCTGCACACCGGCTAAGGACGCAGGGCTTGCGGCTGCCAACATTGCTACGTTCTTGGAGCATGTATATAGTGGCATATAGCTGGTAGCTGTACGTTGGCTTGTGTTCTTCAGAGAGGACAATTCGCTTTGGCAGGAGAGGCTGAATTTTGTTGGCTTACATCAGCTTAGTATGAGAATGCACAGAAACTCAGGGCAACTAAAGCCGACTTCTGACAGTAAACCCATACAGCACTGGACAGGCCCCAGCTAAGATGCGTCCCAAGGAAGCACGCCCTAGCAACCCACTGCTGGCAGACGTTCTGCTCTCGGCTGATGCTGCTCCTTACGCCTGAGAACATGAGTCTCTGACACAGCAGCAGCAAAGCCAGCAGAATTGTGTAGAGGAACAGATACCATGAGGTTCTTGCTGTTTTTCCCTCACAACGCCCATACCTTTTTCTCCATTCTATGTAATATGAGGATATATTTATTTGCTGCCAGGCTGAATAAAAGGAAAGACAAACAAGTCAAGGTCAAGCTTGAACACTTCTTCCTAGAAAGAACTGAAAAACAGCACTTCTTGGAAACTTAGGGATATTCTTTTCAGCTCCTATAACTGAAAAAGAAGAGGAAGCAAAAGCTGAACTTTTCATCAATTAGCAGTCCATATTTACCTGTCTACAGTGCAAAACAACGAAGAAAAACTTTAAATGAAGAAAACACCTTCTAGTGGTATTGAAATACAATGGGGACCTAGAGGAGACTTTTGGGAGACAAAAAATGGAAAATGCTTTGGTAAAGTAAATAAATGTCATAAAATGAAAATTGAGAGCATTCTTCTGAACAAGGGAAGCTGGTATATCGGTAATTCCTTCAGGCTGGTAGAGCGGGCTCCCACTTCAAACACCTTTTGTGTATGGACCTGTGCTGGCAGCTTTTCAAAGGAATCTCATACTTTGTTCCTTCCCCCTCCCCACTTTGCATAATAATTAGTATGCAAATATGCTTGTGATTTCTTATTATTATTTTAATACAGTCACATTTTAGAGACTTCAGTAAAGTGTGGAGCTCCACTGAAGCAGTCCTTGGTCCAAAAGCCATGCAACCTAAACGGACTGGAGAAACAAAGCGCAGCAAAACAGCATCATCCATCCTCCCCATTCCCCAAAGTGCGGGGAGAAGCATGGCACCGAGCAACTGTCCTAGCAGAAGAGGGTCAGGATCCGTTCAGGCAGTGTCCTGTGCCTAACAGCACACTCTACCAGTTGCTTTGTTTACTGTATAATAGAAGGTGAAAAAAATCCAGCAGTAAGAAGTGTCCTCTGTCCTCACATTAGATTTCACCTCTCCTACAAGGACAGGCTGAGGGAGTTGGGGCTGTTCAGCCTGGAGAAGAGAAGGCTCCGGGGTGACCTTAGAGCAGCCTTCCAGTAAATGAAGGGGGCCTACAGGAAGGATGGAGAGGGACTTCTCACAAGGGTGTGTAGCGCTAGGACAAGGGGAAATGGCTTTAAACTAAAAGAGGGCAGATCTGGATTAGATATTAGGAAGAAATTCTTCATCATGAGGATGGTGAGGCATTGGCATAGGTTGCCCAGAGAAGCTGTGGCTGCCCCCTCCCTGGAAGTGTTCAAGGCCAGGTTGGATGGAGCTTTGGGCAACCTGGTCTGGTGGAAGATGTCCCTGCCCATGGCAGGGGGATTGGAACCAGATGATCTTTAAGGTCCCTTCCAACCCAAACCATTCTATGATTCTATGATTCTATGCTTTCTCTTTCTAGGAATTAGATACCGGCTTATTCCCTGAAGCACCAAGTTACAATCAGATAATTCTGATTATTTTTGGCATTTACATATATCCAATCCCTTTCTTGAATATTCAGTTCTTGACTCTGACATTGGTGCTACCAGTGTAATCACAGCAATCTTGTAAAGATACATCCATATGGGGACCTTCAAACACCTGAACAGTCTAGATGAGCTCAGAAGTATGCGGGATGGATCACACAGGTGATTTCAAGCGGGGGAGGACACACACTAGGATTTTGCCCAGCACAGTAGTTTATATACTCTGGGAAACCAAGCACATGTCTCCTCAGCTCTAGCCTCTCCCTGATTTACAATTACAATCCTGAGGAGGGAAGAACAGCAATCCGAAAGTCCTGAAGCTGTTTAGTGAATAATGCAAAATATGAGAAAATAATGTAAGAGATGGGTGTGATGGAAATGCCTTTCCCGAGGCCAAGTGGGTATTGTTATGTTTCAAACCAATAAACAGATTCCTGCATGGCTTCCATGCTGGCTGAAGAGGCTTGGGGGGTGGAGCTCCAGGTTTTGTTGTTACGTCTCTTTACTTGCTCTTACATACTGCTGCTCAGGCAAGGACAACAGAAGACATGAGCAGTGTGCTCTTCTCCCTCTGACCTGGGACTGATGACAGCCATGACAGGATTTCTTCACCCTTCTGACTATTTGGTTATGGGGAAAAAAAGATGGCTTATTATCACTCATCCTTCTGCCTCCTTGGCTGTGGAAGGATTAACAAAGGAAGCTAATTCAGGATAAATTAATTGGAAACCAGTTTTGGGAAGTGATTTAATTCTAAAGGGAGCAAACAAAGAGAGAAGGAGTTATTCTCAGGAATCAACCAAAATCCCAAGTCCAACTACTACAAGCACAGTTTTACATGAGCTCGTTCATGCGGACCTGTCCTATGTTCTGTCTCTTGTTGGAAGCAAAAAGGAAAGCTGTACATTGGTGGTTAAGTTCAAGATGCTGTGGGTGCAACAGCCAACTTTTGAGGATGGAATATTTTCTTGCATGACTTACAGCGACACATTTATAACTATTTAATCACTGTGTACAATCTCTTCCTGGAGATACAGTCCCAGATGGACGCTTAGAGCTTGCAGGGCACCATATGTAAAGAATATACAGAATGCACAGGAGAGGGACAGGTAGACAGGTCTCTAAGAGCCACTACTTGTGTAACTTTTATTTAAATAGTTGTTTTGTTACCCTCAGCGGCACAGGGCTCTCAAGGACTGCCGCAGTTTGAGTGGAAGGCATTGCTGCGTCGCTCCTTCATCCGTGTAGCGGAGGACACAGCCCCCACTGAAAAAATGTACCGTCAGGATTGGGTACTGAAAAAGAGAAGAAATGCAGAAGAGTCATCTCAAATAAATGGGTGGAGGAGTCCGGTTGGCAGGGAGACAGCCATTATCTTCTAATAACGCCTGTTTCAAACCCTCCTCAAGGTACACGCCCGTGAAGCTCATCAGTGTCGCAGTCGTTTCACTTAGGCAGAAAGTTCATGAGTATTGGAATACTGTGTTGAGCATTAGAGGGAAACTGTCCGCTGTCTTCCAGCTTTTTGGAAAAGCACCAAGAGCTTTGATCCTGAACGCTTCCCTGCATAGTCCCGCTGACTTAAATAGGATCAGCCGAGAGCTTCAGTGCAAGTGTTTGCAGATGAAGCCCCGTGTTTGCACTTTTAAGATCTTATCTGCAGAAGAAATTGCACTCATTTACCTAAGTGTTTTTACAAACACGCCTTTATTTGAACGAGGGCAGCGTTACTGACGCGGCAGGCCGCCCTGCCAGGGGCGCGGGGCCTACCTCGGCTCCCTGCGAGGCGCCCAGCCCAGCCCGGCCCGGCCCGGCCCGGCCCGGCCCGGCGGCGA